>MDTC01126833.1_pt1 | contig 15527 bp, 11 predicted proteins | sample 811181 | NCBI WGS metagenome assembly MDTC01 (sample SAMN05326644, study PRJNA326480) | marine metagenome | isolation source: seawater | place: Pacific Ocean: North | collected 2011
ACGACGTTCGGGTGCTTGGCGAAGCCGGGGAGGGCTGCTCCCAAAAAAACGAGACTGAGTAACCGGAGCATCTTGGATTTCTCGTTCAACCTTTGATGTCGAAGCAGAAGAGCAATTCCTGGTCACGCAGGTAGAGGCGACCATTGGAGATGACGGGGTGCGTCCAGATTTTTCCGCGTGAACTCCGCTGCTTGCTTTGAGGGGTCAGTAGGAAACGCCCATGTTCCTTCCAACCTGTGGGCGTTGCATCGATGAGGGCGATGGAGCCGTCTTTCTCCGATTGGAGATAGAAGCGACCGTCGGCGTAGGAGATGGCTCCCTTGCCCAGCCCTTTCTTTTCGTTCCACTTGATTTCACCGTTCTTGAAGTCTTGGCAGACCCATCCGTAACCATCCGAATAGCCGTAGAGGTAATCACCCAACTTTATAACGCCGCCGTGGTGGTTCTTCATGTTTTTATTGTCGTAAACGTCCTTGGTTCCGTCGGAACCGATCTTCACCAGTTTACAACCCACGCCGTAACCGGAGGTGATGAAAACATGGCCGTTGTGATGTATGGGGGTGGGGACGACGGCGGTGCGACCTGGCCAAGCGGATTTCCACAACAGGGCGCCGGTTTCAGCCTTTACGCCGACGAGATTCCTCATGACCAGTTGCACGTATTGTCGGTTGCCGCCATGCTCGATCATGATGGGAGAGGAATACTGGGCGCCGTCGGTGAATTGGGTGGAGCTCCAAAGTTTCTTGCCGGTCTTGGCGTCAAGGGCTGCGATGGCCCCGCCTTTGCCTCCCGGCGTGCATATGACGCGACCTTCATCGACCAAGACCGATTCGGCATATCCCCAGCCAGGCACTTTCCCCCCTAGGTCGCTGATCAGGTTGACGGACCATGCCTTGGTTCCTTTCTTGGGCTCGACGCAAAGGAGATTTCCGCTTCCGCCCAAGGCATAGACCAGACCGTTTGCCACCGTGGGGCAGGACCGGGGCCCGTCCCCCCAACTGTTTTTCAGTAGTTTCCCAACCTCGGTTTTCCAAAGCGCCTTCCCGTTTTTCGCGTCGAAGGCCAACAGGTATTCCTTGTTGTCGAATGCCCCCATGGTGAAAAGTTTATCGTCCACCACGGAAAAGGAGGAGTAGCCAATTCCAGCTTCCCGGCTGAGCCAAACGTTCTTGGGTCCGCCGTCAGGCCATTGTTGGATGAGGCCGGTTTCCGTTGATATACTGGTGCGATCGGCTCCACGCCAACCGACCCAGTCATTTGCGTGCAACGAAAAGGAGTAGCCGACAAGGGCGGAGAAACAAAGAAAGAGAGTTTTCATAGTTGGTATGGATTACTTTTTGAGAGGCCGAAATCTTCAGCGCTGAAAACTTCCAAGTAAAGGGAAATAGCCGGACTTCGCCAAGATTCCCAATGGCGGTCGCAAACCGCTCAGTCGTCGTCCTTGGAAGTCTTCTTTTCCGTTGGCTCGGAAGGGGGCGAATCGGACGAGTTGGTTTTCGATCTGTCTCGCGGTCTCAGGGCAACGACTGACAGGTAGAGACCGACCGCAAAAAACGACAGTGGTACTCCTCCTGCGTAAAGCAAGTGAGCCATGGGGTCGGGGTGCGGATCAAGCACGGAATGAACTTTGCCGCCGGCCCCAACGCGATAGTAGACCTTGACTTCGGCTCCCGGTTTGAGGGTGGTTGCTATTTCGCGAGCCTTCGACAATTCCTTTTTCCTGATCAAGTTCTGGCGATAGTTTGTCCCTTTGACGCGATGACCTCCCACTTCGAATTCATACCGCAGGCCGGGCGAAAGGGAATCCCCCTCCACCTCCGGCTTGACCCGGGTGATTTCTCCATCGACCACACCGTCGTAGTAAAAAGTTTGGGCTTGTATGAGCTCGAGCCCGAACTTCCAGGCGAGGATGCCGACCACGACCAATGTTATTGTCACCACGAGAGTGAGAAGATGCAGGAGAATTTTCATCGGAGTTATTTATTAGGTCTGCTCTCCAAGGAGGCAACGATGGAATACAAGTCTTCTCGCTTGTCGGGAAATGGGTTGCGCCTTAACCTGTTTTGCGTGCCTCGAAGGAGAAAACTGAAGTTTTTTGCCGGTGTCATGGCTTGCTCTACCCTTGGGGGGTGCTTTCCCACTGCTCGCGATGGAGCAGTGGTTGATCCCGACGTTCGTCCCCCGGAAGCCATCGTGGCCGAATGCGCCCTCTGCCACAGCACCAAGGAAGCCCAGCGTGGTCCCATTCTCCATGGCATGGACGAGTGGTACTTGCTGGACCAAACGCAAAAGTTTCGAGCCGGAGCGCGTGGGCAAAATCCTGACAATCGGTCGGAGTATCTCATGGGTGCCGCCGTAAGGAAAATTCGTAATGATCAAGAAATGAAGGCTCTCGCGAAATGGTTTGCGGAACAGGAACCGATGCCTGCCGTTCGGACGGTTCAGGGCAATCTCGAAACCGGAGCCACCCTCTATGCCTTGCGTTGCGCTTCTTGCCACGGTGAAAATGCGGAGGGCAAGCGAGAACCCTTGTCTCCCTCGCTGACCAAGCTCGAGGGCTGGTATTTCATGGACCAAATGAGAAAGTACAGCAACGGCCTTCGCGGCAAGCATGCCTCTGACACGAGCGGTCAAGTCATGGCCGCTGCCGTGGTTGACCTGAGCAAAAGACAGTTACAGGACGTCGTGGCCTACGTGGTGGATGCCTTTGGCCCCCCCGAGGCTCCTTCCCTGAGGCAACGTTTCGAGAAGCGAGCCTTGGAGTCCAATGCCTCGAAAAAATAGACTTTCGGTCAATCCAAGCTTTCCCTGATTGCTTCGAGCCGTTCGGGTGTCCCGACGTCGTCCCAAATCCCTTGATGGAGAATGCCGCCGACTCGATTGCTTGCGATGGCGGCCTTGAGGCGAGGCACGATGGAGAATTTCTCGACCTTCGCTCCGTCCAGAATGCGTGGATGGTAGAGCGCGATGCCGGTGTAGAGCAGTTCGGGGTTTTCGACTTCGGTTACGCGTCCATTGGAGGATAGGCCGAAATCGCCGCGCTCCCGCCAAGAGGGCATTGGTGTCAAGTAGAGCAGGGCGTCATCCTCGGGCGGGAGGGTTTTCGGGATGGCGTCAAATTCGAGATCGCACCAGACGTCGCCGTTGACCACGAGGAACACGTCTTGCCCGAGGAGGGGAAGAGCCTTGGCGAGGCCACCTCCGGTTTCAAGTGGCTCGGGGCCTTCGTCCGAGTAGTCTATGTGGAGGTCCCAAGCGGCCCCGTCTCCGAGAGCCTCGGGAATCTTGCTTCCGAGGTGGCCCAGATTGATCACGACTTCGCGAAATCCGGCTGCCGCCAGTTTTTCAAGGTGATGGACGATCAGCGGTTTGCCTCCGACCCCGACCAGAGGTTTGGGAGTGTGGTCGGTGATCGGGCGCAGGCGTTTGCCGTGACCGGCTGCTAGAATCATTGCCTTCATGGCGAATTCGGAATTAGGCGAGGATGCGGGCGGTGGAAGTCAAGACTCGCAACCGTTCCAGTTCGGGCCAGCGGGAGAAAACGCTTTCAACGTAGCGAAGCACCAGTGGAACGTCGGCGAGGTAGCTGTCCTTGCCGTCGCGCAACTTCAGACGATGGAATATGCCGATGCACTTGAGGTGGCGTTGCAGGCCGACCCAGTCGAACCAGCGTAGAAACTCTTGATCCGACAGGTCGTTTGGCGTCAATCCCGCATCGACGAGTTTGCATTTTTGGGTGAGGGCCTTTTCCCGAATCCAGTCCTCGTCGTTGTCGACGTAGCAGTCGCGCAGCAGAGAGACGGGATCGTAGGTGACGGGACCGTGGAGGGCTCCCTGGAAGTCGATCACCCCGGGTTGGGCATCAGGTAGAACGAGCAGGTTTCGGCAATGGAAGTCGCGATGGACGAAGACTCGCGGTTGTTCGAGAAAGACGGTCACTACGGGAGTCACGATTTCGTGGTATTGGTCCTCCGGGAAATCCGGCAGGCACCATTCCCGAAAAATCTCCAGTTCCATTCGAACCCAGTCTTCATCGTAATCGGGGAGGGTGTTGGCTTCCTCGCGCAGTCCAGTCTGGAGCTTGAGGATTTCAGCGAGGGCGCGATCGTAGAGGACGTCCCGATCGGGTTTCGCCAAGGCTTCCTGATAATGAAGGTCACCGAAATCGGTCAGCACGAGGAAGCCTTGTTCCAGATCCTGGGCGAGGATTCGAGGAACCCGAACGCCCGCATGCAGGAGCAGTTCGGCTATGCGGACGAACGGTTCGCAAGGCTCCTTGTCGGGAGGGGCGTCCATGACCACGAAGGTATCGCCTTTGCATGTCAGTCGGAAGTATCGCCGAAAGCTGGCGTCCTCGGACGCAATGGCCAGTTCACCTTCGCTAAAGCCAGGCAAATCGGCCAACCATCGCTGGAGCGCCATTTTCCTCGAGTCCTCCACTTCCTCCATGCAAAACATGGGATTGCGGGAAGCAAGGCGTTCGTCAACGAAGAACGCCCGACGTTCAGATTACTACAATCAGGTGATCTATTCAAAAAGCGCCGCCATCTGCGATCACCATTCATGCTGTCAGTGGAAAATCTTAACAGATTCCTCCGTTCCTACGGTTTTAGTTGTTACCATGAAAAAATATACCTCATTTCTATTTATCACACTCTTCTTGGTGGTTTCCGGTTACGGTGATGACAAGGAGACCGCGCCAGGAGAGCCGAAACCCGATGGCGTGGAAAACACCCAGCCCCAGCCTCCTGCCTCTGATCCCGAGGCGGAGAAGAGATTTCAAAACCTATACGACCAGTTCTCGAAGGACCTCGCTGAAGTGGATCGCCAACTCCTCGCGTTCTACAAGGAATTCAAGGGCGGGGTAGAGTTGAAGAGGAATGCCCTTGCCCCTGTACATGACTTCAAGGGAATGAGAATCTATTTCGACGAGGAACTCAAGAGCCGTCTAGAAGCCGATCAAGCTCTGCATTTAGCCAAACGATTTCGGGAAACTCAAAAACTATGTATTACCTTCGAAAGAATTATCGAAGAGTCTTCCCGAAAGAAAATTGATGGGCGTCTCGTCCTTGCCGAAGGGCAACTTTCGAAAGCTCTCGCTGCCGGGTCTTCCTCCCATGCGGTGGCCGCTTTGGCCAAGCTCAGCGAGACGATCAAGGAACTTGTCCCCTTGCTGGGCCAGAGAGACGATGCTTTTGCGCCCTCCTTCGTCCAACGTCGTCGCATCAGCCAGTTGATTATTAGCCTCATCGATAATCAAGGCAATGTTCTGGCTCAGTTGGCGGGGCGTTCACTTCCTTTCGATGGCGAAGAATCTTCCCTTCCTGAGCTACCTTCGCTGCCGAGTGATCCACCCGTTGTGAATCTTCCTCCTTTGCCGGATGAGCTACTGGTGGATTACACGGACCAGATTCTCTCGAAAATCGGTCGGGCTCCCTTGCCGGACGCAAATGAAACAAAGCCCGAAGCAATCAAGTATTCCGACATGGAGAGCTATTTCGCTGGCCTCGAGAAAGATTCCAAGGACTTTGCGGGGGCCGCCTTGAAGGCTGCTCGAGACGTTATCGCCAACCGCAACCTCCTTGCCAACGATCTCAACCAGCTCCAACCCAAGCTCCTTTTTCGCGGACCGGATGAGGTGTGGAGCAAGATAAAGTCTGGGCAACTGGGCTTGCTTCCGGAAGATTCACAGAACGAGTATCAAGCGCTTTCCTCGCTCGTGAGTGATTTGGGAATCCGCGACGTGTGGAACTACAAGCTCAACATGTGCACTCCTGTGCGTAGCGAAATCAATGCCGCCGGAAAGATCCAGTACGAGACCCGGAGGAAATTGCTGGTGTTCCCCTTTCGGTCATTCGGACAGATTCAGCAAGAGAAGATCGAAGAACGGTTCGATGCCACCGGACAACCTGTGGAAAACCCCTCCGCGACGCTCATCCAACAGGGTGTTTTCCTCATCCAAGGTCGAAAAGAGGGTCGTCTGTTTGAGTCCATTCACTGGGGGGGCGGCATAAAAGGTTCTATGCTTGAGGATCCAGAACTTTCGGCCGAATCCAAGTTCGTCCAGCAGCAGATCGAGCGGCGTATGACTGCCGAGACCCGTCGCGTGCTTACACCTTTGATGGCCTGTTTGGACGCTCTTCTTGCGGACCAACGATTGTCACCATTGTTTAAGGCCTACCTGCATAACGAAATTTGCAAGATCATTTTTCTGCGAGGCGACGAGTGGGGTGTGGGTATGTCTTCTCGCATCAAGCAGGATCATGAGCACCTAAAGGCGATCATGAACATACCCTTGAAGGCCACGGATTGGATGACCCCTAGCTTTTTCAAGGCCATCGAGGACATGCAAGGCAGGCTTGCCTTGTTTTATAAAAAGTTAGAGGCGCGAAGCTACCTCGACGAAGCCAAGTTCAACCTTGGTTTCCTGCGCGAACTCGCCAAAGCATCATTTCACTTTGCCGGTTACGTCGATGAGCGCGGGCAACCACGCTACCTCCATGCAGACAACCCTCCTGTCTTCACTTGGTGCATGGTGCGGAGCGTAGGGCAGATTTCCCTGCAGGGCTTCACGGGTTCCAATGCCCTGCCGTTCAGCCCTTTGTTGGCGATAAACAAGGATTGGAAGGAAGTCTACCGGCAGGCTTTGGATGCGGCTGGGTCGTTGCATATCGACAATTTCGGCAACATCAGGGAATTGATCCCCTTCTTGTATTCAACCAAGTAGAAGGGGCTCGCTCCAAGGCCAGGCATTCTCCTTCTGGCCCAAGAGAATCCAAGAACGGGCAGGGATAGAGATTTTCTGTTCTCAGGCCTCGACGTTGACCCAAACGTGGACGTGCGGCTTGCCTCGGAAATACCAAACCATCTTGGGACCCTCGAGTTGCCAAACGTCCCAGACCTCGTCTTCGCCAATGTTTTCGTTCTTGTAGTAGGTGAGGTGGAGCTTGTCGACGTCGTTGGCCTTGATCAGCTTCATGGCCTCGTCGACGTCCTTTTTACGGAAGGGAGCGAGGAGGTCGGCCAGGACTTTGTGCAGGAGATCCTTTTGGTCGCCCGTCAACTCGGAGGCGGGGAGACCGTCCATTCCTTTGATCGAACCTTTGGTCTCGATCGTCTTGTTGCCCCGTTCACCGCGACTGCGCTTCTCGAGCAGAGCCACCTTGCGCTGCTTCCCGTCGAGCGCTTGGTAGAGTTCGTTGGCCCGCTTGGCCTGAAACCAGTAGACGTTGCCGGGATGATCGGGAGCCTCGTGGAATTTCTTGCCCGCGTGCCCGTAGAAGATCGGTCCGCCGAAGGCAGTTCCCTCGACCGCGTCGCCGTCGGCCCGTCGGGTGACGTGTCGGCCAGCGAGGACGAACTCGAATTTCCCCGAACCAGGTTCGCCGAAGAGGGCGATGGACGACTTGCCGAAGCCGGCGTCACTTTCCACTTGGCCGAGCACTTTTTGGGCGTACTCGGGACTGTGGAGCTTGAGGAAGATTTCGCGGACCATGGCTTGCTGGTCCTTGTCGAAGTCGGCGCCAAGCCGGGGCTTGGTGATGTGCCAGTTGTTGTCCACCTTGGAGCGCAACGGGTGGTCGAAGGGAAAGCAGACGGCCTCGCGCTGTTTGTCGTTGAGGCTCTTGTAGAGAGTGGCGGAAAGAGTTTCCGAAGAGGATTCTTTCGATGCCTTCGCTTTGGCGAGGGCAGTCTTGGGATCGAGCATAAGGGATCCTGCCGAGGCGAGAACTGCTCCACTTGCGGCTGTCGTCACGAAGTTGCGGCGAGAGAGGGGATGGTGTGATGATTGATCGGTCATGGCGTTGCTGGGTTGCGATTATTGGTTCAAGCGAGAATGTCATTGATGACCTTGGCTCCATTTACGCTGGTGAGGCGCTGGTCGAGACCGAGGTACTTGTAAGTGAAGCGTTCGTGGTCGATGCCGAGGCATTGAAGGACGGTGGCATTTATTTCGTTAACGTGAACGGGGTTTTCCACGATATTGTAGGCGAAGTCATCCGTTTTCCCGTATTCGAGGCCAGCTTTTATACCGCCGCCGGCCAACCACATGGCGAAGGCTCGGCCATGGTGATCGCGCCCGTGGTTGTTCTTGGTCAGTTTGCCTTGCGAATAAATGGTGCGACCGAATTCACCTCCGCAAATCACTACCGTGTCCTTCAGCATTCCGCGCTGCTTGAGATCGCGGACGAGAGCGGCGGCCGGTTGGTCGATGTCCTCGCATTGCTGGCGTATCTTGGAGGGAAGGGAACCATGTTGATCCCAACCACGGTGGAAGAGCTGGACGTAGGGGACGTCTCGTTCGGCGAGGCGGCGAGCAACAAGGCAATTGTAAGCGAAACTGCCTTTCTTGCGGGCATCCTTGCCGTACATGTCGAGGACGTGGTCCGGCTCGTCCTTCATGTCGACCAGTTCGGGCACGCTGGTCTGCATGCGAAAGGCCATTTCGTATTGGGCGATGCGAGCGTCGATCTCGGGATCCCCGGTCTCTTCGCGCTTGGACTGGTTTATCTTGGCGATGCCGTCGAGCATCGAGCGCCGCATGTCGCGCGAGACGCCGGGAGGGTTGGACAGGTAGAGCACGGGGTCGCCGGCGCTGCGGAATTTCACTCCTTGGTGCTTGGAGGGCAGGAACCCACTCCCCCAAAGGCGGTCGTAGAGAGCTTGGGACTGGCCTCGTCCTTTCGAGATCATCACGACGTAGCCTGGCAGGTTTTGGTTCGGCCTGCCGAGACCCCAGCTGAGCCAAGCGCCCATGGCAGGCTTTCCCGGTTGCTGGACGCCGGTGTTGATGGCGGTGATGGCGGGATCGTGATTGATGGCTTCGGTGTTGACGGACTTGATCAGGGTAATGTCGTCGGCGATGCTCGCGATGTGCGGAACGATCTCGCTGAACCAGCTCCCGTTTTGGCCGTGGCGTGAGAAATTGAACATGGGGGCCACGCAGGGGAATGACTTTTGCCCCGAGGTCATGCCTGTGATACGCTGTCCGTTTCGAATGGAGTCCGGTAACTCGATGCCGTGGATATCTCGCATGACGGGCTTGTAGTCGTACATGTCGATATGCGAGGGCCCACCGGAGAAGAACAGGTAGATGACCCGTTTGGCGGTCGGTTTGAAGTGTGGTCTGCCGAGGGTGCCGTTGATGCCGACCGGGGAGGCGAGAGCGGGATTGAGGAGATGGGCGGCCCCGAGGGCTCCGAGACCCCGGGCTCCAAGGTTCAATAGTTGGCGACGGGTCAGAGATGATTGGATGTCGTGCGTTGTCATGGCGAAGAGTTGTCCTGAAAGTTATTCTCTGGTGATTGTTTCGTCCAAATTGAGTATCATGCCGGCAACGATGGTCCACGCGGCATGCTCCGCCGGGTCCAGCGATTCGTCGCGTTTCGATTCCCCGACACCCAACAATTGGGTGGCGCGGTCGGGTTCCGCCTTGAATATCGCGAGTTGCCCGTCGTGGGAGGCCTTGAGAACGTCTCGTCGCAAGTTGTCGGCAGGGCGACCGGTGGCGAGGGCGAAGGCATAGTCGAGGCGTGCCTCGAAATCCTTCCGCTCACTTTTTAAGATGCGTTTGGCAAAATGGCGGGCGGCCTCGACGAACTGTTCGTCGTTGAGGGTGACGAGGGCCTGCATGGGAGTGTTCGTGCGCTGGCGTCGGAGGACGCATTTCTCGCGAGTGGGTGTGTCGAACGCCATCAGGGCGGGTTGAGGAGACGACCGTTTCCAATAAGTGTAGATGCTGCGTCGATAGAGGCTGTTTCCCTTGTCGCGCACAAATCTGCGCCCACCACTGAGGGAGACCTCCACCCAAAGACCAGGCGGTTGGTATGGTTTCACGCTTTTGCCGCCGAATTGATTGACGAGGAGGCCGCTCACGGCGAGGGCGTTGTCACGGACGAATTCACCCATCAGGCGAAAACGGGGAGCCCGAGTCAGCAACCTGTTCAAGGGGTCTCTTTGGAGATGCTCGGCCGAGGTCACGGAGGACTGCCGATAAGTGGCCGACATGACCATTTGCTTGATCGCTCGCTTGACGTTCCAGCCATTGTCGCGGAAGTCGGCCGCCAGCCAGTCGAGGAGTCCGGGGTGAGTGGGCCAGTTGCCCTGGGAGCCAAAGTCGCTTGGGGTGTCCACGATGCCTTGACCGAAAATGGATTGCCAATGGCGGTTGGCGGTGACGCGGGCTGTCAGCGGGTGTTCCGGACTAACCAGCCACTCGGCCATGCCGAGCCGATTCTTGGGGAGTTTTTCGTCCATGGGTGGCAGGAACGCAGGTGTGCCGGGAAGGAATTCCTGAGATTTGTCGGGACTGGAATAGTTGCCCCGCATCAGAAGGTAGGTTTTGCGTGTCTTGTTGGCCGCGTTGTCGGCCATGATCATGGAAGTAACCTTGTTGCCCTTGTTCAAGGTGGCGAGTTCGCCGTCGAGTTTGCGGCGTTGGTCGACGAGGCCCTTGTATGGTTTGTCGAGAGCATTGAGATAATGCTCGAAGAGGGTCTTGGTCTGGGTGGGCGTACGCTCGGTTGCGGCGATGGCAAGGAGCGGGCCGATGGGGTCCGAACCGGATAGGGCCTTGACCTCGGCGTCGGTCAACTCACGGTCGAAGAAGCGGACGTCGTCGATTTCCACGCCGTTTGCGAAGGAGGAATTAAAGCGCCGGCCCAGGCGGAGGGGCTTGGACGTCACGATGGTGCCATTGAGTCCGTCCGCCTCGACGTTATGGGTTTGTTTTTCGCCGTTGAGATAGATCTTGGTCCCTGCGGCCGAGCCTGAGCCGTCGTAGGTGACGAAGACGTGCTGCCACTTCTTGGCTGTTATTTTCTTTTTGCTGACTACTTTGACGGCGTTTTCTTGCCACTTGCTTATGATGTGGGCTCCGGGGGCTCCACCCTGTAACCAAAGGTCGTAGCCGCGGTATGAATTGCCCTCGTCCATTTTGCCCAGAATGCAGCCGTTTTGGTTTCCGTTGGGAGCCTTGACCCAGCAACCGTAGCTAAATGGGCGGTTCCATTCGAAGTCCCCGAATCCCTTCACCTCGACGAAACCGTTGCCCTCTATCTTGAGACCGCCGCCGAACTTGGCAGAGGTGATGGGTTTGGCTTTGCCGTGGAGGCGGCAGTCGCTTTTTTCGCGGGCGAGATCTTGGGTTAGGTTTTTGTCGAACGAGTCCAGTGGGAGGTGGGCCACGAGACCGCCGGGTTCCACCGGTTTCTTGTCTTTTCCCGCATCGAGGAATTGTTCCTCGGCCCATTGCTCGAAGTTGTTCTTGGCGTCTTTTTTTCGAGTTTCGAATTTCTTGGCCAACACCTCTTTCTTTTTTTCGATTTCCGCGATTTTATTCCCTTGGTCGCGCGGGCCGACGTTGACTACCGGGGCCTGATTGCCCTTGCGAGTCTGCATGCCCGGGTCGGAGTTGTTGTTGTAGAAGGCGAAGAACTGATAATATTCTTGTTGGGAGATGGGATCATACTTGTGCTCATGGCATTGACCGCACTCCATGGTGAGGCCCATCCAGACGTTCCCCGTGGTCTTCACTCGATCGACCACGTACTCCACCCTGAATTCCTCCGGGATCACACCACCTTCGTCGGTGGTGGCGTGGTTCCGGTTGAATCCGGAGGCGACTTTTTGCTGCACGGTGGCCTCGGGAAGGAGGTCACCTGCCAATTGCTCGACGGTGAACCTGTCGAAGGGCATGTTCTCTTTGTAGGCGTCAAGCACCCAATCTCGCCAAGGCCACATGGTGCGGGGGCCGTCGTCGTGAAAAACCGAGGTGTCTCCATAGCGGGCGGCGTCCATCCAGACGAGGGTCATGCGTTCGGCGTATGCCTCGGAGGCGAGGAGACGATCGACGACCTTTTCGTATGCCTTGTCGGACTTGTCATTGAGAAAGTCTTGGGTTTCGTCGGGTTTCGGGGGCAAGCCCGTGAGATCGAAACTGAGGCGGCGGATCAGAGTTCGGCGGTTGGCCTCGGCGGATGGTTGGAAACCGTTGCCCTCGAGTTTTGCGAGAATGAAGCGATCGATGTCGTTGCGCGGCCAGGATTCATTCGTGACCTTCGGGGGGTTCGGTTTCTCCACCGTCACGAAAGACCAATGGCCCTGCCATTTGGCTCCTTGTTCGATCCACTTCTTCAGTGTGCCGATCTCATCCGACGTAAGCTCTTTCTTTCTCTTGGGCGGCGGCATGATTTCATCCGGGTCCTTGGTCGTGACACGATGCCATAGTTCACTGGCCATCAAGTCGTTGGCCACGATGGCCCGTACCCCCTCGCGTTCCGCGAATGCGGATTCCTCCAAATCCAACCGCAGCTTTGCCTTGCGATCCTTCTCGGAAGGACCATGGCAATGGAAACATTTGCCGGAGAGGATGGGTCGCACGTCGCGATTGAAATTCACGATCTCAGGAATCTCCGCGAAACCGCGGAGGGCGAACAGCAAGGTTGCTGAAACGAGAAAAAAGGTTCTCGTCCCGATGCTCTTGCGGAAATCGAGCAGATCACTCATTGGAATATCGTTCCGTTCAAGGTGGATGCAGGCGCCTAATAAATAGACGCTGACACCATTAAACCTGAGCGGTTGCATCAATCGCAAGATTTAAACTTGGCTCATGTATTAGTTTCTTGATGTGGGCGCTTGAAAAAATTTGCCCATGGTCATCTGATCGTGCATCCTTGCTGGCAAAACTCTGATTCTCATGGCTGACGAAATTGATGCTCATCAAGAAACTGAAATCGACGAACCCGCTTCTGCGGAGACGCAGGGGGTGGAGTTTGATTACGTTGACTTGATGCTGGATGGGGACGTGAAATCGCAGGTCAACTATTCCTTGGTGAAGGCTATCGCCGCCGCTCTCGACGAAAAAGTGCGACTACTCGTGGAAGCGGAGAAGAAGGTGGAGGGAGCAGAAGGGCCCGACGTTTTCGAAGAGATTGCCTTTCTCGAGATCGAGGCCATGGCTCAGGCCGTTACCGACGGATGCGTCGATTTCGGCAAGATTCACTTTTGGGAAGCTTGTGAAACCGCGGAAATCGCTTGGGAGGAAACCAAAGACGAGGAGGGAGTCGTCGTCAATCGGATGCCCTACGGCAAGCAGCATGACGAACCCAAGGAGGGGAACAGACTACTGAGCAACCTCGAGAGAATCGCGGCTTGGTTGCGGGCTGCGCACAAGACCCACGAGGAGAAAGGCATGGAATGGGTTTCCCCGTACGGATGCCCGGAGGATGGCCAACATGCTTACGATGGGCGGGCCAAGTGCTTGTCCGAAATCGACAGCATCATCGAAAGGGTGAAGGGTAACTTCGACCTTTAGGCTATGGCAGCGTTGCTGCCCTGCCTTTTGTCCCTGATTACTTTCTTCGCCGCCCCCGCCATCACTCGCGCGTGGTCTTGTAGACTCGGGGAACTCGCTTCGTGACGGAGCAAAGGATTTCCCATGGTATGGTGTCGGCGTGGTTGGCCAGTTCGGACAAGGTGATGCTTTCTTCACCTTGACGCCCGATCAGGGTGACGTTTTCTCCAGGTTGGAGGTGCTCGGAGGCATCGGTGAGATCGATCAATGTTTGATCCATGGTGACGCGACCTATGATTGGATGACGCCTGCCTTGCACCAAGACATGCGCCCGCCCGCCGCAGGTGAGGGGTATGGCATCGCCGTACCCAGCCGAGAGCAAACCTACTCGAGAGTCTCGTTCCAAGCGGTGTTGACGCCCATAACTGACCGTCGCTCCAGCGGGCAACTCCTTGACCAAGGCGAGGCGGGTGTGAAACGAGAAAACTGGCTCGACTAGAAGGTCGGCCAATGGTGAGCCAGCTGGTGGCGAAACGCCAAACTGGAGGAGACCTATTCGCACGGCGTTGCATGGGTCGCTCTTTGATAGAGCCCGGAGAGAGGACGAGTTGTCGGCGTGAACCAGGAAATCGGGTTGCCCGAGGAGATTCTCTTCGCGAAGAATGCCGAGGAAGATCTCGCGTTGTCGTTGAGTGAAGTCTGGGTCGGCGGGATCAGCGAAGTGGGTTAGGGCTCCTTGGAGGTCGAGCTTGGAACGGGAACGCGCGTCGCGGAGCAAGTCGGCGGCGCTTTCCCACCATGCGCCGAGTCGACCCATTCCGGTGTCGATCTTAAGGTGGATGGGGAGTGTTTTCCCGCTGCTTTCAGCTACCTCGGTGAGTCGATCCAGTTCCTCGGCGGAGGATATGGTGGCGATGAGGTCATGGGTGGCCAAGGTTTCATCCTCTTCGGGCAAGAGTGGACCAAGCACTAGTATAGGCCACCCCGATCCCATTTCCCTGATTTCGGTCGCTTCCCGAACGTTGGCCACGGCAAACAAATCCACCCCGCTTTGCATGAGGCGAGCGGCGGTCGGGTGGATGCCGTGACCATAGGCGTCTGCCTTGACAACTGCGACGTATCGGACTCCGGAAGGCAGAGCTTTGCGTATCAGTCGCAGGTTGCGCTCAAGCGCGGCAAGGTCGATTTCAGCCCAACTTCGGTTCATGGTTCCATTTCCGAAAGGTTGCCGGACGGAGGTCGAAGAGGGCAAGCGAGTCCACTGGTCGGAGGATTGCTCCGAGGACCCCGAATCCCGATAACCGAGACAGATCGTAGTCCACTTCAGGCCCTGTTTCAGCGAATTGCCTCCAGTTTTTTCGTTGCCGCAACAGGTGACTACGGGGAGCGCAGCCAAGGGCTTCGGTTTCCTCGATTACGCGTATTCCGCCAGAGGGTTCGTGAAGATACCATTGGCCTTGGCGGTAGGGGGCGAGGATGGGAGAGTTGGGGTCGTCACATAGGAGCGTTGCGGCGTGGAGGGAATTGTAAGTGAGAATAGAGGGAGAATGGGTTGATCGGGAGAGCAGGGTTTTGGCAAGGGTGAGCGCAACGCGTAACCCCAGAGTGGACCCCGGACCTTCGCAAAAGAGTATGGCGTCGATGGAATCGGCCGTGGCCTGCATTTCCTCCAGGCAGTGACGAAATCCTTCGAAGATGGAGACGAGGGCGGGGGTGTCCGATCGGTGCATGGAGCGCCACCCGTCGTTGGAAGGGACGCCGACGTGGACATGGGTAGATGAGGCGTCGAGGAGCAGGGGATGCGAGAAAGGATAGCGTTCGGCTTCCGGCATCGAACTAAATCAGGGAGGCGCTGAGGTCAATAGCGACGACGCAGGTTGGTGGGAAGAATGCCAAGCTCTTCGCGGTATTTGGCTACCGTGCGACGAGCGATCTTGACACCACGCTCGTTGAGCATGTCGGCGATCGACTGGTCACTGTGTGGACGCTTTGAGTCCTCTTCGGTCACGATTTCGCGGACCATCTCCTTGACGGCCTCCCAGCTCATGTCCTTGCCCTCGGTGGTCTCCAGACCACCGGAGAAGAACCGACGCAGGGGGAAGTAGCCCCGAGGAGTCTCCATCCACTTCTCGGCCACCGCTCGACTCACGGTGGCGACGTGGATGCCCAGCTGCTCGGCGACATCCACCATGGGAAGCGGCTTGAGGTGCTGGGGGCCGTGATCGAAGAACTC
>MDTC01072549.1_pt1 | contig 15525 bp, 15 predicted proteins | sample 811181 | NCBI WGS metagenome assembly MDTC01 (sample SAMN05326644, study PRJNA326480) | marine metagenome | isolation source: seawater | place: Pacific Ocean: North | collected 2011
CTTGACCGCTCCATGCTGTTGCTTTTGGACGCAGTTTCTATTTTTAACGTTCCCTTAGTCGTAGAGAGCTGGATGCTGGCACTATTCCTTGCCTTGCCCACAATTGCCGCCCTAGTCACAGTGCTTGGCCTAAGCGCTGAAGAGTGGAAGCAAATTCGATACTTAGCGCTTAAAGTAGGAAGGGGGATCTGGAATATATTTTGCTCTGCCATATTAAATTTAATTTGCCACACCACATCAAAACTGATCGCCAAAATATTTCCCGGCACTACTCTCAAGCCCACAACAACCAAAGGTGCAACACCAAGGACGTCTAAAGCTGCACAAAAGTCAAAACTTACAAATGTATCGCCAAAGGCAGCAAATCCGAAAGCTGGGCGTAAGGCTGTAGCAAAACGTCAAAGGAAACTTGATTTGATACCTGGCGAAGAATTTGAACTTCCACCGCATGATCTTTTGGAGGCGCCTTCTGAAGGAACCATCTCAACCAAAGTTAACAAGGGGACGCTGCAACAAAATGCGCGCTTACTTGAATCTGTTCTCAAAGATTTTGGCGTACACGGTGAAATTACGAAAGTTAGTCCTGGTCCGGTCGTCACCCTTTATGAACTTGAACCCGCACCCGGCACTAAGACATCACGTGTCATAAGCCTTGGTGATGACATAGCCCGCTCCATGAGCGCAGTATCTGTCCGCGTTGCTGTTGTTCAAGGACGCAATGCTATCGGTATTGAACTGCCAAATATCGACAGGGAAATGGTTTTTTTACGTGAACTATTAGCTTCTGATCCATTTGAAAGAACTACGGGTAAACTTAATATTGCTCTAGGCAAAGATATTGGCGGTCTGCCTGTTACTGTTGATCTATCTCGCATGCCACACCTTTTGATCGCGGGCACTACAGGTTCAGGTAAGTCTGTCGGTATCAACACAATGATCCTGTCTTTTCTATATCAGTTATCACCAGATAACTGCAAAATGATCATGATTGATCCAAAAATGCTTGAGCTTTCCGTTTATGAGGGTATCCCTCATCTTTTAACCCCAGTTGTTACCGAGCCTTCAAAAGCCGTGATGGCACTGAAATGGGCAGTTCGTGAAATGGAAGAGCGTTATCGTGCTATGTCCCAATTAGGGGTTAGAAATATCGCTGGTTATAACAACCGTCTAACCGAAGCCATTAAAAAAGATGAATTGCTAACTAGGCGCGTTCAAACTGGATTTGATGCTGAAGGAAAACCTGTACACGAAGACCAGCCCTTATCTATGGACCCTTTGCCTTTTATTGTAATTGTTATTGATGAAATGGCTGACCTGATGTTGGTAGCTGGCAAAGATGTAGAAGCCGCCGTGCAACGTCTGGCACAAATGGCCCGTGCGGCGGGCATTCACATGATCATGGCAACCCAGCGTCCTTCCGTCGATGTCATCACTGGCACTATCAAGGCTAACTTTCCAACCCGTATCAGCTTTCAAGTAACCTCTAAAATCGACAGTCGTACCATTTTAGGTGAGCAGGGGGGTGAACAGCTTCTTGGCCAGGGCGATATGCTTTACATGGCTGGGGGAGGGCGTATCACTCGTGTCCATGGACCCTTTGTTTCTGATGAAGAGGTCGAGCACGTTGTCACCTTCCTAAAATCCCAAGGCAAGCCACAATACCTCCAGGAAATTACTGAGGAAGTTGAAGCCGGGAATATTGGCCCAAGTGGATCGGGCTTAACTTCAGGCGACGAGCTATACGATGAGGCTGTTGCCTTAATTGCACGAGAAGGTAAGGCGTCGACTAGTTTTATTCAACGTCACCTGCAAATAGGGTATAATCGCGCAGCACGAATAATTGAACGTATGGAGAGTGAAGGCGTTGTCAGTAAAGCAAACAGAGTTGGTCGACGTGAAGTACTTATCGGCGAAATCAGCGACACGGTTCTTTAAAACATTATACTTAGCTTCTTGTATCTTTTGTGCGTTTTCTGTGATGACTTCCGCAGCACCACCAGCCTTGTCTAATGCCGATAGAACTGAAGTTACCCGAGTTGAAAATTATCTCAATGAATTATTAACCCTAAAATCCCGCTTTCTACAAGCAACATCAACAGGGGATTTCAGTGAAGGAACATTTTATCTTTCTCGACCCGGTAAGATGAGAATTGAATATGACCCACCATCAGATCTTCTGATTGTCGCTGATGGAACTTGGTTAATTTACCATGATATTGAGCTTGACCAAATCACACATCTGCCTTTGCAGACGACAACTGCTAATATTTTGTTGAAAAAAAAAATTAGACTTATAGGAAGTGACTTGGAAGTCTCCAAGGTAGAGAAAGCGCCGGGCATTATTGGAATTACAGTGGTGCCCTCTGATGAAGACACTGGCCAATTGACACTAGTATTTTCAGATAAACCACTAGAATTAAAAAAATGGATTGTAGTTGACCCTCAAGGCATTACAACCTCCGTCTCTTTACTGTCTACCCAACGTGATATTTCATTCGATCAAAAGCTCTTCAAAGTCAAACTTAAAGAAGCCGAGTACATTTTAGATAATTAAATTAGATATTTAATTTGTGGGAGTATGCATGCAGATCTGGAGCTTATTTTGCTGCAAAAAATATGAACGTTTGTGATTCTTACATACTCAGCTTTTTAATTTTCACTTAAGCCTCTATAGACAAACGATAACCACCTGGTTCAGTCATTATGATTTGAGTTTTGGAAGGATTTTTTTCCAACTTCTGACGTAAACGATAGATATGGGTCTCCAAAGTACGGGTGGTAACCTCCGAATTATAACCCCAGACTTGGTCCAACAGCACGTCTCGCCTAACTACTTTGCCGTCAACCTCACAAAGATATTTTAAAATGGCAGTTTCCTTATCTGTCAAATGCACCCTTTTGTTTGTCTTCTTTTCTATTAGCAAATGAATACCCGGCTGAAAACTATAGGGACCAACAGTGAGTATTGCATCATCACTATGCTCGTGTTGACGAATATGAGCCCTCATTCTGGCTAGCAAAACAGCAAATCGAAATGGTTTTTTTATGTAATCATTAGCCCCCATGCCAGAGCTAGGGATCGACTCTATGTTTGAATTAGCTGCAGTTAGCATGATAATTGGCGACCTAATGCCATTGCTCCGCATCAACCTACACACTTCTAAACTATTCATATCAGGTAAGCTCTCATTCAAAATTACAACTTCAAAGCTGCCCTTTTCCGTTTTGTATAGAGCTTCTGCACCACTTATCGCAATACTTGGAATAAATTCTTCAAGCAATTGCAACTGTTCGTTAAGCATTTCCAACAGCAACGTTTTTTCATCAACAAGAAGGACTCGTTTTCCAACAGTCATTTTTGGCACTTACTCTCAAGCTATAATGTCCAAAATACATTTTTTACGATAGTATGTTTTAACGATTATTAATAGAGGCTTACAAAGTTGTAAATTGCATCTTTAAGCAACATTCATTTAAGGGTATGTTTCTATTGTTTTCACTGAGTTGGAAGTAAATGCCTAACCATTTTAAAGTAATACAAATGCCAGTTACACGAGAGGCTATATCGCTTCTGGCAGTTGATCGTTGTGTTTCCGAACTTCGTCGTGGTCGCACAGTTGCCATACGTGGCAACGAGGGCTTAACCGCCCTAGTTCAAGCAGCAGAAGGTGTCACTGAATTATCATTACAGCAGCTCAGCGACACGGCCATGAGCGATCCAGTATTGGCAATCACAGCTCGACGAGGGATAGTCCTAGATATTACAAATAAAGACTCAGCCGCCATTGTTATCAAGCGTCCCAACGGTTGGCGAGCTCAAAACATTCTTGACTTGGCTAACCCATTATCAGACTTGGGACTTAAAAAAGTTGACCTCAGCACCCTTGATGTCAAAAGTGCTAAAAAATATAGCTGCGAAGCTGCTGGCATTGGTCTTGCCAAAATAGCGCGCCTGTTGCCTGCTGCACTTGTTGCCTATATTGAAGATGAGGATGCAAATGTTCTAGATGCTTGGGCAACTAGACATGGCTTGCTGGTTGTAGATGCTGGAGATGTATTCCAATACGAACACACTCAAGCACGTACTCTGAAAGCAGTAAGTGAAGCTAAGGTACCCTTGCTCGATGCAAACGACACACGAATAATTGCCTTTAGACCATTTGACGGTGGCCTTGAGCATCTCGCAATAGTGATTGGCGAAGATAATCTTAAAAAAAACCAACCCGTTCTTACTCGCCTCCATTCAGAGTGTTTTACCGGAGATCTTCTTGCTAGTCTCAAATGTGATTGTGGCGACCAATTACGTGGCGCCATCAATGAAATTGCCACCGCTGGTGGAGGGGTGCTGCTGTATCTAGCACAAGAAGGGCGTGGCATTGGTTTAGTCAATAAATTACGAGCGTACGAGCTTCAAGATAGTGGCTTCGATACCATAGATGCTAACGAACAGTTGGGCTTCGACGCTGACGAGAGAATTTATTTACCAGCCGCCGAAATATTACGCCAATTAGGCTTTAAAAAAATCCGGTTGATGACCAATAACCCAGATAAAATAAATTCCTTAGCTGCTTGCGGTATAGATGTTGTTGAGAGAGTAAAACACTCTTTTCGATCCAACCAACATAACGAGCAATATATAAAAACTAAAGTTGTTCGTAGCGGTCACCTTATCTAGAAACTTTTTTCACCTTTTTCCCCTGAGGCGGCATTACTTGCCTCCAATATCATAATTTTTCCACTATTAGCGAGGGATTTTATAGCTTTTTTAATTGGCACGAGCATTGCATAATTTAAAACGAGCATAAAATTAAGCTCGCCTTATAAAACCATTATTAAAGACTATATGTCATGAACAATTCCGTCGATTTACATAACAATCAATTTACGCTCCCGGCGCCCAGGACTTCCCTGCAAAATATTGGAGAGAAGCTGGAAGATAAAGAAGATGAGCGTACTGGACGTAGTTTTCACGCCTTTGGTAAAGATGGTTTTACTTTCCTTGACTTTCTAGACGTCATTAATCCATTACAGCACATCCCACTTGTCGGCACTATGTATCGCTCTATGACGGGCGATGATATTGACCCTGGATCACGTATAGCAGGCAGCAGTCTTTTTGGGGGGCCCATCGGAACAGTTGTCGCCTTGGCCAACGTTACAATCGAACAAGAAACTGGGCGGGATATAGGAGGTCATATGTTGGCCCTCATTACAGAAGAAAATAGCAGCCCAAAGGACAAAACTAATAGTAACTTGGCCAGCTCAGCTCAATCTTCCGGCATTACCAATACCTCCAGCCCAATATCTACTCATGCTGAGGTCCTAGAATGGGCACAAAAAGAAACTGCTCGATCTGCTCAAGCTGCCACAGAAGCTCAATTAAAAAATTCATCATCCCAAGGTAAAAAAGTTACCACCAATATAGAGGTTTTAGATTGGGCCCGAGAGGAATTAGCACTGTTGCGCCCTAACATTGAGACCGCTAATACAAGTTCTAAAGTCAAAGCTAAGGATATCAAACAAACTACCATCAACGAGCGTGAAGCTGCCCTTATTACCAGCAATTCCTTAGGTCGAGATCAGGCTCAGTTAAGTGGAGCTACTTCTCCCCTTGGTGGCTGGTTCTCGGAAACCATGCTTATCGCACTTTCCCGGTACGACGAGAGTGCCCAACTTGGAAAAAGTACTACTGAAAAACGTTCAGTGGAAGCTGCGGATACTTATTACTAATATTAGCCACTACGAATCTGTTAGATAAGAACGTCATGGATATTCATGTCAACAGTTCTGCTATAGTCACATGGACCGATCTTCTGGGTATTTCGCACAAAGTGCCTTGCGCTCTTGGTTACGGCGGTATTGGCATAAAACAAGGCGAAGGAGACGGCATTACCCCTGCTGGAAATTTCGCTCTTTTAAATGTTATGATCAGAATTGATCGCCAGGCTCTACCTAAAACCGGCCTTAGCGTTTCAACTATTAACAAAAATGATGGTTGGTGTGATGATCCATCGTCACCGGATTATAATAATCCAATTACCTTACCGCAAAGCGTAAGCCATGAAAAACTGTATCGCAATGATTCCTTATACGATATTGTAATAGATGTTGATTATAATCGTACGGACCCAATTTTGGGAAAAGGCAGTGCAATCTTTATTCACGTTGCTCAATCTGGTTACAAACCAACAAAGGGCTGTGTTGCACTAAATCTAAATGATTTACTTGAGTTGTTAAAATCCTGTGACGAAAATACACGGCTGATCATTAGCCCTTAGCTGCAAGCCGAGTGCCAAAAATAGATGTACCTACTCGTACATGAGTCGCCCCAAAACGCACAGCTAGTGGATAATCAGCACTCATTCCCATACTTAACTCCTTTAGGCCATTTCGCTTTGCAATATTTGCTAACAATGCAAAATGCAATGAAGCTTCTTCGTTTAATGGCGGAATGCACATCAAGCCACACACAGGCAAGCTAAGCTCATCGCGACAAAGGCTAATAAAATCATCTGCCTGAAGAGGCAAAATACCCGCTTTTTGTTTTTCTTCGCCAGTATTAACCTGTATCATAAGATTAGGACGATGCCCTGTTTCGTCCATAACACGTGCCAATGAATAAGCCAGTTTCGGGCGATCTAAGGTTTCTATGACATTAAAAAGTTCAAGCGCCTGACGGACTTTGTTAGATTGTAAAGGACCAATCAAATGCAAACAAACATCTGGATATTCTTGTTTTAGTCCTGTCCACTTACCCTCGGCTTCTTGAACTCGGTTTTCACCAAAAAGCCTTTGGCCAGCCTCTAATATAGGGCGGATAGAATTAGCTGGATGCGTTTTTGAAACCGCAACTATGGATACTGATTGCGGGTCACGCCCAATTTCATTAACGACAAATTCTAGTTCGTTCAATATTTTTTCTAGGTTGCCGATAGTATCCGTATGGTTATTATTTTTAAAATTCACTTTTATCACTTCCTTAGATCAGGAAAAACTTTGAAAACCTTAACAGATCACATATCCACGCGAAAGCTACCCCACAGGATATTACTAACAGACAGTGTTCGCATGGCCGACCCACGTGATTCGATAAGAGCTTTACCTGCTGGTAGTGGCGTTATCCTACGCCATTACGATGCCCCAGATCGAGCCGGTTTAGCTCGAGAAATTTTAGCTATTTGTCGGCCTAAGAAAATTCCACTTCTAGTTGCGGGTGATGCAGAACTTGCAAAAACTATAGGTGCTAATGGACTTCATTTACCTGAAAAAATGTTAGCCGACAAACCTGGCTATTGGAGAAAAAAGTTATGCCCTAACACTTTCCTTTGTGTTGCGGCTCACTCTCCTAAAGCGCTAAGTAAAGCAGCTGATGCATCAGCTAACTTTGCGTTGCTTTCTCCTGTATTTCCGACAAAAAGCCATCCAGAGAGCAAAACAATTGGAATTCATCGTTTTGCCAGCTGGACCTCAAAGGCTCAAATTCCAGTCTACGCGCTAGGTGGCGTCAACCATCAAAATGAAGTCCGCATACTTGCCACAGGGGCTGTTGGTTGGGCCGCTATTGGTGCTTTTACGAATAGAAACAAGGACCTCAATTAATAACAAGCTTTAGTGCCCAACAAATCTCTCGTATATTATAGATAACGACCCGAAAGCTTTAGGAGTTCGCATCAACATGACTGATCATTTTAACATTAGATTTAAAACAAACGAATTAACCAGCAATGGACGTCTTTTTTTGCCAGCACTGCTTGGTGCCATAGCACTATTAATTTGCGGTTGTACCGAGGGGGAGCCAGTCAGTGAAACTCCAGCAACATCGCCAAATGTTAATATTAAAGACCAAGACATCGCTAGTGGTGTTTTTGGAAATAGTGGTTTTTTTGCTGATGATCCATACGCAGATGGACGTTCCATTGGCGTCAATAGCTTTTTATGGCGAGCATCGTTAGATACTATTTCCTTTATGCCAGTTAGCTCTGCTGACCCATTTGGTGGCGTTATCATTACCGATTGGTATTCAGCGAGCGAGGCACCAAATGAGCGGTTTAAATTAAATGTATATATACTTGGCCGTTCTCTCAGAGCCGATGGTGTACGTGTTGCTGTTTTTCGCCAAGTCCTCTCCAAACAAGGTGGCTGGCGTGATGTGGCTATGAAAGATGACACAGCAACCAAAATTGAAGACTCAATTTTAACTAGAGCTCGTCAGCTGCGAAACGAAGTTTTGCAGGCTCAATAACTAATAAACGGAGAAAAATCAACCGTTATGTCGAACTATAATGCGAGGGTAACCGAAGCCAAATGGCAGGCAAAGTGGGAAAAAATGGGTTCTTTCAACGTAACCGTTGATCCCTCGAAGCCCAAGTACTACGTACTCGAAATGTTTCCCTACCCTTCAGGGCGCATACATATGGGCCATGTTCGCAATTATACACTTGGCGATCTTGTCGCACGCTATAAGAGGGCCCGTGGATTCAATGTACTTCATCCTATGGGCTGGGATGCCTTCGGCTTGCCTGCAGAAAACGCGGCTATTGCCAATAATGTGCCGCCAGCAAAATGGACCCAAGACAATATCGCAAACATGCGTGATCAGCTAAAAAGCATGGGCCTATCTTATGACTGGAGCCGCGAATTAGCTACCTGTGAACCCGATTATTACCAACATGAACAAAAAATGTTCCTCGACTTTCTTGAAGCAGGACTAGTCTACCGCAAAGAGTCATGGGTCAACTGGGATCCAGTAGAAAATACAGTGCTTGCTAACGAGCAAGTTATTGACGGAAAGGGCTGGCGATCAGGTGCTAATGTAGAAAAACGCAAACTGTCCCAATGGTTTCTAAAAATTACTGAATATGCAGATGATCTTCTTGACTCTCTTCAGGAGCTCGAACGCTGGCCTGAACGAGTTCGACTAATGCAAGAAAACTGGATTGGCCGGTCAGAAGGAGCGCACATCCAATTTAAACTAAGTAACCGCGACGATGGACTTGATGTTTTCACCACCCGTCCCGATACTCTTTTTGGGGCTTCATTTATGGCTATTGCTGCAAATCATCCACTAGCACTAGAAATGTCCCAAGAAAACGCAGAATTGGGCGACTTTATTGCCGACTGTAATCGTATGGGTACCAGCGAGGCTGATATCGAAACCGCTGAGAAAGTTGGTATAGATATTGGCATTAAGGCTAAACACCCCTTTGATTCTTCCAGAGAACTACGCGTATTCGCAGCAAATTTTGTACTTATGGAATATGGGACAGGAGCTATCTTTGGTTGTCCGGCTCATGATCAACGTGATTTAGATTTCGCCCGCAAGTATAATCTAGACGTGACCCCGGTTGTTGCCCCAAAAGACGCTGATCCGACAACTTTTCAAATTGGAAGCGAGGCCTTTGTAGAGGACGGAATTTTGATAAATTCTGATTTTCTGAATGGCTTAAATATCTCGGAAGCAAAAATAGCCTCAATAAAAAAACTCGTCGAAACAGGCAGTGGGAAAAATACAATTAATTTTCGACTGCGTGACTGGGGCATTTCTCGTCAACGCTACTGGGGATGCCCAATTCCGATTATTCATTGCAAAACTTGTGGTATTGTTCCAGTTCCTGCTGAACAATTACCCGTTATTTTACCCGCAGACGTAAGTTTTGAAAAACCCGGAAATCCACTTGAACATAATGCCACATGGAAAATAGTAGACTGCCCAGAATGTTTTAATAAGGCCGAACGTGAAACTGACACTTTTGATACTTTTTTTGAATCATCCTGGTATTTTGCACGTTTTTGTTCAGCTCCAAAAGACCAAGCCTTCAAACGCGATTCTGCAGATTATTGGTTGCCAGTTGATCAGTATATTGGTGGCATTGAGCATGCCGTTTTGCATCTTCTCTATTCACGCTTTTTTACTCGTGCCTTGAGGCAGTGTGACTATCTAAGTCACAAAGAGCCTTTTGCAGGACTTATGACCCAAGGTATGATTTGTCACGAAACGTACCAAGATTCAGATGGCAAATGGCTTTTACCAGAAGAGGCTGAAGACACAAGCGCTCCAGTTACGGTTGGGCGTTCTGTAAAAATGAGTAAATCCAAGAAAAATGTTGTAGATCCAGAAGAAATCATAAGTAACTATGGTGCAGATACTGCACGCCTATTCATGTTGTCAGACAGTCCACCAGATAGAGATCTTGATTGGACAGATTCTGGTATTGATGGGGCATGGCGCTTCATCAATCGTCTTTGGCGGATGATGACTGACCTTAAAACACCCTTAGCAAAAATAGGCACTCCGTTACCGGAAAATCTTTCCGTAACCGCTGAAGAAATACACCGTCAGATACATAAAACAATTGCTTCTGTCTCTCTTGACCTTGACAGATTTCACTTTAACAAGGCTATTGCGCGCATTCGGGAGTTGACAAATACACTGGATTCACTTGATGCAAATGAAGCGGGAGCCAACTGGGTTTTACGTCAGGGCTTTGAGACAATTGTATGTCTTATTGGACCCATGATGCCCCACATTGCCGAAGAGCTATGGCAAAAACTGGGCCATGATATTATGCTTACAGATACACCATGGCCTATCGTCAATAAAGATCTCTTATTTGAAGACAGTTCAACTATCGCAGTTCAAGTTAATGGTAAGCTTAGAGGTACAATTAAATTACCCAAAGGTTGCAAAGGTAAAGAGGCAGAGGAAGCGGCTATGGCTTTGCCCAGAATTGCAAAGGCTGTTAAGAATAAAACAATCAAAAAAATAATAATCGTGCCAGATAGGATTATAAATGTTGTCATATAGACACCAACTATTTTATTTAAATATGCCTTTCTTTACGGCACTTGTCTTGGTTTTGAGCATTCTTCTCAGCTCCTGTGGCTATAACGCCCTTTATGACCAACGTGCTAGCACTAAGCCTTCAGTAAAACAACAGATGGCACTTATTCAGATACAACCCATTAAAGATCGAATGGGGCAATACCTGCATAATAAATTGCTTACCCGTCTTAACCCTAAAGGGAAGCCAACAAATCCACTTTACACCCTTAGTATCAAGCTTGAGGAAGAAACTAATAATCTTGGTGTTAAAAAGTCAGCGGTAGTAACACGAGGGAACCTCAAAGTATCGGCTACTTTTACCCTGTCACAAAGGCTCGGTTTAAACTCTGGAATTGAAAACAAAAATCTATTTACTACAACGGTCCTATCAATCAGTAGTTACGATATCCCTCAGGCTCAGTACGCTGCCCTTGCCGCACTGAAGGATGCCCAAGCAAGAGCGCTCAGGGAAATTACAGAAAGCATTATAACCCGACTAGGTATTTACTTTCGCCAGAAGAAACAATAAAGCTTTTTTAGCTCCAAGTTACGAAGAGACTGGCCTTGAAAATTATAAGTTCTCGTCAAAATAGCTTTATTAGCCAGCCTAATCCTGACATAGCCTGTATTTTGTTATACGGACCAGACAAAGGCCTAGTTCGTGAACACGCCCTGACTTTAGGGAAAACAGTTGTGGACGATTTGAGTGACCCTTTTCGAGTCGTAGAAATTCATGGAAATGACTTAAAAAATGACCCGGCTCGTCTGACAGATGAGACAAAAGCTATAGCCCTTGGAGGTGGCCGCCGCTTGGTTCGGGTCAGAAACGTTAGTGATAACATTACGAAAATTGTAGCTGCCCATTTGGAGATTACAACCAAGGAGGATGCTTTAATAGTTATCGAAAGTGGAGAACTTGGTCCTCGTTCAAGTTTACGAAAGCTTTTTGAAAAATCCAAAAATGCAGCTTCTATTGCTTGTTACAGCGATAACATTCGCAATCTTCCTAGCGTCATTAATGAAACACTCTCTACCCATGGATTAACGCCCACCCGAGAAGCTCTAGCCTATCTAGTCAGCAATCTTGGATCAGACAGATCCATTACTAGAAGTGAGCTTGATAAACTAGCAATTTATATGGGCGCCCCTGGTTCCGTGGAGCTTTCTGACGCTATGGCAACAATCAATGATAACGCGGCAATGGTAATGGATGACATCACCCTAGCTGTAGGATGCGGCAACAAAATTGCATTAGATCAGGCGCTTAGCCGTACTTTAATGGATGGCATTCACCCAATCCAAGTTCTTCGCGCAGCAGCCCGACATTTTTTGCGCCTTCACGAAGCCGCAGGATTAATTGCAACTGGAAAAGATCCTGACACAGCCATGAAAACGCTAAAACCACCAGTAATATTTATGCAAATGAACAGCTTTAGAAAACAATTACAACGTTGGCATCCAAAGAACATAAGCGATGCCCTTGATTTGTTGTTAATGGCTGAAATGGACTGCAAAACTACAAATGCGCCCGTTGAGGCTATCTGCTGGCGAACACTGATGCGAATTACTCAAACAGCTCGGTATTAATTATCGAACAAAATATCAGTACGCTATAGAACTAATAATTAAAGTTAACTTCTTCCACAAAACAATATTTTAACATAACGAACCTGGCAAAACTAACATTTGTAACTTAACTCGTTCAAACGCTTTTTTGCTTTCGACTAATACGGGACAATATGTCGTCCAACTGGTTCAGCCCTTTGTAATGTATTGTTAATGTACCACGACCATCGTTGAATTTTATATCTACTTTTAATCCTAACGTATCTGATATATCTCGCTCAAGTGCCAAAGTATCAGCGTCCTTAGTTGTGGGTCGAAGCACAGATTTGCCCCTACCAGCATTTTCTTTTTTTACCAGTTTTTCCGTTTGTCGAACATTAAGCCCTTGTTGTACAACAGTTTTTGATAGTTTTTTTAGATTGGTCGCGCTCAATAAAGCACGGCCATGTCCAGCGCTCAAGCGTCCATCGTCAATCATGTTTTTGATAAATTCCGGTAAGGACAAAAGTCGCAGAGTATTAGCCACATGACTCCTACTCTTACCCATCGCTTTAGCCAGTTCTGACTGGGTATGCTCAAATTCATGCATTAGCCGCTGATACCCATCAGCTTCTTCCAAAGGAGAGAGATCTTGCCTTTGTAAATTCTCAATCAAAGCTATTTCTAGTGTCTCTAAATCGTTCAAATCTTTTATGATAACTGGAACTTCATGTATCTTTGCCTTCTGTGAAGCCCGCCACCGCCTCTCACCAGCGATAATTTCATACAGATTGTTGCGATTAGTGTCTGTTAAAGGTCGGACCAATAAAGGTTGCAATACACCTTTTTCAGCAATTGAGCGGCTCAACTCATCAATGCTTTCAACATCCATATGCTGGCGAGGTTGATATTTTCCTGGTTGTAAGAATTCAATTGGAACCATCTTTACTGCACGACCTTTTTCAAGGTTAGTAGAACTGTCTTCTCCCTCTCCCAAGAGAGCTGACAAACCACGACCTAATTTACGTTTTTTATCCTCTGGTGGACTCATGTTACTGGAACCTTACTCTCGCGGCGAATAACTTCACCAGCCAAATGCAGATATGCTTGGGATCCTGCACAAGATATGTCGTAGACTAATACTGGGCGTCCATAGGACGGTGCTTCAGAAACCTTCACATTGCGTGGGATTACGGTTTTATATACTTTTTCACCGAAATATTCTCTAACGTCAGCTGCAACCTGGTCAGATAAATTATTACGCTTATCAAACATTGTTAAAACAATACCCTGTAATTCTAAATCTGGATTAAAGCCCTTGCGAATACGTTCGATTGATTTTATCAGATGGCTAATTCCTTCAAGAGCGAAAAACTCACATTGTAAGGGAACAAGCACTGCATGAGACGCAACCAAAGCATTAATAGTCAACAATCCCAATGCGGGTGGACTATCTATCAGCACATAATCATAAAAGTTGTCTTCGCCATCTGGACCTAAAATGTTGACCAATGCACGGCGCAAACTAAATTCACGTTCATCAACTTCTATTAACTCAATTTCTGCACCACTTAAATCCATACCAGATGGCACTATATCAAGGCCTGGAATATCCGTTGGCTGAATAGCTTCAGATAAAAGTATCTGATCCATTACTACATGATAGATATTGCGAATACGCGCATCTTGGCTAACACCCAGACCTGTGCTTGCATTCCCTTGTGGATCAAGATCAATAATCAAAACTTTTTTCTTTATTGCAGCTAATGCTGTCGCCAAATTAATTGCTGTTGTTGTTTTACCAACTCCACCTTTCTGATTGGCCACTGCGATAATACGGGTCATTATACTTTGACGACCAATAGAATTTGTATCAACTAGTTCTGGCATATCTTTAATCATTTGCGCCGCATCACATTCTCCAATTTGAGAATTGTTCCGGAGGGATCTGATTGGCTTTGAAATTTAGTAGTTTTCATAATCCAATTTTTCTCAGTTTTGGTCAATTCTTCATCAGCTTTTTTCCCCTTAAGAAACAGACATATTGAATCGCTCCTTAAGAAGCGCTCAGCAAATACCAATAATTTTTCAAGTGGCGCCAAGCCACGAGCAATAACAACGTCAACCTTGCTGCTTGAAAATTCCTCTATTCTACAATTTTGCAAATTTACCAAAGAACCTGCTTGTGTCTTCCGCACAGCTTCAGAGAGAAAAGCACACTTGCGACCATCACTCTCAACCAAAGTTACTTGAGGCCCACCCAAAATTGCCAACACTAAACCTGGAAAACCAGCCCCACTTCCAATATCCAAAATTGTACATTCTGGTCGAGGTAGCAGGGGCAGTAGTTGTGCCGAGTCCAACATATGCCTACTCCACAAGTCAGCAATAGTATTGCTGCCTACTAAATTAATCTTTTTCTGCCACTTCTCCAACAGTTCCGAATATGCTAGCAAACGTTGCAACGTTTCATCATTTACACCTGTCACCTCCTGAAATTGTTTCACGTGAAACATCAAATATTTACCTTGTCGAGCCGACGAACGTGTATAAGCAATGCAGTCAAAGCAGCCGGGGTAACACCAGAAATTCGAGCGGCAGCCGCTAATGTAGCGGGCCGAGCCTGCTCTAACTTGCTACTTACTTCTGTCGATAGGCCCGGCAAGGTCTTGTAATTTATGTTATCCGGTATAGTTAAAACTTGATCTCGTCGAAAAGCTTGCACATCTAGCTCCTGCCTTTCAAGATAACTTCTATAATGGGCATCAATTTCAATTTGTTGCATAATGTCTGGTGAAACCTGTTTCAGTTCCGGCCATAGTGGAATGAGAGCGTCCCTGTTAATGCCTTTATAAGACAAGAGTTCCTTGGCACAGCGACGTACTCCGTCCTGATTTATATTAAGGCCAATTGCTGCTAGCTGGTTTGGTGTTGCGAATAAACCATTTAGGAGATTACGAGCCTCTTTTAAATAAAAAGTTTTATTTTTAAAAGCCCCAATCCTATCTTTACCAACAAGCCCAAGTTTAATTCCCTTATCTGTAAGACGTTGGTCCGCATTATCAGCACGAAGTGCCAGTCGGTATTCGGCCCGGGATGTGAACATGCGATAGGGTTCTTCAGTTCCTAATGTAACCAAATCATCTATTAATACACCC
>MDTC01230564.1_pt1 | contig 15524 bp, 17 predicted proteins | sample 811181 | NCBI WGS metagenome assembly MDTC01 (sample SAMN05326644, study PRJNA326480) | marine metagenome | isolation source: seawater | place: Pacific Ocean: North | collected 2011
CTAAGTCATAATTTGATAATAATTTTAATATTGGTAAAGGTGTTTTGCCGCCTGATAAAGCAATATTAATTTTTTTTTTAAATTCCTGTTGTTTATAAATTTGTTCAAAAATAAATTTAGCACAATTGACATTATCTAGTTTATTTATTCTTGTCATAATGAGCCTTTCTAACACACTCCAAAATTCCCTGTCCAATATCAATTTGAGGGTTTGGACTTAATTTAATTGAAATTGATGGTTGGAAAGAGTATGGTGTGTATTTATAGTGATTTGTTTTAATATTTTTTTTAAGTATAATTTTCAATTTATCGCCTAATATTTCATTAATCATATTGAAAAGATCTATTCTCTTAATGCCTTGTGATCCAGTTAAAGTAACATGCTTATTTAAATACTTATTATCGTTCAGAATATCTACAGAAAGTTTGGCGGCATCTTTAGCATGAATATATTCCCTGAACTCTTCTCCGCTGCCATTGTGGTTAATTTCATTGTTTTTAACAGCTTCCTCAACTAAATTATAAATGTAATTATTATAAAATTTCATTTCTGAATAAACAGAACCATATCTAATAATTATAAAATTTAATCCATTTATCTTATGATATTCTTCAATGATTTTTTCAGATGCTAATTTACTTATGCCATAAAATGAACCTTTTTCACTCATTGCATAAGTGCTTGAAGCATATAAATACTTCTTTACTTTGTGCTTAAGGCAGTTCTCAATAATTTGTGTATTAGCAATAGTATTTAATTCTAATGTTTTAAGTGGGTTTTCTATGGCATCATCAAGGTTTGCAAATCCAGCTAAATTATAAACAATATCAAAGTTTTTTCTAAATATATCTTTTATATCATTTTGATTGGTTATATCACACTTTATAAATTCACATTCATATTGTGGAATTACAATGTCAGCAACTGTAATCTCAAATTTATTTTTTTTAAGCTCATCTACCAAATAGCTTCCTAAAAAACCACTGCCTCCAAAAACTAATACTTTCATAATTTATTTGATTTTTTTAATTTTTTCATTTCATTAATGACTTTATCACCTAAAAAGAAAAAATCCAAACTAAATGATATTAAATTATAGCCTTCTTTAATTTTCCTTTTAACAAAGTTTGAGTCTGATTCAATAACATGAAATCCTAATGATTTATTGTACTTTTTTGTAATTAATTCTACTTTTTTGATTGCCTCTATAACTTCTTTTTTATTATACTCACCAGGGTATCCCAATGATGCTGATAAATCGTAAGGTCCTATAATAATTCCATCGATTCCGTCTACTCTTAATATTTTATCTAAATTATTTACTGCATCAATGTGTTCAATTTGTACGATTACCACCAAGCTATTTTTTTGCCAAGATTTGTATTTATTAAAATTATAGCCATATCCCTGAGCTCTATTTAAGCCTACCCCTCTTTTACCTTCTGGAGGATATTTAGAGAAATTAACAGCTTTTTTTGCATCTTCTTCAGAATTAATCATTGGTATAATAATTCCATGAGCACCTGCATCCAAAACTTTTTTAATAATAACTTCATCATTGGAGCTTACCCTAACCAATGCTTCAATATTTTTTGATTGGATAAATGCAATTAAGTCTGCAGCTTTTTGAATTGATATTGGTGAATGTTCCATGTCTATTGCTAACCATTCGAATCCAGCTAATGACATGATCTCAATTATTTCTCTTTTGGGAATGGTTAACCAAGAGCCTATGGTCAATTTTAATTTTTCTAATTTATTTTTTAATCTATTTGAATTCATTAATTATTGATTTAAAGATTCGAAAAGTATTTGAGCAACATTAAAATCATGAATTTCATCTATATCTATAGATTCGTTATTATTCATCTCAAACATCATCGGATTAAGTCCGATTCTACTATTATTTTTTTTAAATGAGTTTTTAGTAAAAATATATAAGCAGGAATTTTCTTCGTAAAGAGGTTCTAAGTGTTGGGTAACTAACATTTTTGGATCATGATTATAAGGTTTACAGTTTTTATCGTAAAATCTTTTTTGAACTTTATTTACAGAAAAGATTGAGTCAAAATCATTTGATTTAAAATTATTAATCATTTTAGTTAAAGCTTCATCTATTGTTTTAGTTGAAATCAAAGGATTTGTACTATGTGTTTGTAAATAAATTTCAGAATTAAAATTATTTATATCATCTTCAATAATTTTATTCATTGAAATATAGTTTCCAATTAAATGATCTTTCCTTTCTCTTATAAAAACATTATTATTAAAATTTTCTTTGATATCTTTTTTGATTTTTTCACAATCAGTATTTACAATAATATTATTTATAAGTTTAGATTCTATTAATGTATTCATTACTCTATGGTATAAAGGCTTTCCAGCAAAGTCCCTAAGGTTTTTTTTTGGTACCCGTTCAGATTGACCTTTCATAGGCATTAAAGCAGTAATTGATAATTTATTTAAAACCATTTTCCAAATAATTTTTCATATTTATCGCTCATTTCTAACAAAACCGTATAGGCTTCTTTAGTACATTCTTTTTTTAATAAAGATAAAGTCTTAAAATAATGATCTTTATCTGAAATATTCTTTTCTTTCTTTAATCCATATCTTTTATAAATTTTCTTTTGAGGTCCCTGAGTTATTCTAACTCTGGGAACCATTTGTTTAGATAAGTATTTTGATGTTGATTTTGATTGCTTAGTATTTAAAAATCTTTCTAAATTACTAAGCGTTGGTTCAGGATTTAAAACAAATTTTTCAAATTGAACAAATTCTAAATTTTCTTTATAAGTCTCTGATTTTTTTAATTTAAATACACTCTTATATAATTCATAAATGCAGTAAACAACTTTATCATAATCATTTGAATTAATATATTTATCTCTAATATCTTTCGCAAACCATGGAATTTGAATTCCTTTATATTTAAACCACAAAGTAAAATCTCTAGCATTTTGTCCGTGCATTGAGATGTATGAAGCCCAATGATCAACAAGATAAGCAGGATGCCTAACCATTTGAATTATTTTTAATCTTTTTCCAAATGATTTAATTGCAGGATCCATACAGCTTAGAAGTTGATGAGTTACTAAAAAAAGAATCGGTTTTTCTAATCCGATACGGTCTTCGACATTAGCTCCGTCACTAAGAAATAATTGTTTTAAATATTTTAAAGATTTTGAACTTTTAAAAACACTTGATAAATCTGAGGGTCTAAAATTTACTTCTCTTGAAATTAAACCATCGTACAGCTTAATATCTGAAAGTAAATTCAATAATGACTTATATGCATCTTCCGTTATTTTTTTATGTTTTGAAGAAATACATAAATATTCAAACATATATTCAAACCTAGCATTTTGAACTCTTTTAAAAGAACTAATTAGTGGAGTAAACATGGTCTTACCCGTACCAGTTAGTCCATCGAGAATTACAATTTTATCATTTAAAAAAATATCTCTGCTATAATCCATTTTTAATTAATTTCATCAAAAATTTTAAGTTCTTTCTTATTTAATTGAGGGTCATTCAACCAGCTTGGAATAAATCCCTCTTGACAAAATTTTTCAATGTATTCCAAAACTTTTTTATTTGTATCAGTAATTTCTTCATTAATATTTGGTTCAATAAACATATTGGAAAATTCATTTCTAACATAAAATAAATTACAAAAACCAGAAACAAAGACTAGTTTATAACCTTCTTTATTAAGCAATTCATTGTATGCCTTAAAGCTAGCTCCATACTGTCTTTTATTTGTAATTTTATTTTTATTATTTAGAGGAAATGTCAAGCTTCTATTTAAACCCAGGGAGGGATTATATTCAACAATCATTAGTTTAGGTAAATACTTATTAACAAGTAATTTTTTTACTAAATAATAGTCATAAGAATCTATATCAACAGTTAGGACATCCAGGTTTTTATCAATTTTATTTTTTTCAAAAATTTTAATAATATTATTAATATCAACAAAAAATTTAAACGGCATATTGAATAAAAATTTTAAATATTTAAAATTTTTATTCTTAAGAATTACTTTAAAAATATCAAGAATATTTAGATAAAAAGATTTAAAATTATAATCTCCTGTAAAATATAATGCTTTAGAAATGTATTTTATCCTGAAACTCCTAGTTGTTGTACCTAAAACTCTAGACTCTCCAAATTCAACACAAGTAGGTTTTTTTGAAGGCTTTATGTTTTCAAATATTTTCAATATCACTCCATCCTCGCCATAAAAGGGGCATTCATTAATACCGTAATTCATATAGTAGTTTGATCTAAAATTATTTAAATTTATCATAATTAAAATTTAGCTAAAGGTAATTTTTTATCTAGTATTTCTTTTCTTGCTTTAGGAAGAGAATCGCCCAAAAAATTGAATAAATTTGCTGTTGCTACTGCATCTATTTTATTCATTTTTATTCCTTCAATTAAGTGTAGGCTATTTCCAGCTCCACCAGCAATAATTACAGGAATATTAATATTATCCAAAATTTTATTAACTGAACTCAAATCAAAACCCTGTCCCGTGCCATCTTTTTGTATGGAGTTTAAATAAATTTCACCAACTCCTAAGTTTTGTATAAATTTAAGATATTCATTAAGATCTATATCTAATTTTTCCTCACCGTTTTGAATAAATACATTATTATCAGAATAATCAACTGAAGCAACTATACATTGAGACCCATATATTTTAACTAATTGTTTAACAATTTGAGGGTTCTTATGTAATATTGAATTAACTACAACTTTATCAGCTCCTGAATTTAAAAATAATTCAACATCCCCAACATCTCTTATACCACCTCCAACTGACATAGGAATAAATACATTTTTGATTATTTCTTTTATTGTGTCAGAAAAATAAATCTTATCTCTGTTATTTCTTGACACATCAAGTATAATCAGTTCGTCGATAGAATATGCTATTTTTGAAAAATTATAAAATTTATTAATCCAATTAAAATCTCCAACTTTTTGTAATCTGAAATTTCTACTTAACATAAAATTTCCATCACAAAATAACAGTGTAAAAATTAGTCTTTTTTTAATCATTTATCAAAATTCAAAAAATTTTCAATTAATTTTAAACCAAGAAGCTGACTTTTTTCAGGGTGAAATTGAGTTCCAAAAATATTATCCTTTTCAAAAGCCGCAACAAATTTTTCACCGTATTCGCAGAAAGAAATTCCATTTACAATTTTAGTTTTCATTCTATAACTATGTACAAAATAAAAATCTGATAAATCCTCAATATCCTTCATCAATTTACTGTTAAAATATTTTTTTACATTATTGAATCCAATATGCGGAATTTTAAGTGAATCATTATCAAATTTATTAACTATACCATCAAAAAAATTTAATCCTTTTGTATATCCGTCCTCGTCACTCGAAACACCAAGTAATTGCATTCCTAAACAAATACCTAGTATTGGTTTTTTTTTATCTAAAACAGCTTGATTTAATATTTTGTCAAGTTCTAATTTTTTAATATTTTCCATCGCTAGTCTAAAAGATCCAACACCAGGTAAAATTATTTTGTCTGAACTTAAAATTTCATCTCTTGAATTTGTCAAAAAACTATCAAAACCTAAGTGTTTAAGTGCACTTTTAACTGAGTAAATATTACCCATCCCATAATCAATAATAGCTATTTTCATTTTAAACTATGAATTCTTCACCAACCTTAAAAATTGGTTGCCATATACCATTATCCTTATTAAATAAATTTTTATTTACCCACTTATCTAGTACTATATCAAATTCCTTTTTGGACATTTCAAAATAATCAAGATAATCTTGTATATATATTTCTGGGTATGCATTGTCATAAATATTAACTAAATTAATTGCTTGTTCTCTTGACATAGCACCTCTCCTAATCTCAATACCAGCATCTTGAGTAGCTCTTCCAAAGCCAAACTTTAAATACATCATGTATGCGTGCAATGAATATAATTTTTGATCATTTTGAGCAAAATTTGTAAAAGTTCCTGAATTTGAATCATCTCTCTCTGATAATCCACAATAAGTTTTAGCTGTAATATAATTATTATAAGGATCCCAATTTTCAAAATAAGACCAATGTGTGAATGTCAAATTTTTACTTTTCACTTCATTATCAACTGGAAATCTAAAAAAGTATAAATCACTTTCATTTAAGATTCCATCTTTTACAGATTTATTTAATACAGTTGAATGACCGCCTTCTAAGTAAACTCTTTTCATATATTCAATATCATATAATGCTTTATTTTTATTTTCAATAGAGCCTCCGTATTCAACCTCACCATCCTCACCATAAAACAAAAGAGGAATATTAAAATTCATGGCAGTTCTAATTACTGCAGTATGAATTGCTATCAACCAGCCATAATACGGAAATCCTTTTTCTATAAAACCATACTTATTTAAAATTTGCATAACTTTTGGATTGGGACTAACATGAACATGATTATAACCAGAATTTATGAAGTTGAGTAAGTTCTCATCACCTAAATTTGTTGATAAAGCTGGTCTTACAGTAACAGTAAGTGGATTCATTCCATATTTGTGCTTTAAATTATATGAAACATGTGATCCATCTTTACCTCCACTACAAGGCACAACACAATCAAAACTTCCTGTTTTAGATCTAAATTTGTCTAAGATCTTTAATAACTCTTTATTTCTACTTTCCCAATTCAATATTTTTTTTTCTTTAGACCACAAACATGCGTTACAAACTTGATTATCATCAAATTGAATTCTAGGTCTAGTTGACATATTCAAACAACTTTTACACCAAAAAACTTTTTTATTTTTCATAAATATTAAATTATTTTAAATAGCTGTCCATCCTCCATCAACAGCAATATTTTGACCAGTTATGTAACTTGAATCGTCTGATAATAAAAAAGAAACAATTGGTGAAATATCGCCTGGATTAGCCATTCTATTTAATGGAACTTTTTTACAATATTGACTTACAAAAATATTGTTTTGTTTATTAAAAACTCCCCCAGGTGAAACACAATTTGATCTTATCCCATATTTACCTAAATAAGAACACAGATACCTGTTTAATCCAATTAACCCAGATTTTATTGCTGAGTAGGCAACAGGTGATGTTAAATTAGTATTTTCATAAATTGAGAAATCATTACCTACAATTCCATAAATAGAAGAAATATTGACTATAGAACCATATTTTTCTTTAATCATTAGTTTTGAAATTGGTTTAATAATTTTGAATATTGATGATAACTGTAGTTCTACATTCTTAGAAAATGAATCCTCACTAGTTTCCTCAAATTTTTTCCCCCAATCATCAGTTTTTGGATATGCATTATTGACCAATCCATCAATTTTTTTGTACTTACCTGAAATTAATTTTAATGTTTCATTAATTGATTTCTTTGAAGATACGTCTAAAAAAAATTTATTTTGAGTTAAATTATTTTTGTTTAAAATATCAAGTCTTAATGCAGTTCCGCCGTTTAATTTAATATTATTAACAATGTATTTTCCAATTAATCCCTCAGACCCTGTTACAATTATTATTTTACCATTTAAATTCATAATATATATTTTACTAATTTAAGTGAGTTTTCAATATTATTTTCAGGAATTATTCCTTTATTAACACAATTAATAAAATAATTCATTTGATCATTATATGTGTCTTTAATACTTTGATTAGATTTAAATAAAAAACTTTTCTTATTATTTTGAGTAACTGAACCTTTTAATAAATCAATATATAAGGTTCCATCATTATGTACAATTTCAAAAAATCTTTTTGAGTCACGTCTATAATAGTTTAAACGAATACTAATAGTAAATTTTTCGTACAAGAAAATGATTGATGCGGAATCAAATGAATCACCAATAATATCAGAAACTTTATTGTAAGATTTAATTACACTCTGGGGATATCCAAAAATATATGATAAATAATCAGGTTCATGAATTAAATCAAGATGAACACCACCTCCAAGCTGCTTTGAAATACTATATGAGTTTGTATAATCCTCTATCGACCTCCATTCGGGAAGAAAAGATCCACAATAAGAGTTAACCTCATTTACATTAATATTGTTGTTATATAAATAATCTTTAATAAATTTTATTGTATTTAAAAATCTTAAATTACATGCAACATAATTAATTTTATTCCTAAAATTAATTTGATTGATTTTTTTAAAACTTTTTTTGTCGTGACAAATTGGTTTTTCAACAAAAATTGGAATATTTAATTCATTTATAATTTTCAAATGCTCATTTCTTAAATAAGTTGGACTTGAAATAATTGAAAAATAAAATTTAATTTTTTTTAAATCATCAATATCATATAAATTTATTACTCCATCATAATTTATTGATTTTTTTGAGCTCCTTAGAGCATACAACTTAAAGTTTTTATGATTATCAAATAAAACATTAATATGTTTTTTTGCAATACTTCCTAAACCCAAAAAAATTATTTTTTTCATAAATAATCTACTCTTTTTGAAGAGATTAAAAATTCCATATAATTAAAATCATTAATATTATCAATATCAAAACATTCATGATTCATTTCATAAATCATTGATTTTTTTGTTATTACTGATTTTTCATTTTGTTTAAAAAACAATCTTCTGTACCAATAGAATGATGCATTTAGCTCATAAACAATAGGTGTTTTTTGACGACTCATAATTTTTTTATCAGTTTCTTTAGATAAATTATAGTACCCATCCTCACTTTGCTCAACCATATTAAAGTAAGGATTCTTTGATGCTATAGAAACAGAAAACATATTTAAAGCATTTTCATTTTTTTTAAAATTTTTAAATGAATTTATCAAATCATCAACTGTTCTTAAAGGGGAGGAGATGTCAAGATCTAGTATATAATCAAAATTTATTTTTTTTGATTTTTCAGTTTCTAAAAGTACATGATTAATAACTTCAACCTTACCGATATCATCAGTGGCGAGGAATGAAGGTCTGATATAATCTGAATTTAAGCCATATTTTAATGCAACTTTTTTTATTTCAAAATCATCAGTAGAAAGAGAGATAAAGGTATAAAAACCTTTACAGTAAAATTTTTTTGCTATTTCTATTGTATATGCTATTAAGGGTATACCGTTTAGAGGCTTAATATTCTTTTTTGGAATTCCCTTAGAACCACCTCTCGCACATAGTGTTATTAAAATGTTTTTCAAAAATTAAAATGTTTTACAAATTCACAAACTTTATAATAATCATCTGGGCGTCCAATATCAAACCAATATCCTGAGATGGGAACATTAATTAATTTAATATTTTCTTGAATTAAATGATCCATCAAATCTGTTATATCAAAAAATTTTTCTTTTGGAATTTTTTCAATTAATGAAGATTCTAACATATAAATTCCAGCATTGGAATTAAATGTATAAGTGGGTTTTTCTCTAAATGATACTACCTTGTTCATATTAGTCTCTAAAATAGCATATGGAACATCAACTCTGTAATCTTTTGTAGCAACAACCATTTTTGATTTTTTATCTTCCATCTCTAGAAACATTTTTTCAAAATTTATATTTGTAAATAAGTCTCCATTAATTAAAATAAACTTATCGTTTTCAAACTCCTTCACTAACGATAATGAACCAGCAGTTCCTAAAGGAATATTTTCATTCAAATAATAAATATTTATTTTCTTCTTACTGCCATCACCAAAATATTCTTTTATAATTTCACCTTTATAATTCAAGCTTATATAAATATTTTTAACACCATAAGAAATTAAATTATCAATGATATGTTCTATAATTGGTTTACCAGCTATTTCTAACATTGGCTTTGGACATTTATCTGTTAATGGACTAAGTCTTTTCCCTCGTCCGCCTGCCATAATAAATGCATCAACAGGTAGAATAGATTTTACTTTCGAAAGATCTATTATATCAACTAATTCTTTTTTAGAGTCTAAAACTGGAATAATCTTAACTGATTGATTTTTCTTTTTCAACTTATTTAAATCAACAAATTTTGTTGAATTTAAAATGTATTTAAAATTTTTATTACAAATCTTTTCAGTTCTTTCGTTTAAGTTTTTATTAATTATCAAAGATCTTCTTATGTCACCGTCAGTCAAAGAGCCAATAACTTTACGCTTATTATCAATTACAAAAAGTATTAGTTTAGAAACATCTGTAACAGTACTTAATTTTTTTAAAGCATTATAAATTGTTTCATTTCCATATATGGTGTAAATTAAATTATTATCCATTTATCATTTTTGTTAAATGTTTTATTATTAGACTTGAAGAAGATTTCTTATAATAAATATTAGAACCCTCATAATAATCATTTTTAAAAATTTTATTACTGATTTGTGTTAATTTTTTGTAATCAAAATCAACATCAAATATGTTTTTATTTTTAATTCTGCCTAACTGTCTATTACCTACATTTATGCAAAACTTATTAAAGCTAGCGGATTCAATAATTCCACTTGATGAATTTCCTATGAGGAACTTACAATTGTTTAGTGCAGAAAAATAATTATACTTTCCAAAAGATTTAATCAAAAATATTTTTTTGGGATATTTTTTTTTTAAATTGATAAATATTTTTCTATAAAGCTCTCCGGAATTATCAGCATTAGGCAGTGTAATTACTATATTGATTTTTTGACATAATTTTTCAAAAAATTCATTAATTACATTTATAAAAATTCTATTGTTTTCAATTTTTACTGTTTCTGGATGAAAAGTTGAAAGAACAAATTCTTCATTAGGGATTTTAAAATTTTTACAGACTAATTCCCAATTTGGTATTTCTTTTTTATCAAAATCAAGACTTAAGGAACCTACATTAAAAATTTTATTTTTTTTTCCAAGAATATTTTGAAGTTTTACTTTATACTTTTCATTGGAACAAAAAAATATATCTGATGCTAATGAAATTTGATGTCTGTAAATATTATCAATTGATCCTAAAGTAGTTTCTCCTCCGTGAATATGAATAAATTTTAGTTCATAATTAATTCCTGCCTGAACAGCAGCACTCATTTCAAATCTATCACCTAAAACAAATATATAATCAAATTTATTTGAATTCCAAAATTTAGAAAAGTTATAATTTAATTTTGAGTATCCTATAGAGATTGATTTTGAATCATCTTTAGTTGGCATTCCATAAATTTTAAAAATTTTGCCATAACCATCTTTTAAAATTTCATTAATAGTATATCCATGTTTTTTTTGAAGATGAGATCCGAAGACTAATAAATTCAAGTCAAAAAAACGATTTTTGTATACTTTTTTCAATAATGGTTTATATATACCATAATCAGCTCTTGAACTAGTTAATACTCCGATTTTAATTTTATTATTCAAAATCATTTTCATTTAGCTTAGTGTCACTTTCCAGTCCATTTATTATTTTCTTACCAACCAAGTTAGGAATCTCAATTGGAGTTATGCCATCACCGGGTCTAAGAGCTTTTAGCATGCTTTCATCTATGACAGTTCCAGCACTAATTTTTCTGGTTGTAAATAAACTTTTTCTTACAGCAATTTTATTCTGAATCTCACTTTTTGTAGGTATTTTTAATCCGTTACCTGATAAAATTTTTTCAACATTTCTAATAGATTTTATCATGTTTTTTAATTCCTTAGGTTCTAATGATGCTGAATGATCAGGACCAATTAGATCTCTACTAAATGTAAAATGTTTTTCAATTACTTTAGCACCCAAAGCGACAGCTGAAATTGGAGTTTCTAATTCCATAGTATGATCACTAAATCCAATATCTACATTACAATTTTTCTTTATATCTAACATTGCTCTCAAATTAACATCCTCCAATAAAGTAGGATATTGAGTATTACAGTGAAGGACAATGATATCATCTCTATTTAAATTATGACTAGTTAAAATATTAATTGCTTTGTTTATTTCCTCGATTGTGGATAAACCAGAGGATAAAATTACATTAGAATTATAAGATGAAATTTTTTTTAAATACTGATAATTTGTTATTTCTCCGCTAGGAATTTTAATTAAATCTAAATTCAAAGAAAAAACAAATTCTAAACCTTCTAAATCAAAAGCAGATGTTAGAAACTTGATATTTCTTGATTTACAATACTCAATTAATTTATAATGATCTTCATAACTCAACTCCAATTTTTTAAGCATATTAAATTGAGAATCCGTAATCTCATTAGATTTTAATTTTTGATAAACAGCCATCTTAGCCGTCTTAGAAACTATATTTTTTGCCTTAAATGTTTGAAACTTTACATAGTCAGCACCAGCATCTGATGCTATATCAATAAGCTGTTTTGCTAGATTTAAATCTCCATTATGATTTACACCAGCTTCCGCAATAATTATAGTTTTTTTATTCATAATTTTGCTGGATTACCATATACTTTAGAGTTGTTTGGGATATCATTAATTACAACAGAACCTGCGCCAACAATAACATTATTACCAATACTAACCCCTTCTTTAATAACAGAATTCGCTCCAATTAAACATAATTCTCCTACAGAAACACCACCACATAAAACTGTTCCTGGTGCAATGTGAGAAAATTTTCCAATGTTACAATCATGTTCAATTATAGATCCTGAATTCAGAATGACTCCATCACTAATTTTCACCTGAGGATTTAAAGAAACATTATTTGAAATAAAAACACCCTTACCAATTTTAGAAGACTTAGAAATTATAGATGAGGAACTAATAATGTTTAAAAATCTAACTCCTTTAGTCTTTAGAAATTTACTAATATCATTTCTTAACTTATTATTACCAATACAAACAAAATAATTTATAGATTTTTTAAAACTAAAATCTTTTTCACTTCCTAAAAACTTAAGATTATAAGGATTTATTTTTTTTTCAGAATTATCTAGATAACCTAAAATTTGTAGACCATTTTTAATTAATATTTCAATAATTTGAAAAGAATGGCCTGAGTACCCTAATATAATTACTTTTCTACTATTTTTCACTGCTAGGAATGTTAACAACTGTATCTTGAATTTTTTCCGAATTTAACTTGTCATAAACAAAACATTCTCTATACATTGGTAAATGATGCATAAGTCGCCAAACTGGTCTACATAAAACATTATGATCATGAGAATACTTTAAGAATAAATTTTTTTCTTTTTTATTTTCAAATTTTAGACTAAAAAGCCAATAATTCCAATCTGTACCTTTTCTTGGATTAATTAATTCTAAACCAATTTTTGAGAAACAATACTTCAAATCATTATAATATTCTTTCTTTTTTTCTTTAATTTCATCAATTCTTTCCAGCTGAGCACAAAGTAGAGCAGCATTCAAATTTGGCATTCTGTAATTGAAACCTAATTGATCATGGAAATATTCCCACTTGTGTGTTTTTTTTGCAGTTGTAGTTAAATGTTTAGCACTATTACAAATTGTTTTATTTTCAGAACAAATAGCACCGCCACCTCCAGCTGTTATAATTTTATTTCCATTAAAACTAAAAGCTGAAACTAATCCAAATTTACCAGCTGATTTTCCCTTGTAAAAACTTCCCAATGCTTCAGCACAATCTTCAACAACATTTATATTCCATTTTTTACAAATTTTAACAATATTTTCAATTTCACAAATAAATCCAAAAGTATGCATTGGTAAACAAGCTTTTATTCTATTCCCAGTAATTTTGTTATATGAAATTCCATTTCTAATCTCTGCATACTTTTCAAGATAATTTTTTAAGGATTCATAATTCATTCCAAAATTTTCAATATCAACATCAATAAAAACAGGAATTGCATTAACATATTTAATTGCATTAGCAGTAGCTACAAATGTTAAGGATTGAGTAATAACTTCATCATTTTGTTGAACACCTGCTAATATTAATGCAATGTGTAGCGAGGATGTTCCATTAACTGTGGCAACTGATTTATTAATTGATGTATATTTTGAAAAATTTAATTCAAACTCACTAACATAACTTCCAACAGATGAAACAAAAGTAGATTTGATAGCGTCATTAACATAACTAGCTTCGTTTCCTTTGAACGTAGGTCTATGAAGAGGAATTATATCTTCATTATAATAATCTTTTATTTTATCAACAATTTCTTTAAACCTAAAATCTGACATTTTTACATTTTTGAATCTAATGACTTATTTAGTTCAATATGACTAAAATCTGGCAATAAATATTTAAATAGTTTTATAATCTCTATTTTTTTCCATTGTTTTTTTATTGTTAACTCTTGAAACATTTTTAAAAATGTTTCAAGAGCAATGTCATCTGCATTTAGTGTATTCTTAACTACTCCAATATCTTCAAATTTTTTATATTCTATTATTTCATTATCCATATAAAATTCTTCATGTAATTTTTCACCTGTTGTATTAGATTTTGAAAAAAAACATGGCCATTTGTTCTTACTAAATTCATTTTTAAAAAAACTTCTAGCTTCCTCCTCGGAATTACAATTATAAACATCAAAACCATGATGATTTAAAAAATTTTTTGCAATTAAATCAAATTTAATCATATGTTTATCTTCATCTAGTTTAGGAAAAAAAATTTCAGAATCTTTTCCAAATAATGAAGACATTAAACAAAGTTCTCCAGCTTCCTTCTCAGTAACAAAATATCTTTTTACATTAGAGGGTCCTACAATTGGCTGCTTTTTATAAAATCTCATTTTAAAGCTTTGTAAAAGTGAACCATCAGAAAATGCAACATTAGCAAATCTGGCTGTTGAAATTGTAATACTTTTAGAATACTTGATTAAAAATAATTCCATAATTCTTTTGCTAGCTCCCATTAAATTAACAGGGTTTGCAGCCTTGTCTGTTGATACACAAAAATATTTTTTTACACCACTATTAATTGATTGCTCAATTGTTTTTATGGTATTTAAAATATTAACTCTAATCATTCTCATAAGAGTATATGGATCTTTTTCACTTCTGACATGTTTTAGTGCAGAAAAATTTAAAACATAATCATAAACACCATCATTTTCAATAAATGAATCATACTCTACTGATTCTATATCTAATGCAAATGTTTTAAAATCACCAGAAATATATCCGAAATCGCTTCTTATGTCCCTAACTAATTCCACAAGATTATTCTCAGAAATATCAATAACATGGATTTTTTTTGGTTTTCTTTTAAAAATCTCTTTAACTACTGCTCTTCCAATTGATCCTGCTCCCCCTAAAATTAAAAAATTAGAATTTTCAATAAAATCAGAAATTTTATTCTCATTTTTTTTTATATCATTAACAAACAGTTTGTTTTTCCTATTTATAATCTCTAAATCATTCATTTAAATTATTATTTATAAAAATCTACATACCAATCATAAAATATTTTTAAACCTTTCTCAAGACTTGTATTTGGTTTATAATTGAAGTCAGATGATAGCTTGGTGGAATTAGAAAATGTTTTTACAACATCCCCCATTCTAATAGGCTTAAAAATTATTTTAGCTTTATTTTTAGCAATTTTTTCAATTTCACGA
>MDTC01095314.1_pt1 | contig 15522 bp, 12 predicted proteins | sample 811181 | NCBI WGS metagenome assembly MDTC01 (sample SAMN05326644, study PRJNA326480) | marine metagenome | isolation source: seawater | place: Pacific Ocean: North | collected 2011
CTTTAATTAGATCTTTTCTTCTTTCTTCAGTTAGATCTGGAATTCTAATTCTAAGTATTTGTGAATCAACTTGGGGATTGATTCCAAGATCAGAGTCTTTAATGGCTTTGTCTACGAGAATAACATTTGCTTGGTCCCAAACTTGTACTGAAATCATTCTGGCCTCAGGTACACTTATTGTTGCTATCTGATTGATCGGCATTTGTTGACCATAAACATCTACTTTTATCATATCTAACATAGATGCGTTAGCGCGTCCTGTCCTAAGAGTGGATATATCTTTTTTAAAAGACTGAATAGTCTTTTCCATTTTTAATGAATAATTTTCTTCATTAAATTCTGAACTCATAAAAATTAAACTCCTTCGCCAACTTTATATCTAGTGAAGTCTATAATCTTAATATCCTTTAGTATATCAGAAACTTTCTTCTTTGGGTCCATTATCCAAATTTGGTTTAAAAGCGTATTATCAGAAATAAATTTATTTAGTTTTCCTATTGATATTTTTTCTATCATTTCCGCTTTTTTACCAGAGTTTTCTAATTCCGCTTTTATAATTTCGAGTTCTTTGTCTAAAATTTCTTTTTTTAGTCCAGCTTTATCTATAGCCAAAGGATTTAACGCAGCTATATGCATTGCTAACTTATTACCTAGATCTGATTGATCATCTTTCATATTGTCAACTTTAACAATTGAAATAATTTTACCAATATTTTTTTCAATAGCGCTATGCACGTAAAAAAAGTTTTTACCCTCTTTTTTGTCATAATATGTAGATCTTCTCAAAGTAATTTTTTCACCAATTTTTGCTATTAAATCAATTAAGTTATCTTTAACGGAAATATTATTTTTCATTTTTGTTTCATTAACTATTTTTAAATCTCCTTTCGAAATAAAACAAATTTCTGAAATTTCTTTACAAAAAGCAATGAAGTCTTTGTTTTTTGCAACAAAGTCAGTTTCACTATTTATCTCAATGGTTGATATCTCGCCTTTTTTTTCTTGTACTAAAGCTAAGCCCTCAGCCGCAGTTCTGCTCATTTTTTTTGAAGCTTTAGCAATCCCTTTTTTTCTTAAAAATTCTACTGCTTTTTCTATATCTCCGCCACTTTCATCTATGGCCAATTTACAGTCTTTAAAACCGACACTTGTCATCTCTCTCAGTTTTTTAATATTTTCTAATAAATCTTTATTTGACATTTAAATTGTGAGATTTTAATTTCTTTTGACTTCAGGTTTTTTTTCTTTTTTCTTTAAAGGTTTTTTTTCTTCTTTTTTAATTTCAGGAGACTGAACATTTTTTTTTGCTTCGTTAATTGTTTCTTTTAACAAATCGCAATATAAGTTTATTGATCTTCTTGCGTCATCATTGCCTGGTATAGGAAATTGAATATCTGTTGGATCTGAATTTGTATCTAAAATTGCTATAATTGGTATTTTAAGTTTAATTGCCTCTTTAACCGCCAGTGACTCTATATTGGTATCAATAATAAAAATCATTTCTGGAATTTTTTTCATTTCAGCAATTCCACCTAGAGATCTCTTTAATTTGTCTCTCTCTTTACCTTGTTTTAAAATTTCTTTTTTTGTAAAACCTATATCTTCTTTTGATAGCTGATCATCTAAAAGTTTCATTCTCTTAATTGAATTTTGAATAGTGTTCCAGTTTGTAAGCATGCCGCCCAACCATCTATAATTTACATAATATTGATCTGTTTCTTTTGCAAGTTCGCTAACTTGTTCTGAAGCTTGTTTCTTTGTGGATACAATTAAAATTTTTCCTCCTGCTGCTACGCATTTGTACATCTCGGATAATGCATTTTTAAAGAAAACTACTGTTTGCGTTAAGTCTATTATATGAATAGAATTTTTTTCTCCAAAAATATATTGCTTCATTTTTGGATTCCATCTCAATGTTTTGTGGCCCAGGTGTACACCTGCTTCGAGTAATTGTTTTATGTTAACTTCAGGTACTTTCATAATTTTTCCGGTTAATCCACCACAGTTATTCCAATTAAGGACCGGTAGGGCTCTCGCCCTTTAGTGCTGTGTGCGAAATTAGCTTTAGATATAGTTAAATTTGATAAAAATCAAGCTTCTAAAAGCTTATTTTTCTTACATATTGCTTGTTTTTAACGTTATTAAATATATTTAAATCAAACTTTCTAGGTTTTTCTAACTTAAATGAGAGACTTTTATTATTATCAATTATAACAAGATTTACTTCGGTTTTTCCTTCTTCCTTAAGAACTTCTTTTAATTCTTCTATATTATAATCATGATTAAGTTCTATCGATACTTTTTCATAAGGCTTGCTAACCATGTCATTTAAATTAAGAATTTTTCTAATATTAATTCTTGGTGCGGAGTTTTCTCCTACAACCCTATCTTTTTGAAGCGTAAGTACGAATGAATTTGACTCTTTTAAATTTTCTCTATTGTTAATTAACAGATCTGAGAATACAAACAATTCAAATTCACTACTATTATCGCTAAACTTAATGATAGCAAAAGGAGTTCCCTTAGAGCTTTTTTTTTCCTGTATAGACATAATTGTGCCCGCTACTAATGCTTCTTGAGTGTTGTTTTCGATAAAATCCTTATATGTCTTAATATTTAATTGATTAAAAAGTTGTTTATACTCGTTTAAAGGATGATCTGAAATATAAAAACCTAAAGATATAAATTCTTGAGCAAGTAATTCCTTTTTTGACCAGAAAATATTTTTTTCATAATGAAATGAATCAGTGTCAGAAGCAAGATTATCCTCGAATAAATTAATTTGATTTTTAACTTTATCATCATAGTTATTTTTTATTTTTTGAATAATTTTTGGAATTGAAAGTATTAATTTGCCTCTATTTTTATCAATTGTATCAAACGCTCCTGCTTTAACTAATCCTTCGAGTTGTAGTTTATTTACATCTTTGGGGTTTGTTCTTTTTATAAAATCATTTATAGAATTAAATAATCCGTTTCGTTTTCTTTCATTGATTATATTTGAAATTGCCACAAATCCAACGCTCTTTATAGCCCCAAGACCATAAAATATTTTATTTTTTTCTGCTTTAAATTCAGCAAAACATTTATTTATGCAAGGTCTTACAACTGTAATATTCAACCTTTTAAGTTCTTCAACAAATTCTCTTAGCTTTCCTGTATTTGTTAATTCAGTTGACATAGTTGCAGCTATAAAATCTTCTTTATGATATGTTTTCAAATAAGCAGTTTGATATGCTATTAATGCGTATGCCGCGGCATGACTTTTGTTGAATCCATATTCAGCGAAAGGTTCAATTTTAGTAAATACATAGCTTGCTACATCTTTTTTAATTCCATTTTTTATCGCACCATTAACAAATTTTTCTTTTTGTTTTTCTAATTCAGCTCTTTTTTTCTTTCCCATTGCTTTTCTTAAAATATCAGCTTCGCCAGCTGTAAAACCAGCTAATGTTTGGGCAATTTGCATTACTTGTTCTTGATAAATAATTATTCCATAAGTTGGTTCTAAAATTTTTACAAGTGTTTCGTGAATATAATCTGGTTTTTTTAAACCGTTTTTGCAATCATTATAGATAGGAATGTTATTCATAGGGCCGGGTCTATAAAGAGCTACTAAAGCTATAATGTCATCAAATTTGTTGGGCTTCATTTTTTTAATAGACTCTCGCATCCCTGTGCTTTCTAATTGAAATAATCCTGTCGTTTCACCAGTAGCAAGCATTTTAAATACATTGTCATCTTTCAAGCTAATCTTAGTAATATCTAATTTAATTTTTTTCTGCTCAAGCATTTTTAAAGTTTTAAAGATTACTGTTAAAGTTTTTAAACCAAGTAGATCAAATTTTACTAATCCAGCATTTTCAGAAGAATACATATCAAATTGAGTAGAGGGCAAAATAAGATTTGCACTATTATCTTTATATAGAGGGACTTGTTCTGATAGATTCTCTCCCGCGATAACAACTCCAGCAGCATGAGTTGCCATATTTCTATTCAACCCTTCTAATTTTAGTGAAAGTTCAATAAGTTTTTCAACTTTTTTGTTATTTTTTATTTCGTCCTGAAAACGTGGCTCTCTATCAATTGATTCTTTTAATGTTAAAGGTCTAGACGGATCAAAAGGGATCATCTTAGTAATTTTATCTACATGTCCATAAGGTAAACCAAGAACTCTACCTACATCTCTTAAAGCCATTCTTGCTTTAAGTTTTCCAAAGGTAATTATGTGTGCAACACCGTCTTTGTATTTAGATTTTAAATATTTAAAAACAAGATCTCTTTTTTCCTCACAAAAATCGATATCAAAGTCTGGCATTGATATTCTGTCTGGGTTAAGAAACCGTTCAAAAATAAGATCAAACTCAATTGGATCCAAATCAGTAATATCTAGACAATAAGCTACTAAAGACCCTGCTCCAGAACCTCTTCCCGGTCCTACTGGGATATTATTTTGTTTCGACCACTTTATATAGTCTGAAACAATTAAAAAATATCCAGAATAATTCATGGAATTAATAATTCTTATTTCATGTTGCAGTCTATCATTATAGATTTTTTTTATTTCTTCTTTTTTTTGTGATTGACCTTTTTTAAAAATGAAATTTTCTAAGCGATTCTCTAAGCCCAATAAAGCGTCATTTAATAACTGTTCATTAATAGAACTAACATTATTTCCTTTAAGAGACGGCAAAACAGGTTCGGAGTTTTTAGGTTTAAAATTAAAATGAAAGGGAAAATTATAATTATTTTCCAAAGCTTCAGGTAGATCTTCAAAGAGCTTCTTTAAGTTTGTAGTATTTTTAAAAAAATGCTGATCACTAAATTTTACTCTTTTAGTATCATCAACAAAAGACTTTTCACCTATGCAGATTAAGGCATCATGTGCTTCGTACATATCTTGATTTATATAAAAAACTTCTTGAGATGCTATTAGAGGTATATCTAATTTTGCTGATATCTTTAAAAGAAAATTTTCGTAGTTTTTTTCACCCACTTCATTATGTCTTTGAATTTCTAGATAGAATTTATTTTTAAAAATATTTTTTAAATCTTTAAATAAATCTTCTATAAGTTTTAGTTTATTTGATTTAAATAATTTGCCAAATAAATCATTGTGATTACCTGATAATAAAATTGTATCTTTATTCAAACTATTTAAGTCTTCAAAATTACAATATGGATCACTTTGATCACCGCTCTCTAAGTAGCTTCTAGATGAAAGCTTAATTATTCCTTTATAGGACTCACTTGTTGTTGCAAACAAAGGTAATTTACCAACGAAGTTTTTAATTCTAAAATTTATCTGAGTTCCAATAATTGGTTGAGTACCAGCTTTACTAATTTTGTCAGCAAATTCTAGAGCTCCGCAAAGATTAAAATTATCAGATAAACCAACAGATTTTATCTTGTTTTCTTTACAGTATTTTGCTAGTTCATCAATTTTAACAGCGCCTTGGCAAATCGAATATTGTGAATGAATTTTAAAGTTACAAAATTCATTATTTAAGTTTTCCATTTAATCTTTTTATTATACCATTAGAAATATTCAATATGTAATCAGCTTTCATTGCAAGCTCTCTATTGTGGGTTGCAAAAACAACAGCTTTCTTCATTTTCTTAAATTTAAGAAAATAAGAAAAAATTTCTTCTGAGGTTTTAAAGTCAAGATTGCCAGTAGGTTCATCTGCTAAAATTAAATCTGTTTTTGCAACTAAAGCTCTTGCAATTGCAACTCTTTGTTGTTCTCCACCTGATAATTCGCTAGGAAAGTGACTCAGTCTATCTTCTAGTTTAACAATTTTTAGTATTTCTCTCGACTTTGCATATGAATTTTTTTCATTTTCACCCCTAATAATAAGAGGCATTATAATATTCTCTAAAGCAGAAAAATCAGCTAATAGATTATTATCTTGAAAAATTATGGAAATATTTCTTTTTCTAATTTCATTTTTTTTTCTATCATCAAAAGTTTTCACATTTTTACCTAGAAAAGAAACTTCTCCGCCTGTAGGACTGTCCAATAGAGCTAATATGTGAAGTAAAGTAGATTTGCCGGAACCAGAAGGACCAACTAATGCTATTAATTCGCCGTGTTTTATATTTAAATTTATTTTTTTGAATATCTCAATCGTACCGTTACGATGTTTATATGTTTTTTTAATATTTTTTAACTCAACTAAATACTTATTCATATTTAAGCGCCTTTATTGTATCCATTTTTGTTATAAGTTTTGCTGGAAAGTAAGAGGCTAGTATAGTTATTAATATTGAAAATAAAAAGATAATAGAAATCGAGATGAAATTAATTTCACTAGGCATTTCTTCTAAAAAATAGATATCTGATGGAAATATTTCGAAATTAAATGTAGTTGAAATAAAATATCTAATTTCTTCTATATATAAAGAAAACAATGTTCCTAAAATAACTCCTGTTATTGATGCTAAAAATCCTATTGTAAGACCAGTTAAAAAGAAAGACTTTGTTATTGAAGAATTACTAAGTCCTAAAGTTTGAAGTATGGCAATTTCTTTTGTCTTATTTTTAATTAAAATAGTAAGCCCAGAAATTATATTAAAAGCTGCAACTATTATGATTAAAGTTAAAATAATAAACATTACATTTCTTTCTACTTTTAAAGCACCAAAAAAAGATTTATTTACATCAGACCAAGTGTAAATATAGTAATCATTATTAATTTTTTCTATTTCTTGCTTGTAAAAATTTGCTTTTAAAGGGTCTTTAAGAAATATTTCCAGAGTTGTTTCATTCTTTTTTTTATCAAAAAAAGAAAGAGCATCATCTAAATTTAAAAAAATAACATTTTGATCAAATTCATAAAAGCCACTGTTAAAAATACCAGAAACTAAATAACTTTCTTGCCTAGGGATTTGTCCGAAAGGAGTTCCAATAAATGATGAGGACATTAAACTTATTCTATCTCCAATTAAAAGATTCAAATTTAAAGCTAATTCTTTACCTAATACTACTGTCCCTGATTTAAAATCATCAATTATTCCATCGGTTAAATTTTTTTTTAAAAAATCATTTTTATTCACGCCCTTGATTATTATGCCCTTTGTTTTTTTTTTTGTAATTACAATCCCTTCCCCATTATAATTTTGTTCAATTCTAAAGTTTTTAAAAGTGCTTGATAAAGTTTTTTTAAAATCACTATTTATTCCTGATCCAAAAGATTGAATTGTGATATGTGAATTAAAGCCAAGAATTTTGTTAGTAAGGTCTGTTCTAAATCCATTCATAACAGACATAACTATTATTAGAATAGCCACACCAAGCATTATACCTAGAAATGAAAAAATTGAAATTATTTTTAAAAAACCCTCTTTTTTTTTGGGTCTAAGGTTTCTAAATGATATTAATCTTTCAGCTTTATTAAACAATTTATTTTTTTAGTTCTTTAATTATTTCCTGAATATCTAACAAACGACTTTCATTATTAACTTCTTTAAATTCAAATTTATTTTCATCTGACTTTGAGCCAATAATTATTTGAAATGGAATTCCAATCAAATCATGTTTTTTAAATTTTGTAGACATATTTTCATCAACGTCGTCTAATAATGCGTCAATATTTTGTTTTTTTAATTCATTATAAATATTGTGCGCTTTTTCTAAGTTTTCTTGATTATTTTTGCTAATACTCGGGATAATTACTACATCAAATGGTGAAACCGACTTGGGCCATTTCATAATATCGTTTTGGTATTTAGCTTCAATAATAGCACCCACTAATCTTGAAACTCCTATTCCATAAGAACCCATTTTTACGGTATCTTTTTTTCCTCCCTGAGTATCTATTAAACAATTTAAAGGTTTTGAATATTTATCACCAAAATAAAAAATATGTCCAACTTCTATTCCTTTAGTAATTATTTGATTTTTTTTATCGACTTGTTTATCAAAATCATCTTTTTTATATTTTTCATCTGTAACTGCATATATAGACGAATATTCTTTACGCATTTTATTCAGTGATTCTAAATTAAAACTAAATTTATTTAAGTTTACTTCAAAAATTTTTTTATCTGCGTATATTTTACTTTCACCTGTTTCTGCTAAAATTATAAACTCATGAGATAAATCTCCGCCAATTGGTCCAGTGTCTGCAGCCATTGGAATTGCTTTTAAATCTAGTCTCTCGAATGTTTTTAAATACGAATAAAACATTTTGTTATATGAGTTTTTAGCTGAAGACTCTTCTAAATCAAAAGAATATGCATCTTTCATATAAAATTCTCTACATCTCATTATACCAAATCTAGGACGCACCTCATCTCTAAATTTCCATTGAATATGGTAAAGTATTTGCGGAAGTGACTTATAAGATTTGATACTCGATCTAAATATTTCAGTTATTAATTCTTCGTTAGTTGGGCCATAAAGCATTTCTCTTCCTTGGCGATCTTTAATACGTAACATTTCTTCCCCATAATCATCGTATCTCCCACTTTCTTTCCAAATGTCTGCTGATTGAATAGTTGGCATTAACATTTCTTGAGCTCCGATATTATTTTGTTCTTCCCGCACAATTAATTCTATTTTTTTCATTATTTTAAAACCCAAAGGCAACCATGAATAAATGCCGGCTGAAGATTGTTTTATCATTCCTGTTCTAAGCATTAATTGGTGTGATTTAATCTTGGCATCAGCAGGAAGATCTTTTGTTATCGGTATAAATAATTTTGATAAAAACATTACTGTAAGTACTCCCTAAGATTAAAATAATTATTATTAACGATATAATATATTCCTATAAATAATATTGAAGTAATTATTGTAGTTATTATGAATTTTTTTAAAATTTGAGGGTTTTTTGGCGCTCCTGGGTCATTACCTGACAATGTTTCTCTAAATTTTTGACTTTGCTTGTTAATGCCTATCGGGAGAACTGAAAAAAAAACTATCCACCATATACAAATATAAACAATTAAAGATCCTGTTGTTCCCATTAAATTCTAGCTATATTGATATTGGTAAAAGGTTTTTTTCCTGTTTTATTTTTGATTATTCTTCTGCAATTCTGTTTTATAGTGTCAATTAAGTTTTTTTCCTGTTTTTTGTTTTGGATCGAAAAAGTTTTACAAATATTGGAGATTTCATCTTCCATATCAAATATTAATGGTTCATTTGACTCAACTTCAGGAATTCCTTTGTATGAAATGATTGGTTTTTTTATTTTTCCGTTATTTGAAACTATCAACGTAATTTCTAAATAACCATTAAGGGATAAGTTTTTACGTTCTTTAATCGATTGCGAGTCTTCATATATAGGAATATTTCCATCAAGATAAACTTTTCCTGTTGGAGCTTTGTCAACAATCTTGGGTGCATTATTAGATGTAATTTTTATTATATCGCCATTTTCTATTAATAAAGTTTGTGGTATTTGCATCTTTTTAGCAAAATCAACATGCTCTTTCATATGTCTGTGTTCGCCATGAACAGGTATAATACATTTGGGTTTAACCCAATTATACATATCTTTAAGATCATCTCTATTAGGATGTCCTGATACATGCACAAATGAGTTTTCTTCAGTAATAATTTCAATATTATTTTTAGTTAGTAAATTTTGTAATTGGTATAGTTTTTTTTCATTACCAGGAATAATCTTTGAAGAAAAAATAATTGTATCTTCTGAGTCTAAATGTACATCAGGATGAACTCCTCTAACTATTCTATTCATGGCCCCCATTGGCTCACCTTGGCTACCCGTACAAAGATATATAATTTTATTTCTTGAAATATCTTTTGCATCTCTAGGATCTAAAGGTTCATCTAGCCCTTTAAGATATCCACATTGTTTAGCTGCTTTATAAATTCTATGCATTGATCTTCCCACTAAAGATATGCGTCTATTAGTTTTTCTAGCACAATAAAAAGCCGTTTCCATTCTTGCTACATTAGAAGCGAAAGAAGTTATAATTACTCTTTTTGTTTTTTTTTCTATAATATTTAACAAGCTCTTTCTTACATCAAATTCTGATCCAGCCCTCCCTTCGTTAAATATATTAGTAGAATCGCAAATCATTGCTGTTATTCCTTTATCACCTAAATCTTTAAGTTTTTTTTTCATCCATATTTCTTCCAGTCATTGGATTGGGATCTATTTTCCAATCACCTGTGTGTAATACAGTTGCAGAAGGAGTCTTTATACATAAACCATTTGGTTCGAGTATTGAGTGAGTCAAAGTAATAAAATCTATTTCAAATGGGCCTAATTTGATCTTATCATTTAGCTTTACTATTTTAAGACTTTTAGAAATATCAATTTTTTTTTCTTTAAATTTTTCTACAATTAAAGCTGCTGTGAAAGGTGTTGCGAAAATTTTACAATTTAATTTTGGCCATATATGAGAAATCGCACCAATATGATCTTCGTGGGCATGAGTGAGGACAATGCCAAGAAGATCCTTTTTTTTTTCTAATATAAATCCAGGGTCAGCATAAATGAGATCAATTCCTGGGATAGAGTCATCTGCAAATGTAACTCCCATATCTACAATTATCCACTGTTGATCGTTATCTGTGCCGTATGAATAAAGATTCATATTTGCACCTATCTCACCAGACCCCCCTAAAGGACAAAAAATTAATTCTTTTTTATTCATTGTAATAATCTTTTATAAACTTCAACAATTCCTTTAATTGTTATATTTTCATCTATACATGACTTGTTGTTTACATATTTCTTAAAAATATTAGCGTATCCACCTGTTAGTATGACTTTATAGTTTGTTTTACTAGCAAAAATTATTTTCTTGATAATATTGTTTATTAATCCTTGATAGCCCCACAAAAAACCAGCGTTTAAGGCATCTAGTGTATTTTTACCATAAGGTTTAGTATTAGATTTCAGCTTAAAAATAGGTAAGGAGGCTGTAGATTTATTTAAATTATTTATTGATAATTTTATTCCTGGGGCAATTACGCCCCCTTCGTACACTTTGTTTTTTTTTATAATATCAAACGTAGTAGCTGTACCAAAATCTATGATCAAGCAATTTGTATTATAATGGGCAAGAGAACCTATAGAATTAGCAATTCTGTCAGACCCAAGCTGGTTAAATTTATCTATATTAAATCTAATCATTTTTTTAATTTTTAATTCTTTTATTTCAAAAACATAATACTTTTTTTTCTTTAAGTAAGATTTTATCTTTTTATAGGTAATTGGAACTACACTAGAAAATAAAATTTTTTTATTTGTATTTTTTTTCAAAAGTTTTTGAAAAAATATCTTCATAAATTTTATTTCATTTATTTTTTTAGTCTCCAAATTCATGATCTTAATAATTTTAAAATTTTTATCCAACAAAGATACTTTTGTTAAAGTATTTCCTATGTCTCCAATTAAATATTTCATATCAAATTTTACAAATTTTTTTTTTTAAATAAATCAACTCATATCTTTTTATATCAATTAAAAGCTTTTCATATGTTTTTTTAATATCATCTATAATCCTTTTGTTTTCTACATTTTTTTTTGAAAAAGATAATAATGATGTTGATCTAATATTTTTGTTTGCAGGAAAGGTAATTGAATTAATTCCAATTCCTATAATTAAATATTGTTTCTCTTTATGATTAATTATTTCTTGTAAAATACCACATATTTTTTTCTTTTTTATTAATAAATCATTAGGCCATTTAATATTAATTTTTACTGTAGAATACTTGCTTAAAATTTTTTTTATTAGGTAAGCGTTAAAAATTGAAAACTGTTGAAAGGGGATTTTGTCATTACGTATTTCGAAAAAAATTGAAACAAAAATATTACCCATTTGAGAAATCCATTTCTTTCCCATAGTTCCTTTACCTTTTTTTTGAATTTTAGCGGTTATTATTGATGGTCTATTTTTATTGTTTTTAATTAATTTAATTGCTTCATCATTTGTACTATTTACGCTTTCTAATTTTATCAATTTTAGTTTCATTAATTAATAAATATTGAACTGACCAGGGTATTTATAATTGAAGGATAGACAAAAAATGTAATTAAAATTAAACAGCTTAAAAAAACTGTACTTACAATACTAATATTTTTTATTTGATCAAAAGGTTTCTTTAGTTCGTCAAAATAAATTATTTTTATTATTCGAATGTAATAAAAAGCTGAAATTACAGTACTTAATAATCCAATAACAGCGAGTACATACATTTCGTTTTCAACAACTGACATAAACACATAAAATTTAGCAAAAAAACCACCTAATGGAGGTATTCCCGCTAGTGAAAATAAAATTATTAGAAAAGAAATTGCCAATAATGGATGTTTTTTAGAAATTCCAGATAAATCCTCAATATTTTCTTTGTATACTCCGGCGCTTCTCATTAAGAATATACAGCCAAACGCACCTATATTCATTATAGCATAAATAGTTATATAAATAATTGAACTGCTGTAACCTGATACAGTTCCTGTTGCAACACCAGCTAAAGCATAACCTATATGCCCTATTGAGCTGTAAGCCATAAGTCTCTTTATATTAGTTTGTCCTATCGCAGCTACAGCACCCAATATCATTGAGCCTATTGAAATAAAAATTATTATGGTTTGCCATTCTACAAGAATATTTTGAAAAGGAATTTGCATAAACCTTATAAGAACTGCTAAGCCCGCTATCTTTGGAGCTACAGCAAAAAAACTAGTTACTGAAGTTGGAGATCCTTCATAAACATCTGGAGTCCACATATGAAAAGGTACAGCTGATATCTTGAAAGCTAAGCCAACCAAAATAAACACTACTGAAAAAATAGCTCCAGTATTATCTGAATTAAGTTGAAGTGCTATCTGATCAAAATTTGTAGATCCTGTAAAACCATAAAGTAAAGAACACCCGTATAAAAGCAAACCAGAAGACAATGCACTTAAAATAAAATATTTGATACCTGATTCTGAAGATCTTTGATTATCTCTGTCTATTGCCGCCAATATATAAAGTGATAAGGATTGAAGTTCAAGACCTAAATAAAATAAAATTAAATCATTAGAGCTTACCATTATAAACATTCCCAAAATAGCAATCAAAATAATTATAGGATATTCAAATTTATCTATTTTATTTTCTTTTATAAAAGCTTGAGAGAAATTTAAAATAAATAGACTTGAAACAACAATCAAAATTTTAATGAAATTGGTAAATGGATCGCTTATAAAAGTATCGGAAAAGACTTTGATTTTAAAAGTATCGACATTTAATAATATCAAAAAAATTAAAGATAAAGCAAATAATGATAAATTTGTCACAAAATTATAGCTATTTTTTTTAAAAACACCTGCCATCAAAATAAAAAATATTGAAAGAGATAAAAAAAGTTCAGGTAATAAAGCGTTTATAATATTAATCACTTTTGCCCTATTAAATTCAATGTTAAATCTATCTGATAATTGCTTATTAAGTTATCTACTGAGACACTCAAAGTATCAAGAATTGGATGAGGGTAAAATCCGATAAAAATAGTTGGAACAATTAATAAAATTAATGCGAGTGCTTCTAGAATATTTATATCTTTTATCTTTTTAATTTCTTCATTTTTAGTTTCTCCAAAAATAACTCTTTTTGCTAGCCACAACATATATGCTGCCCCCAACACAACCCCAATACTCGCAAATACGGCAACTAAAAAATTTTTTTGAAATGCTCCAACTAAGACTAAAAATTCACCTATAAAACCACTAGTCCCCGGCAAACCCAAGGAGGCTAATACAAATACTATAAAAATTAACGAATATTTTGGTAAATAATTTACGAGTCCTCCGTAAGAAGTAATTAATCTTGAGTGCATTCTGTCATACACTACTCCTACGCATATGAATAAAGCAGCTGAAATCAAACCATGACTAATCATTTGAAATATACTTCCTTCTATCCCTTGTTTGTTAAATGTAAATATACCTAAAGTTACATACCCCATATGAGCAACAGAAGAATATGCAATTAATTTCTTCATATCTTCTTGCATAAGGGCTACTAGTGAAGTGTAAATAATTGCTACAATACTTAATGAATATATTAAAGGTACAAAAAAATCTGATGCAACAGGAAACATTGGCAAAGAAAATCTTAAAAAACCATACCCAGCCATTTTTAAAAGAATAGCAGCTAAAATAACAGACCCAGCAGTTGGGGCCTCTACATGAGCATCTGGTAACCAAGTGTGTACTGGCCACATTGGCATTTTTACAGCAAAGGAACTAAAAAATGCTAACCAAAGTAAATACTGGAATTCTTTTGGTATTTTAGTTTCATAAATTTGTAGAATATCAGTAGTACCAGTTATCCAATAAATTACAATAATCGCAACTAACATTAATACAGAGCCCAATAAAGTATATAAAAAAAATTTAAATGCTGCATAAACTCTTTTCGGCCCGCCCCATATACCGATAATTAAAAACATGGGAATTAAACCTGCTTCAAAAAATAAATAAAATACAACTAGGTCTAAGGAACAAAAAACACCAATCATAAATGTTTCTAAGATTAAAATAGCAATTAAAAATTCTTTAACTCTTGTTTTAATACTATTTACACAAGACAAAACACAAATTGGAGTTATAAATGTAGTTAGTACAATAAATAAAATTGATATTCCATCAACACCTAATTTAAATTTTATAAATCCACTAATCCAATTACTCTCTTCAATAAATTGAAAGTTTGGAATTGTTTCATTGTAAGAAAACCAAAGAAGTAATGACAAGAAAAAATTCGCGATAGTTGTAAATAATGACACATAAATAATACTAGTATTATTATTAGAGCGAGATAAAAAAATAAATGCTGAACCTAAAACTGGAATTAAGATTAAAGTTGATAATATTGGAAAATTCATAATTAATTTAATATTAAGTAAGTAATTAATGCCGTCAATCCGATAAGCATGACAAATGCATAATCATAAATATAGCCACTTTGAAACTTTACAGTTTTATTAGAAATCGATTTAATTAATTTAGCAATTCCATCTGGCCCGAATTTATCAATAGTATTTACATCTCCAGTTTTCCAAAATATCAAACCTAATTTTTTTATAGGATTTACTAAAATTAAGTCATACAATTCATCTATATACCATTTGTTCAATAAAAATTTATAAAGCTGAAAATTAGTTTGTTTAAAACTTTCTAAAATTTTAGTATTAGAAATAAAATAGTAGTATGATATTGGTATTGCTAATATTACAAGGATCGGCGTAATAATTAGAAGCCATAAAGGTACGTGATCGTGAGAAACTTCAGTTAAAAAGAAAATAGAATTTTCCCAAAAATCTTTATAATTATAACCTATAAAATTATCTTTAAAAAAATATCCAGCGAATATAGCTCCTACGCTAAGTAGAAAAAGAGGTCCTAGCATTACAATAGGCGACTCATGCATTTTTTCTATAGGTAAATTTTTATTATTATAAGCGCCATGAAATGTCTTAAAAAAAAGTCTCCACGAATAAATCGCAGTTAAAAATGCAGTCAATATTCCAATTGTGGACGCATA
>MDTC01222595.1_pt1 | contig 15522 bp, 14 predicted proteins | sample 811181 | NCBI WGS metagenome assembly MDTC01 (sample SAMN05326644, study PRJNA326480) | marine metagenome | isolation source: seawater | place: Pacific Ocean: North | collected 2011
ATCTGAGCCAACAACTTCAACAACCCTGTCAAATGAACTAAATACTTCACAAATATTATCATCTAAATTTAATAGCAGATTTGGTCGCCTGGGGGAACTTGGTATCCAAGGATTTGCTGATAAAACAATAGGTGAAACATGTTCTAATGAATCACCAACCAATACATTAGGCAAAAAATCAGTACTAGAAAAAGAATAAAGTAGTTCACCGAAAGAGGATAATTTTGATTTTTCACTGCAATAAACAACTATAGGCTCATTAGAATTAGCTTTTGAATCATGAATTACTTTTCTCACAAGCCTACAGGAAAAAATAAGCCTATCTGTTAAATTGAAATAAAAGTCAATTCTCGTCAATCTAGCTGATATTACTTAAAAAATTAAAAAGTAAAGGAACTGGTCTACCAGTGGATGATTTAGCACCCCCACTTTCCCAAGCTGTTCCTGCAATGTCTAGGTGTGCCCATTTATAAGATTTTGCAAATCGCCACAGGAAACATGCGGCAGTGATGCTACCAGCCGTTCTTCCGCCAATATTTGCCATGTCCGCAAAGGGAGATTTTAATAAATCTTGATAATCATCCTGTAGCGGCAGACGCCATGCAGGGTCAAGTGAATCTGTTCCTGATTTAATTAGTCTTTCAGCTAAATCGTCATCTGAGGAATACAAGCCAGTATTGACGTTTCCAAGGGCAACTACACACGCTCCAGTCAAAGTAGCGACATCAATTACGAATTCAGGCTTAAATTTTTCAACGTAAGTCAAAGCATCACATAAAATGAGTCTGCCCTCTGCATCAGTATTTAAAATTTCAATTGTTTTACCAGACATGGATTTTACAATGTCTCCTGGCCTTGTAGCAGTTGAGCTAGGCATGTTTTCGCAAGTGGCCACAACCCCAATTATATTTTTTTTTAATCCTGCTGAGGCAACTGCCTTTATTAGCCCCAAAACCGTTGCAGCGCCACACATATCATATTTCATCTCATCCATAGCGGCAGAAGGTTTGATCGAAATTCCACCAGAGTCAAAAGTAATTCCTTTTCCAACTATCACAATCGGAGGCTCCTTAGACTTACCACCATTATGCTGTAAGGTGATCATATACGGTGGTTGTGCAGAACCTTGAGCTACAGCCAAGAAAGAACCCATACCCAATTTTTCAATGCCATTTTTATCTAAAATTTCACACTTTAACCTTAATTCTTTGGAAATTGATTTTGCAACATTGACCAAATAAGAGGGAGTGCAAACATTTGCTGGTAAATTTCCCAAATCTCTACTCAATTCTACTCCATCAGCAAGTGCATTTGCCTCAGCTATTGAGGACGCTGCATCTGTGGGTCTCATGTCTGCAGGAAGTAACATTTCAACGGATTTAATTGCGCAATAATTTTCTGGTTTGAGTGTTTTAGGTGGTTTTGACGAACCTTTACTCAATTTATCTTCACTATTGAGTTCCTTCGGTGATTTGAATCTATCAAAGCGATATAAAGTCTCTCGAACTGCCAACAAATGAGTTTGGAGCCTCCAAACTCCTGTTTTGTCCCTAACATTAATTTCAGTTAAAAAAGATGCAACTTTTTTAACTCCTTTAAGAGTTATCATAGCCATGGTAGCTTTTTTGACAACGTCATTAAAAACCTTAGCATCAAAAGCATCTTTTTTTCCACATCCCACAAGCAAAGCTCTTAAGGAAGGAATGCCTGCCAAATCACGAACCAAAAACGAAGATCCGGCTCTAGCATCAAAATCACCCGATTTTATTATTTTGGTAATGACCCCATTTGAAGCTTTATCAAGTATTCTCGCCGGTTGAGTTAGTTCAACTCCTTTGCTAGTGGAGAAAAGACCGACCCAAACACAATCAGACGAAGCCCTATCAACTGGTTTATTACTAGCTAAAAAATTGATATTTTCTCTAAATTCCCCTGGATCCTTAATTTCTTTAACATCTTTTAAGGAATTGTTTGTAGCACTAGTTACTGTCATGACAGAATACCTTTTAATTAACGAAAATTTATATTATAAAGACAGTGATATTTGAAAAATCTATTTTAAGTGAATTGCGGTCAGTCGCCGGTATGACATTTGCATGTCTTTTAACGGTTGTAATCACAATGGCACTAGTCAGGACTCTCGGTAACGCTGCCTCAGGTCAATTGGATGCTAAACTAGTTATACCTTTAATTGGGTTTTCAACAATAAGTTCAGTATCCACTATTGTAACTCTAACTGCCTTTCTATCAGTATTTATAGTTTTGTCCAGACAGTGCCGGGACAATGAAATGGTTATATGGTTTGGTACTGGAAAAAACTTAACTTCATTCATACCTGTAATTTGGAAATTTTGCTTTCCAATTATAATTATAACAACTTTAACTTCATTGCTTGCAACTCCATGGGCTAGAAATCAAGCTGATGAATTAAGGCAACAATCCCTATCCGAAAGAAAGTTGACTGAAATAGCACCCGGGACATTCAGTGAATTCTCAGATGGCAAAAAAATTATTTTTATCGAACAAATAGATAAAGAATCATCGGATTTAGGGCTTGTTTTTATTTCAGTAGCTGGAGAAGATGGCGAAGAGACGATTGTAATTGGTTCAAAGGGTAAACTAGTTTTTGACACAGACAGGTCACCATGGATTTATCTGGAAAGAGGCTCTAGAACAGATATTGAATTTGCCCAATCTCCTTCAGAAATTAGGAGTACAGAATTCAAAAATTATCAAATGCGTATTGATGCCACACCAAAATCCACAACTTACAGGGAAAAAGTCAGAAGCACCTCAACATGGAATTTGTTTCAAAGGCAGACTTCTTCAGACATGGGCGAACTCTCGTTTAGAATTGGGACAATATTGTTATGTATTTTTTTACCATTCATGTCAATACCTCTTGCAAATTTAAATAACAGGCAAGGTAGGCTTATTCAAGTTTTTGGGACAATTCTAATTTTTATTGCATTTAACAATTTGTTGGGAATAATTCAGGCGTTAATAGCAAGAGAGCAGATGAATTTTTATTTTGGGCTAATTTGTTTACCATCAGCAATTTTTACACTAAGTTTTTTTCTGTTTTACATAAAAATGCATGTAAGAAAAAATCCTTTTAAAAATACATTCAAAAAAAATCTCTATTAATATGAACTTAACAACAAAATATTTAGCCAAGGTTGTATTGGAAAGAATTATATTGACTCTATTGGGTTTTGCTTTGCTTTTTACTTTCTTCAATTTAATTTCTGAACTAGATGAAATTGGTAAGGGGTCGTTTTTTATTTCTTCAATTTTTTCAGTTATTTTTTTGAAAATACCAAATGTGACATATGAGATTATTCCAATAGCAACACTTATAGGTAGTCTTTGGGCATTTTCAGAGTTAGCTTCAACCTCAGAATTTACAGCCTTTAGGGTTGGCGGCTTATCTCCAAACAGAGCCTTAATAATTGTTTTTATAATTGGTTTGCCCTTGACTCTTTTTACCGTAATGCTATCTGAGGTTTTAATTCCAATCTCAGAGCAATATTCGCGAAATTGGGGAGGATTAATGGTTAAAAATCAATCCACAAGTAACTTTAAATCTGGCTTTTGGTTGCGCGACAGATTTCCTTCCTCAAAGAAGAATGGCAACCAGAAGGTAAGAGAGAGAATTTTGAATATCAAAAGGATAAATACTGATAAGTCCATAATTGATATAAAAATATATGGTTTCGATAAAAATTCAAAACTTGTTTCTGTTACTTCTGCTAAAAAGGGTAATTTCGTAGTGATTGATAAAAAAAACGACAGTAAAACTCTAAATTATTGGAATTTAAATAATGCTAAAGTTTTAACAGTCAATGAAGCAGGTAATGTCAAGTTAATGAAATATCCTCAGATAAGTATCGATACTAAACTTTCATCAAGAACCATTGAGGCCCTTACTGTAAAACCTGATAAGATGTCTGCTACTGAACTTTCATCTTTTATAAATTATCTTGACTCTGGAAAACAAAAAACTAATAGGTATGAAATAGCCTACTGGAAAAAAGTTTTTTATCCGTTGTTATTATGGATAATGGTATTTTTGGCTTTACCGGCAGCATACATTCATTCTCGTAAAGGTTCTATAGGGTTAAAAATATTTTCGGGAATGATTGTCGGCATAACCTTCCATCTCGGAAACAGTTTGTTCTCGCACTTGGGGCTTTTAAACACGTGGCCACCCATTTCGGTGGCGTTTATTCCAAGTTTTTTAGCATTAATTTTTGGCGTATTTATTTTTTCATGGGCACAAAAAAATAGCATTTAATTAACTAGTTGATTTAATACTTAAACATGACACTACACTTCACATTAAACTCATCAAGCGATTTGTATAAAATTGAAGACAATGAAACTTTGTTACAAGCTGCTTTAAAACAAGGATTAATTTTGCCTTATGGCTGTAAAAACGGGGCCTGCGGGTCTTGTAAAGCTACAATAATTGACGGAAAAGTTGATTATGGAGAGCATAATTCGAAAGCGTTGTCGGTGAGCGAACAAAAGGACAACAAGGTTTTGTTATGTACTGCTAGGGCTTTAACTAATTTAAAATTACAAGCCACGTTAATTTCCAGACCAGGAATGATTACCCCAAAAAAATTACCCTGCAGAGTTGAGAGTATTCAAAAAAAAGCTGAAGATATTGCCATTGTTAAACTCAAACTACCATCAAGCGACAGGTTTAATTTTCTTGCAGGTCAATATGTTGACATTTTGTTAAAAGACGGAAAAAGACGCAGTTATTCGATGGCGAATGGGCCAAATAGTGACAATTTAATAGAACTTCACATAAGACACACCCCTGGTGGTGCATTTACGGATGCTATTTTTGGTGACGGTACAAGTTCCATTAATGCAATAAAAGAAAAAGATATCTTACGCCTTGAAGGTCCTCTTGGTACATTCTTTTTAAGAGAAGACTCATCAAGGCCGATCATTCTTTTAGCAAGTGGAACTGGTTTTGCCCCAATAAAAGCAGTCATTGAAAATGCAATTGAAAAGGGAGTTAAGAGAGAAATGAATTTATTTTGGGGTGTGAGAAAACCAGCTGAACTTTATATGAGTGAATTAGCATTGAGTTGGGAAAAAAAATTAGATAATTTCAAGTACACACCCGTGGTAAGTGATGAAATTGCAAAAGATAATTGGTCTGGAAAAACCGGATTTGTACATCACGCTGTCATTTCCCAATTCCCTGATATGAATAATTACTCAGTTTATTCTTGTGGGGCACCCATAATGGTTCAATCAGCGCAAAAAGATTTTGTTGAAAAATGTAACTTACCAGAAGATCAATTTTTTTCTGACGCGTTCACAACCGCTGCTGATGCAGCTAACATGAAATAAATTTTGAGCCAAAAGAATAACAAAATCATTTTTTTTTAATCAAAAAACAAAACTTTGACTCCTTTTGCTCTCTAGAAATTAGTTCATGACCAGTATGCTCACAAAAATATTTAAAATCATTGTATGAGCCAGAGTCAGTGGAGGTGACAGATATAATCTGACCAGATTGCATGTCACTTAGCATTTTTTTTGTTTTTAAAATTGGCAATGGACAATTTAAACCGCTCAAATCTAAGTTTATCGATACCTGTAAATTTTTATTTTTACTCATTACAATTAACTCCAATACAATTTCTTCAAAATAATTTCAAAATTTTCCATTATCTCGCTAAGCCCTTTAATATTTGTTCCTCCTGCTTGAGCCAGGTCATCTCTGCCTCCTCCTTTACCACCAATTTTTGGAGCAATTTCAGAAACAATCGAAGATGCTTTGTATTTTTTTGAAAGATCCTTGCTGACACCTACTATTAAATTTATCTTTTCATTCTCTACAGTTGATAAAACTACAATTACTGGCGAAATTTTTGACTTTACATAGTCAACCAGTTTTCTTAGCGCTTTGGTATCCACCTGATCAATATTTTTTGCAACAAGGTTGATTTCATTAAATTGTGTAGACTCCTTTATCAAAATGTCTTTAATAAACAAAATCCATCTTTGTTGAACAAACTCAACTTGCTGCTCTAACTTTTTATTTGATTCTAATAAATCATTGATCTTGTCATGAAGCTTTTTTACTGGTGTTTTCACAATATTTGAAACTCGTTTTACTAATTTATCTGTCTCTTGGATATACGCAAATGCATTTTTCCCGGTGACCGCTTCAACTCTTCTGACACCACTCGACACTCCAGTCTCGTGAACAATTTTAAAAAACCCAATATCCCCAGTTCTGCTAACGTGCGTCCCACCACATAATTCCCTCGAGGTGCCAATTGTAAGAACTCTGACCTTATCGCTGTATTTCTCACCAAAAAGGGCAATAGCGCCAGATTTTAAAGCATCCTCATATTCCATCAAATTTGAACTTGTTTCAGTATTTTCTAAGATCTCAGTATTGACAATTTTTTCAACTTTGCTAATTTGTTCGTTAGTTAAAATACTTGGATGTGAAAAATCAAAACGCGTTCTTTCTGAATTAACTAATGAACCTTTTTGTTGCACATGATCTCCTAATGTTTTTTTTAAGGCAAGATGAAGTAAATGTGTTGCTGAATGATTTCGTTTAATGTTGTTCCTGTTTTCCTCATCAATTTGCAAATTTCCAGATTGTTTAATTTTTATTTCACCATATTCTACAAAACCATGATGGAGAAAGACGTTGTTTGATATTTTTGTAGTGTTAGTTATTCTGACATTAGCCTGGCCTGTTTTTAAATCCCCAATATCTCCAACTTGACCTCCTGATTCAGCATAAAAGCAGGACTGAGACAAAGTAATTAGAATGTCTTCACCTGCTGTAGCACTTTTAACAGGCTTGTTGTTTTTAAAAATCGATATAACTGTACCTTTGGTACTGTAACTGTCGTAACCAACGAAATTTGTTTCAGGATCATGGCATTCAAAAGTTGCAGCAAATTTGAATTTGTTAGAAGTTCTTGCCTTCTCTTTTTGGCCGCTCATCTCTATCTCAAAACCCACCTGATCGAGGTTGAACCCTTTTTCTCTACAAATATCTGCTGTCAAATCTAGTGGGAATCCATAGGTGTCATACAGCAAAAAAGCAGTCTTGCCATCAATTTTTTTATCCTTTGCATTATTTAAAACATATTCGAGTATTTCTATCCCCCTATTTAAAGTTTCATTAAACTTTTCTTCTTCCTCTGAAAGATAGGTAGAAATTAATCTCTGCTTTTCTTGCAACTCCGGAAATCCATTTCCCATTACTTGAGCCAAATCCCCAACAAGTAACGAAAAGAAAGGCTCTTTTTGACCTAATTTATTTCCGTGACGTAGAGCTCTTCTAATAATTCTTCTCAAAACATAACCTCTACCCTCATTTGAAGGAAACACACCATCAAGCACCAGAAAACAACTAGCTCTAATGTGATCAGCAATCACTTTCAATGACGCATGGCTTTCATCTTTAAAACTAGTTCGAGTTATTATTTTATCTATTAGCCCCTTGAATAAATCAATGTCATAGTTACTGCTCACACCTTGCATAACTGCAGAAATTCTCTCAAGTCCCATACCAGTATCTACTGATAGATTAGGTAATTTGACCAGTTCTCCGGATTCTAATTTTTGGAATTGCATGAAGACTAGATTCCAAATTTCAACAAACCTGTCCCCACCCTCATCTTTCGTCCCTGGCAAACCCCCTTTTACATGGCTACCATGATCATAAAATATTTCTGAACAGGGTCCACACGGGCCAAAATCAGCCATTTGCCAAAAATTATCACTTGAAAATCGAGATCCTTTGTTATCACCAATTTTAATTATTCTATTTTCACTTACTTTAATTTTGTTTTTCCATAAGTTAAAGGCGTCAGTGTCCTCCTCGTAAACAGTAATTATTAACTTTTGAGGGTCAATACCTAAAACTTTGGTCAACAATTCCCAGGCAAACATAATTGCCTCTTCCTTAAAATAGTCCCCAAAAGAAAAATTTCCCAACATTTCAAAAAAAGTGTGATGGCGAGCAGTATATCCGACATTTTCAAGGTCATTATGCTTTCCTCCTGCCCTGAGACACTTTTGAGAAGTAACAGCTCTCAAAGAAGTTGGTCGTTTATTACCCATAAAAATATCTTTAAACTGAACCATGCCACTATTTGTAAACAAAAGTGAGGGATCTGAGGAGGGAATAAGAGGACTGGAAGGAATTTTTGTGTGCCCATTTTCCACAAAATAGTTTATAAAGGTTTCACGTAACTCGTTAACTGAAATTAATTGAGTATTTTTCATATGGTAAAAAGTAATATTTTTAAATTAAAAAAGTAAACTATAACTATAAACTATGGCTGTATTTTCAAAAGTAACCCAAGAAACTTTGCAAAACCTACTATCCAATTTTAATATTGGGAAATTGTTGTATTTTGAAGGAATTCAGGCGGGCATAGAAAATACAAACTACTTCATTTATACCTCCGAAAATAGTTATGTCTTAACAATTTTTGAAAAACTGACTATGGATCAAGCACCTTTCTATTTGTCACTAATGAGGCATTTGGCTAAACGAAGAACTCCTTGCCCTCTACCCATTTTGAATAAAAAAGGGGAATTGCTTCAATTTTGTGATGGAAAACCAACAACAATTGTCAGTAGGCTCAATGGCAGAGCCGTTGAGCAACCAAACATTTATCATTGTTACGAAATTGGTAAAGCTTTGGCAATATCGCATCAAGATGCGAACGATTTTCCTGAAATTCAAAACAATACAAGAAGCTTATTGTGGTGGAAAATAACAACTCCTAAAATTCTGAAATTCTTGCCTCAGCAAAAACAAGAAATTCTTATTAGTGAACTAAAAGAACAGGAGTTATTCTTTAATTCATCTAACTATAAAGTATTGCCAAAAGCAGTAGTTCATGCAGATCTTTTCCGAGACAACGCTCTTTTTCTGGAACAAAAGGATATCAAAACTAACAAAATTATTAAAAATTCAAAAAAACTACTCCTACCTAAAGAAAAGTTAGGAGGGATTATAGATTTTTACTTTGCAGGCTATGACACATTAATTTACGATTTAGCTGTGGTTGCTAATGATTGGGCAATCTTTCACGATTCAGAGAAAATCGGGTCATTTAAAACTAATGAACTTGACTATCTTTTGAAGGGTTATCAAAGCATAAGAAATTTAAATGCTTCTGAGATGGAGGCTTGGCCAATGGTTTTAAGATCTGCTGCGTTTCGTTTTTGGATCTCAAGACTGTATGATTGGTACGTTCCCAGGGAGGCAACTTTACTAACACCTAAAGACCCGACCCAATTCGAAATAATACTACTTAAACGAAAATCTGAAATGAGAAAAAAATCGTGTTAATGACTAAGCAGCCCAAAGTTGTGAGTTCCAGTGCAGGCCAAACGTGGCTAGTTCAAGGTTTTAAAATATTCAAAAAACAACCTCTAATCTGGATTTTTTCACTTTTTACCTACTTCACCGCAATGTTTGTATTTGGTCTTATACCTATTTTTGGGTTGATAATAACTCTTGTTTTATCACCTGGACTTGCTTTTGGATTTATTGCCTTAGCTCGTGCCGTTGATGAGGATCAAGTCCCATTTCCAAAATTAATTATTTCAGGTTTTTTGGGGAATCATGCTAAATCAATGTTTTTTTTAGGTATGATTTATATTTTACAAATTTTACTGGTGCTTTTTTTATCTTTGGTGTTAGATGGTGGCTCACTCTTAAAATTAATAACCACTGGTGAGTTTCCAAGTTATTCTGATAATTCCCAAACACAACCCACAAATTATGGTGCGATCGCAGCAGTTTTATCTTACATTCCAGTAATGATGTCCTTTTGGTACGCGCCACAATTAGTTGTATGGAATAATTACAGCGCAACCAAAGCAATTTTTTATTCTTTTTTTGCAGTATGGCTTAATCGAAAAAGTTTTTTGTTTTATGGTTTGACGTGGTTTGTGATATTAATTTTTAGCATCCTAATTTTCTCGACTTTAGCAAATCAATTCGATGCATTCAAACAACTTTTGGCATTGGCGATTATGCCCCTATCATTAATGCTCATGGCAATAGCCCATGGTTCTTACTACGCCAGCACTAAGGCAGTTTTTATGAACACTGAGAAACAAGAGTAATTTTTTGTGGTCAACTTAAATTTATCCAACCTGTCGGTTCGCTTTGATCTGCTATAACTACCCTAACAGAATCGAATAATATATTCTGTAAAATACAATCTACCAACTCTGGGGTATTATTTTTTTGACTCAAATGTGCAGCCACAATCACCTGCAATTTTTCATGAAATATTTCTTTAAGCAAATTGCCAGCAGCACTATTCGACAAATGACCAAATTGTGACAATATTCTTTTTTTGAGTGCTGGAGGGTACATACTTTTTTTTAGCATGTTCGGGTCATAATTAAACTCTAAAATTAAACCGTCAAGTTTTGATAAAGTTTTAGTTATGTGTGGGGTAATTGAGCCAGCATCAGTGAGTATTCCAAGTCGATGTTTAGAATCCTGAAAAACCAAGGCCACTGGCTCCCTTGCATCATGAGGTATTGAAAAAGGCAAAATTTCTAGTCCATTTAATACAATAGTTTTATCAGATCTTAAAAAAAACAAAGGTTTGACTTTATCGAAATTACTCTTACTAGCAAAGAAACTTCCATGGGTCATAAAAATAGGAATTTCATAAATGCGAGCAAACTTAGCGGCACTTCTTATGTGATCACTGTGCTCATGGGTGATAAATATGCCATCAATATCTGAAGCGGAAACTTTTTGGTCAGACAACCTTTGCTCGAGAACATCAAATTTAAGGCCACAATCTACTAAAATTTTAGTTTTGGTTCCGAATTCTGTTTCAACAACTAAAGAATTACCCTCACTACCGCTCCCAAGGCAACAAAACCTCACTTACTTTAATTGCCCAAATAAAATTGATGTAATCGACTTGGTAATTGGGCTGTTACTGTTACCTTGTTGATCGGTTACAAAAACCTTGGTTAACTTATTGCTACTACTAATTTTGACTTTATATGTTTGTATTTTCTCAGGTGAGTCTCCAAAAGAAAATAACTTTGACAAAAATCCTTTTTTCTTTGTCCCTATGGTAGGGTCTCTATATTTGATATAGTAAGTTCCCTCTGATCTTACTCTATCCTCAACACTGAACTCTAACCTATCTATAGCCATCCCGACTCTTCTCCAAGATCTATCAAAGTCTTCAAAAATTTCAATATAAGTAGCTGAGTCATCTGAATTAAAAAGTACTTCAGAGGATGCATCTTTATCCTTGATCAATTTACCAGCTCTTTGCTCATTTGCACCAAGAGCAATCATAATTTTTTTTAGGTAGTCTTCCTCTAATTTTCTGTCTGTAGGCTTGATAGCCCAACTTATGGTTCCATCAGGTCGATCTGCAACAACTTCAATCAATCCTCTATGCGCTACAGAAATTTCTGTTTCATTATCAGATATTCTTTCAAGGCGCATTTTATAACGATCTCTCTCGCCAGTATCATAAATATTATCAAATACTTTCCCCAAAACCCCTCTGATGAAACCTTGGGGAAGGTTTTTTCTATCCTCAAACCAATCTGTTTCTATCAAACCAATCTGTGGATTTTCTCTTGCAATGATAAATCCTGAATCAAGCCAAAAAGTTCTTAAAATAGGCCACAGATATTCAACTGGTTTTTCTACTAGCAAAACTCTGTGGTTCCCATATGAACGGATTTTCATTCCTTCTACGGAAGGCAGAATATTCTCTTGACCACTGCCAGAGGAGTTTTGTTTTGTAAAGGACTCAAATTCTGACATGGTAGAACCCGATGACGGAATACTAAATTTCCTATCTTTTGCGGGTGTTATTAAATCTGGTGGCATCTCAAGTTTTTTTGGTTTATTTTTTTTTACCAAGGATTCATAATCTGAACTACCATCAAAAAATGGAATTGATGAGCATCCACTCAATGCTAAACTTACCAAACAAAAAACAGTAATTTGTATGATTGAACTAAACTTCGATTTAAAAAAACAAAACATTTAACCACCTTCGAATAAATTTATCTTCTCAACAAGTTGCTTTAGCTGTTCTTGAGTCGACTGTGATGGAGGTGTTAAGGGTAGTCTAATTCCTTTAGGTATTAACTTCATAAACGCCATCAACCACTTGACCGGAATTGGATTGGCCTCTAAAAATAGAGTTTGATGTATGTAAAGCAACTCCATGTTTAATTTCCCTGCCTCCTGGGACTTTGCACCTAAAGCAAACTTACAAAGTCTCGACATTGTTTTTGGTAAAACATTAGCTGTTACTGAAATGTTACCAGCACCACCTAAAAGTATTAAAGATGCTGCTGTTGGATCATCACCACTATAAACCAGAAAGTCTTTGGGTAAAGTTTTTAGCAAATACTGTCCCCTCACAATGTCTCCCGTTGCATCTTTAATACCAACAATATTTGGGATTTCTGCCAATTTTAAAACTGTGTTGTTGGACAAATCAGCAACCGTACGACCAGGCACATTATAAAGAATTATTTGAGTATCTACTGCTTCAGCAACAGCTCTAAAATGCTGATAAAGACCATCCTGACTTGGTTTATTATAGTAAGGCACGACTTGTAATGATGCTGCAACTCCTAATTTACAAGCCTCTTTTGTTAGCTCTATTGCCTCAGTTGTTGAGTTGGCTCCCGTTCCAGCTATGATCGGAATTCTTTTCTTTGACTGTTTAACCGCTGTATCGATCAGAGAAAGATGCTCTTCAAAATTAACTGTTGGGGATTCACCGGTTGTTCCAACAGCAACTATCCCATTGGTTTTATTTTTAATATGAAATTCAACAAGCTCACGATAAGTATCTAAATCCAGACCCCCATCCTCAAACATCGGTGTTACCAATGCAACCACACTACCTTTAATCAATTCGGCCATCTAATCTCTCTTTGAAGATTGGTTTAATTTTTTATTTTGCAATTTCTAAAGCCAACGAGCCCAGACAGGAACAGTGTCATATGGAAGAGGAGGCGCTTCTCCGACATCAAACCTACTCTCAGTAAGGCTATGGAAATCACTTCCTCTGGAAGCTTCAAAATTGTTCTGGTTAGCAATAGATTGAAATTTTTTGATGTCAGAATATGAGTGACTACCTGTAGCAACTTCAATTGCTATACCTCCCAAATTTGAAAAATCATCCAAAAGTGCATTTAAATGAATTGTACTCAATTTATACCTAGCAGGATGAGCCAGAACTGCAAGACCTTTGGAAATTTGTATCCATTCTATAGCTGACTTAAGGCTAACCCATTTATGTTCTACAAAGCCTGGTTTTCCAGGGACCAAATAATTTCTAAAAACATCCTGCATTGATGAACAAATACCTTTTGATTTCATCACTCTGGCAAAATGTGTTCTACTAATTTGGCCAGGGTTTTGAGCCTCTTCAAGTGCCTCTTCTAATAATGAGGGTAACCCCGCAACGACTAATGCCTGGTTAATGGCTTTTGCTCTCTTGTATCTGGTGTCTTGAATAGAATTCAATGCATTAGATAAAATTTCATTTGAGGGATCAATGTTTAAACCCAAAACGTGAATTGTCACACTTCCCCACGTAACAGAAATTTCAACACCAGGAATAAAATGTATTTTTTTTCCCAAAGCACAATCCATGGCTTCGGTTATACCTTTCAAACTATCATGATCAGTTAAAGATACCATCTCAACATTATTTTTTTCTGCCCTCATAATTAATTCCGAAGGAGTCAGTTTTCCATCTGAAGCATTAGAATGCATGTGCAAGTCAACATTCATTTCGTGAGGAATTATCATATTCATCTCATATTTTATATCGAAAATTACTCAATAATTTACAAAAACGCTACTAAAAATTTCACCTAAATCAAAAAAAATAAAACATCAAAAATCTAAATAATTAAATACAAATTAAAAAGTTATGACTAAAAATACTTTAATATATGTGTTGATTTTAACGGCATATAAAAAAATGAAATCATTCAACGACCAAATAGTATCAATGATGTTCAAAAACGGTACAACAAGAGCGAATATAGCTCAATTAGACTATAGCTGGAGGCAAATTCTTTTCAATCATAATAATTTACCACGAGAAGCATCTAATATTCTCGGACAGCTAACAGTCGCAAGTATTCTTCTTAGTTCTACTATAAAGCACAAAGGATCCGTCGCACTGCAGGTTTACGGTGAAGGGGCCATCAAGTTAGCCTTCGCTGAATGTAACCACGATTTCACTTTTAAAAGTACCATCAAGTTAAGAAAAAACATACAAAATCTTGACAATCTCACTTTTAAAGAAATGGTTAATGGAGAAAAAAAGGGAGTCTTTAGCGTAATCATCGACCAAAAAATTAAAAACCACTCTCCATATCAAGGCATTATTCCCCTAGATGGCGAAAATTTAAATGAAATAGTTAAAAATTATCTTGAAAATTCTGAACAAATAGATTCCGATTTAATTTTGACTTCTTCATCTAAAGCTGCTGCCGGCTTACTCATTCAAAAAATGCCTTCAACAGAGGATGAGGCAGATCTGGAGTGGAAAAAATTAAAGGAAATGATTAAGAAAATACCCATTAATTTTCTAAATCAAAAAAATATTCACACGATAGTAAGTCATTTTTTTGGAAAATTTAAACATAAAATTTTAAAAAATAAAACACCAGTTTTTTCTTGCCATTGCGATGCTGAACGAGCAATAAAAATGTTAAAAATGCTTGGAGAAAATGAAATCAAAGAACTATCCTCCTCTGAAAAAAAGATAGATGTGACTTGTGAATTTTGCGGCAGATTATTTTCTTTTGATAAGGACAAATGTTACAGATTATTCAATTAAGGCTTTCTTTATCCTTGGTGACGATTAGTTGCAAAAATTTCTCGTTTGGTTTAATCATACCCAATCGATATCTTGCAATTTCTTCGATGGAATTGTAACCATCTTTAAAATCTCTCACCTCGGCTCGAATTTTTAAAAGTTTTTTTTCATCATTATTTAAATTGGTTTGTAAAATTTTCAAGTTCTTCTCTTTTTCCCAAACATCTAACCAACCAGTATCACCCAACCAAAGTGGAAATTGAATCAATAACAATGGTACAAAGACCAAATACTTTTTTAAGATTAATGATAAAACCTGTTTATTCATAAATTATTCAGAATTTAAAAATCATACTGTTATTTTTCGAAATGCATCATAACCAGGATAGTGAACTAATTTTCCTAAATCCTCCTCGATCCTTAGTAGCTGATTATACTTTGATGTTCTGTCTGTTCTGGACATTGAGCCAGTTTTTATCTGAAGAGCATTTGAACCAACCGCTATATCGGCAATTGTCGTATCCTCAGTTTCCCCAGACCGGTGTGATACTACTGAACTATATCCATGTCTTTTCGCTAGCGATATTGCGGAAAATGTTTCAGTCAATGTTCCAATTTGGTTAATTTTTATTAAAATAGAATTTGCAAC
>MDTC01118132.1_pt1 | contig 15518 bp, 13 predicted proteins | sample 811181 | NCBI WGS metagenome assembly MDTC01 (sample SAMN05326644, study PRJNA326480) | marine metagenome | isolation source: seawater | place: Pacific Ocean: North | collected 2011
GAGATGAATTTAAATGATTTACCGAAGGGTGTTTATATGATGCAGTTTAGTGGTTCATTAAACCATATCAAAGAATCTAGGATTATTAAGAAATAATCAAATATGTAATTATTAAATTTAGCAAAAAGCAGAATTCCTAAATTTGAGAACAATTTTATTTCCTCTCAATATTACATCACTAAATATATTTACAGCTCATTTTTTTAATAAAATTTAAGCTAAGTGTATCATAAACAATAACATTATATTTGTTATATTACAAAAATTTATAATCTATTGACTTCTATTATATTTTCAATTGCTAAAATTTTAGATGAATGAAATATAACAGATTTATATAAACTTATTAAAAACATTTTTGTTTATGATGCTAATTGCTGAAAGTGGGTCTACAAAAACAGATTGGGTTTTGGTAGTTGATAGTAATAATTTTAAAACCTTTAAAACTATTGGTTTTAATCCTTTTTTTCATAGTACTGATTTTATTAAACATGAAATTATGCTTAATAGAAGTTTAGTGGAAAATGCAAAAAACATAAAACAAGTATTTTTTTATGGTGCTGGATGTTCAAGTGAAAAAATGAATAAAGTTGTAAAAGATGCTTTGTCTTTGGTTTTTAAAAGTGCTAATATTATTGTTGATCATGATTTATTAGCTTGTGCATTTGCTACTTACGACGGAGAGCCTTCAATATCATGTATATTAGGTACTGGTTCAAACTCATGTTTTTTTGATGGTGAAAACCTTAGAGAAGAAGTCCCATCAATTGCTTATATATTAGGAGATGAAGGTTCAGGTGCCTATTATGGCAAAAAATTACTAAGAGATTATTTATATAATCAACTTCCTTCAAATATAAGTCAGAATTTAGAGGAAGAACTAAAAGTTTCAAAATCTTCTATTTTTGACAATGTTTATTCTCAACCAAATCCAAATGTTTATTTAGCTTCATTTATGAAATTCATTTCAAGACATTATGGATCAGAATATGTTAAAAATATGATTTACAATGGTATGTCTGAATTTATAAGAATTCATGTTTGCTGCTATCCAGAGTACAAATCTGTTAAAACCCATTTTATTGGCTCTATAAGCAAGATTTTTGAAAAAGAGTTACATAAAGCTGCTAAAGATCATAATGTAAATGTTGGGAACATTATAAGAAAACCTGTTGAAAATTTAGTTAGGTATCACTTAAATAATTACAAGGTTTTTAATTAAATTTCTTCTAAAACACTCTGTTCAATATACTAAATTTATATCTAAATTGAAAAAAATTAATTTATGAGATTCCTACAAAAGTTTGTTTTTCTTTTCTTATTGATATGTAATTTTTCAATTTTCTCTCAAAATATAAAATTACCGTCGAAGGATTTCATATTTAATATTCAAAATTCTTCATCAAAAAGTTATTCATTTGAATTTAAAATGAATGAATTAAATTTTGAAAAATTAAATGAAAATGGTATTTCATATTCCAAGTTATATTGTCCACACTTTTTTCATCACAGAAAAGTTGGTTTTCCTGAGCTTGCTCAATACAATACACTTTTAGAATCACCTGTAAATAGCGAGTTTAAGATTAATATCACATCAAAAAAGTCAATTAAATTTAATTTAGACAGCCTTAATATACCAATAATTTACCCTGCTCAAAGGTCAATTTCAAAAGGAGAGAATGTTAATTTAATAGCATTTGAAATTAATGACAAAATTTACAGTTCTGATAAGTTTATAGATTATGGTTTGATAAATCTTGTTAAAAAGGGTATTTTACGGAAACACCAGATTTCGAGATTAGAAATTTGTCCTTTCAAATATAATCCGATTCAAAATCAGTTAATTGTATATCATGAAATTGAATTTGAAATCGAATTTTTAGGTGAGTTATCCTCAAATGACCAATATTATAAATATAATCAGAATGAGTTTTCTCCAATATTTAATAATTGTATTAATTATTCACTAAATCAACAAAGAGATTATATTACTACCTATCCAACTACTTATGTAATAGTATCTGACCGTTCATTCGAGCAAGAAATTCAATCATTTATTGAATGGAAAACAAAAAAAGGGTTTAATGTTATTGAGGCTTACACTGATCAAAATAATGTTGGGAGTACTGCAGAATCTATTAAAGCCTATTTATCAGATCTTTACAATAATCCAATCAATGAAAATCCACCGTCCTATATTTTATTAGTTGGAGATGTAAATGAAATACCATCATTTAATGGTTTATATGGAAATCATGTTTCGGACTTATATTACGCTGAATATGACGGAGATAACGATATTTATGCTGATGTATACTATGGACGGTTCTCTGCATCTGATCCAAATGAAATCCATAATATGGTTGAAAAAACTATTAAATATGAAAAATTTGAATTTCAAGACCCTTCTTTTTTAGCAAATGCAGTTATGATTTCTGGTGTTGATGAAAATATGGCCCCTACTTATGGAAATGGTCAAATCAATTATGCTAACACATATTACACTAACTTAACAAATGGTATCAATGCTCATACCTATTTATATCCTGAGTCAGGAAGTTCTTCTTCGGAAATTCTTGAAGATATAAATAATGGGTGTTCATTTGCAAATTATACGGCTCACGGTTATGGTCAGGGTTGGGCCGATCCTTCTTTTACTTGTAATGATGTTCATTCGATGACAAATATAGGCAAACCTGCTATGATGATTGGTAATTGTTGTCAATCTAATAAGTTTGACGATGAAGAATGTTTTGGAGAAGCATTGCTTAGAGTTGATTCTCTCAGAGGAGCAGTTGGATATATTGGTGGATCAAATAACACTTATTGGAATGAGGATTACTGGTGGGCAGTTGGTGCAGGGGAGATTGAAATAAATCCTGAGTATAATGCTGATAATTTAGGCTTTTTTGATAGGCTATTTCATTCCAATAATGAGCCTCAGCTAGAATGGTATACAACTAACGCTCAAATAATGATGGGTGGAAATTTAGCAGTTACCCAAGCTGGTGGATCTGATGACTACTATTGTGAAATTTATCATTTAATGGGAGATCCTTCATTGATGACATATTTTGGAGAACCAAATCCCTTAATTGTTCAACACCAGCAAGTTTTACCTTTGGGAATAGAATCAGTTTCAATAAATACTGAACATGGTGCTTATGTTGCTCTTACTCAAAATGGTGAACATGTTGCTGCTAGTAAAGTTAGTAATAATGGTTTAATAGATTTAGATATTTCATCAATTTCGACTTTAGATTCTATAGAGATTGTCGTTACAAAACAAAACAAAATACCTTACTTTGGGTATATTAGAATTATTCCACCAAGTGGAGTCTTTCTTTCAAACTTAAATAGTCAATTTAATGATACATCTGGTAATTCAAATTACGAGGTTGATTTTAATGAAATTATTGATGTTGATATAAGAATTAAAAATCATGTGGATACTCTAGCAGAAGGAGTTTACGCAATCTTATCCTCAATTAGCGACAATATTAATATTATTATAGACTCTGCATATTGGGGATACTTAAATGCTAATGATGATAGTTTAATTATTGGAGCATATAGATTTGAAGTAGACGGATTAGTAAGTGATCAACAAATTATACCTTTTCAACTTGAAATACATGATAATCAAGGTAACGTTTGGAATTCTTTTTTTCAAACAAATGTTAATGCGCCTAATTCAATTGTTGGTGAATATTTAGTTTATGATGATCAGTATGGAAACAGTAATAACAGATTTGACCCAGGAGAATTATTACAATTGTATTTACCAACAATAAATTCAGGTCATGCAGATCACAATGAATTAATAGGAAACCTCTCAACTAATTCACCTTTGGTACAAGTTCTTTCTGATTCAATTGCTTTAGGTTCTCTAGCTGTTGATCAACAAATTAATGCTGTTTTTGATATTGCTATTGATTCTTCTTTTATTCCAGGAAATTCTATTACATTAACTTACACTTTATATGATGGGGAATATAACTTCGAATATGAATTTGATATTAAAGTTGGTTTATTAGCCGAAGATTTTAATAATGGTGATTTTTCTACAAGCGGATGGACTAATAATTCGTTTTTCCCTTGGGTGATTGACTCATCATTTTATTATAATGACAATTATGCACTTAAATCATCTAATAGTAATGCAAATGAAACAGAATCAGTTTTAAAATTAGAACTTGATGTTATTTTTCCTTCTCAGATTAGTTTTATGAAAAAAATATCTTCCGAGGCTGAATATGATTTTCTAAGATTTTACATAAATGATATTGAAATGGATTCATGGAGTGGAGAGGACAACTGGTCTTATAATGTTTACAATGTTGATACAGGATTAAACGTGTTTAAGTGGACTTATCAAAAAGATTTTAGTGTTAGTGAAGGACTAGATGCCGCATGGATTGATGAAGTTATTTTTCCAACTACCTACTCTCAAAATGTGTTAATAAATGAGTTAAATCAGAACAAATTAATCGTTTATCCCAATCCAGTAAAATCCATTTTATTTGTTGAGTCAGAAAACCCTGTTCTGAATGGTTTTCAATTATTTGATTTATATGGTAAATTAATAATGGAAGAGAGTAGTTTAGTTAGTCAAAACTCTTATCAGATTAATACGGAAAAACTATCACCAGGACACTATTTCATTAGATTTATTTCGAACAAAAAATTTGTCATGAAAAAACTAATTGTTCAGAAATAGTTTACAATTAATTTTAATTTTCGATTTTATTCCCTGTATTTAGAAATACTGCAAGTTGTAAGCGATTTAAGTTTAATTCTCCATTTCTGTGTCTTAAATAACCCGCTTGTATATTCATATTTTTATTTAATTGAAAGCCTAGAGCACCATATAATCTATTTTGATTAAAAGGATTATCGTCTATATGCAAGAAAACCTCATCGTAGATAAATAAGAAAAGAGGAAAATCTTCCTTTTTAGAAAGAGGTATTTTTGCAGATAACATATATCTTACTCTGTTTTTGTATGTAGTATTACTGATTGGATTAATATGATTTAAATGATATTGTGTTTTAACCCATCTTTGTTCTAATCGATATCTGTGTCTGATTTTGATATTATTGATTTTATTTCTTAAAATAAATTGTTGCCAAATTCTATTTTCAGTAACTAAATTACCGTCGAATCCTTCACCTAATTCTGGCTGAGTTGGTATCCAAGCATATCCTGCTGTAACCATGCTATTGTTATCAATTTTATAATTTAATCCAATACGGGGTAATAATTGGAAAAAATTATTACCAATCTCATAATGTCTCAATTGAGTTTCATAATGAATACTGTATTTCTCGTTTAGATAATGAGTTCCAAAATACATCCACCAGCTTCCTAATTTATCTTCTTTAGTTTGAGAAAGTATAGTTAGTGGAATTATTAAAAAACATACTGTTATTATATTTATTCTATTCATAATAAGCTAATTTATCCATTTTCCCTTAATCATGCATTTTTCAATATGATTTTGTCCGAAAGAGTAAGCCATGAATCCATAGGAATTAATTTTTTCTGTAATAATTAAATTGGCATTTTTACCAATACAAATTGAACCACAATTATTAGAAATTTCCATAGCATACGCACCATTTATAGTACTTGCATTAATAGCTGCTTCTGTTGATATTTTCATTTTTATTGTTGCTAGAGAATTAACTAAGTTCATATTTCCATTTGGAGATGAACCTGGGTTATAATCTGTTCCTAGTGCAAATGGAATATCTTGCTGTATTAACTTTCTTGCAGGTGCAAATGGAATATCAATGAAAAAAGAGCAAGATGGAAGTAGTGTAGCTATAGTATTACTGTTTTTTAGCGCTTTGAAATCATTTTTATTCATTACTTCAAGATGATCCACAGAAATAGCATCCCATTCAACAGCTTTTTGAATTCCTCCAATGCTTGTAAACTGATTAACATGAACCTTGGGTTTTAGTCCATATTTACTCCCGGCTTCAATAACTTTTTCCATATCACTTACTGAAAAATAATTAGTTTCACAAAAAACATCTATATAGTCAGCAAGATTTTCTTTATAAATATTAGGCAGCATTTCTTCTATAATCAATTTAATGTATTGATCTTTATTATTTTTGTATTCTACAGGAAGGGCATGGGCACCTAAAAAAGTTGCTTTAATATCCATGGAATAATTTTCTTTTAATTTTTTAATTACCCTAAGCATTTTTAATTCACCATCTACAGTTAGTCCATAGCCACTTTTTATTTCAATAGCACCTGTTCCCATTTGCATAACATCTTCCAAGCGTGATTTTGCAGTATTGTATAAATCATTTTCAGAAGTTTTATTTAAAAGACCAGCAGAATTGATTATACCACCACCTCTTTTAGCAATTTCTTCATAGCTTAATCCGTTAATTCTATCAATAAATTCTTTTTCTCTTGTTCCTGCAAAAACAAGGTGTGAATGAGAGTCATTCCAAGAGGGAAAAACAAATTTTTCGGATGCATCAAAAATATTTTGATGTTTTTGAATTACAAGATCCTTCATTAAACCAAAGCTTTTGATAAGACCATTTTCAATTTCTAGAAATGCATTTTCTAAAGTAGAAATATGATTCATTTTTTCACCACTAATGGAGAGAATTTCTTTAGGAAGAATTCCTACAAGTTGCTTAATGTTGATTAGTAGATGAGATGAATTATTCATTACCTAAATTTTTTAAGCTCCAAGCCTCGGGTTTATTACAAAAATAGGTTTTTGTTTTTTTCCAAATTGATTTAAAGGTTGATGAATTTCTATAATTTTCAAGTGATTCTCTATTTTTCCAATGACTATATGTGAAGAATATTTCTTTATTGTCATCATCTTTTAAAAGTTGTACTTTTTCACATCCATCAAATGATAAAATCAATGATTTATTATTGTTAAATAAGTTAATAAAATCATTTCTATGATTTTCATTAATTGATAATTTGACAATTCTTACAATCATTAATCTTTGAATTCAAGACTTATAATATCATTAATAGAAATTCCAAATAATTGACTAGCTCCTCCTCCTGAACCTTTAACTCCTTTGTTAATAGCAATTTCCAAAAATCCACTACTTCCAAATAAAGCAATTCTTTCACCTTCAGGCACCTCATTGTAACGGTGGTGGATTTTTTGTATGCTATATTCAGATTTGGTTAAATAAATTTTAAATGATCTATTTTTTCCAACTTCTTTAAAAACTTGTTTGGTTATATTAGTCATCAAGTTTCCATACTTATCAATATAACAAACCATTCCTTTTATACTGTTATTATCTAAAATAGGTCTGAAAAACTGTTTAGTTTTAATTTTATCAATAGGTTTTCCAACTAGTGCAGGAAGTCCTCCTCTTGCTAAATGACATGCAACAGGAACAAAAATGTCTTTAGTAGGGAAAGCAAAATCAATTGTATTATTGTTTACGATTTCCCAAGCTCCATCAGGCTGCTTATCAAAAATTAAAGAAAATATTCCATTATCAGCTCCTATGAAATATTGATCGTGGTTTTTAACTATAATGTGTTTTACCTCTTCATTAGTTTCAGCATCTATTCCAATTATGTGGACTGAGTTCTTGGGAAACTGTTTGAAAGTATTTTTAATAACAAATGATGCATGAATAATATCAAAGGGCGGGATATCATGACTAATATCGACGATATTCACTTCAGGAAGTTGACTGTATATGGCACCTTTAACAGATGCAACATAGTAGTCTTTAAGACCCATATCTGAAGTTAATGTAATTAACATATGTTTTTTTGATTTATTTTATACCTATGATTACATTTGTGTATCAAAATTACAATAATTTATAACCCTACAATCCTTTATTTTTGGCAGAGAAAAAAATTAATATTACTAATATAGATCAAACTCAAGTATTTGGTCATAAAAACGAAAAATTAGAGTTAATAAAAAAGGATTACTCCAAACTAAAATTTGTATTAAGAGGAGATTTTTTGAAAATAATAGGTGATGATTCGTCGATTAATGACTTTATTTTGTTATGGTCCCAAATAAACGATCATTACAGTAAGTTCAATCATCTTTCTCCAGCTACATTAAAATCAATGTTAAACAATCAGTATATTCTTGATAAAGTTGATTTTAACCCTAAGAATATTTTATTATATGGTAATAAAGGTAAAATTATTAGAACTAGAACTCCTAACCAGTTTAGAATGGTTAAATCAATTAATAAAGATGATTTATTATTTGCCATAGGTCCAGCTGGTTCAGGAAAAACTTATACTGCTGTTGCTTTAGCTGTTAAAGCGCTTAAAAACAAGGAAATACAAAAAATAATATTGACTAGGCCTGCAGTAGAAGCTGGTGAAAATCTTGGTTTTCTCCCTGGAGATTTAAAAGAAAAATTAGACCCATATCTTCAACCTCTTTATGATGCATTAAGAGATATGATACCTTCAGAAAAATTAACTGAGTTAATCGAAGAAGGTATAATTCAAATTGCTCCTTTAGGATTTATGAGAGGTAGAACATTAGATAAAGCATTTGTTATTTTAGATGAAGGTCAAAATACCACAGAAAATCAACTTAAAATGTTTTTAACAAGGATGGGTAGATCTGCTAAATTTATTGTAACAGGTGATGTTACTCAAATCGATTTACCTAAAAATCAAAAAAGTGGGTTAAAAATTGCCCTAAATCTACTTAAAGATCAAAAAGGGATTAATATTGTAGAACTTAATGAAGAGGATGTAATAAGACATCCATTAGTTAAGCAAATTATTCGTGCATTTAAATAAAAAGGACCGATGGGAGTGATCAATAACACCAATTTTAATTTTCCAAAACAAGAAAGCGTTTATCATGGTAAAGTTAGAGACGTTTACAATATTAACAACGAGCTTTTAGTGATGATAGCTACAGATAGAATTTCTGCCTTTGATATTGTCTTGCCAAAAGGTATTCCATACAAAGGTCAGGTATTAAATCAGCTAGCTGAAAAATTTTTGATTGCTACTGAAGATATTGTTCCAAATTGGAGAATTTCTTCTCCTGACCCTAATGTGACAATTGGTCATTTTTGTGAACCTTTTAAAGTTGAAATGGTGATCAGAGGTTATTTAACAGGTCACGCATGGAGAACTTATAAATCCGGTAAAAGAACTTTATGCGGAGTTGAGATGGATAATGGAATGGTACAAAATCAAAAGTTTAAAACTCCTATAATTACCCCGTCCACAAAGGCTGATCAAGGCCATGATGAGGATATTTCAAAACAACAAATAATAAATCAAGGAATTGTTTCTGAAAAAGAATATATTCAACTAGAAAATTTTACTAGATTACTTTTCGAAAGAGGAACTGAAATTGCTGCAAAGAGAGGATTAATATTAGTTGATACAAAATATGAATTTGGCAAAAAAAATGGTAAAATATATTTGATTGATGAAATTCATACTCCTGACTCTAGCAGATACTTTTACAAAGAAGGTTATAAGGAAAGATTAGAAAATGGTGAGAATCAAAGACAGCTTAGTAAAGAATTTGTCAGAGAATGGTTGATGGACAATAATTTTCAAGGTAAAGAAGGTCAAACTATCCCAGTGATGAACCAAGAATTTGTAAATACAATTACAGAGAGGTATGTAGAACTATTTGAAAAGGTGAGTGGTGAAAGTTTTATAAGGGAAGAACCTATTGATCCTTTACTTAGAATAGAAAAAAATGTAATAGAGTTTTTAAAGAATTATTAAATAGAAAAATTCTAATCTAATTGAAGGTTGTGACCCATCCTATTTTTTTTTGTTTTAAGGTATTCTTCATTATGAATATTACATTCTACCTCTATTGCTACAGTTTCAGTAATTTCTAATCCGTATCCAATAAGTCCTGTTCTTTTTTTTGGATTATTTGAAACTAACTTCATTTTTGTTACACCAACTGCTCTAAGAATTTGTGCTCCCACACCATAGTCTCTTGCATCTCCTTTAAATCCTAATTTTAAATTTGCTTCAAGAGTGTCATAACCTTGTTCTTGTAATTTGTACGCTTTAAGTTTATTTAGCAAACCAATTCCTCTTCCTTCTTGATTCATGTAAAGCACTACTCCCTTTCCAGCATCATTTATCATTTTCATTGCAGAATAGAGTTGATCCCCACAATCACATCTTAAAGAACCAATTACATCACCTGTAAAGCAAGATGAATGAACTCTAACCATTACATCTTCACCTTTAGCCCATTCACCCTTAATAAGTGCTAGATGTTCTTCTCCAGTTGTTATCTGTCTAAATGCTTTTAGTTTAAAATCTCCAAATTTTGTAGGCATATCAACTTCAACAACTTCTTCAATAAGTGTCTCATGTTGCATTCTATAGGAAATTAAGTCTTCTATTGTGATAATTTTTAAGTTGAACTTTTTTGCAATTTTTTTCAATTCAGGTAATCTTGCCATTGAACCATCTTCGTTCATAATTTCAACTATTAAACCTGCTGGTTCGAAACCTGCTAGTCGGCTTAAATCAACAGCAGCCTCAGTATGACCAGCTCTCCTTAAGACACCGCCTGCTTTTGCTCTTAATGGAAAAATGTGTCCAGGTTTACCTAAATCTTTAGGTTTCGTGTTGGGATCAATCAAAGCTTGAACTGTTTTAGCCCTGTCTGTTGCAGAAATACCTGTTGAGCAGCCTTTACCAATTAAATCAATAGAAACAGTAAAAGGGGTATCAAAATGTGAATTATTTGAATCCACCATCATTTCTAATCCTAATTCATCACACCTTTCTTCAATCAGTGGAGTGCAAATTAATCCTCTGCCGTGCGTAGCCATAAAATTTATTAACTCTGGATTAGCATTTCTAGCCGAAGTAACAAAATCCCCTTCGTTTTCTCTGTCCTCGTCATCCACAACAATAACTAGCTGCCCATTTTTAATAGCTTCAATTGCTTCTTCAATAGTGTTCATTACATTTTTTTTGATTTACAAATCTAAACTATATTATGATTTTTAAAATTTTGTTGATAGTGAAATATTTTTAACAATTTATTGTTGGCATCTTGCCAATTAAAATTAGCTAAAATGTATTCTTTACCTTTTTCTCCAATATTTTTTCTGAATTTTTCATTATCCAAACATTTTCTTATATGAGCTATATACTCTTTTGTATTGTTTCCAACCAATATATTTTCATTATGTGTCGCATTAAGTGATCTGTTTGCCAATTTTGATGTAACACATGGTATTTCCAAACTCATAGCTTCTAGTAATTTATTTTGAAGACCTGATCCTATTGTCATTGGGGCAAAAAAAACTTTTCCCTTACAGTATGCACCTTTTATATCGTCAATCCAACCTACTACATCAATATTCCTGTTGGATAGTTTAATAATTTTTTTGCTTGGATTGCTTCCTGCTATTAAAACTTTTAAATTAGGATAATAAGAAATTAATAGAGGCACAATTTTTTTAATGATATACAAGGATGCTTCAATATTTGGAACATAACTTAGATTGCCAATGAAAACTAAGTCATATTCTTTTGGATATTTTTTTTTTAATAGCCATTTATTATCAATTCCATTTGTAATAATTTTAATTTCTTTATTTTTTGGATGCTTAATATTTTCTCTATCTATTTTAGAAATTATAGTATGATTATTGAAAAATTCAAATGCTAAATTTTCAAATTTTACTAATCTTTCATATTCAATTTTTAATATGGGTTTAAATAATATATTAGAAATCTTAATTCGCCTTTTAATTCCTAGTGATAATGCATCCATATAGTCTAAAGTTGAAGTAAACTTATATTGGTCTTTCATGTAAAGAGCTGTTCGGATAAGTTGACAATATATATGGTCAGGATTTAATTCATTTATAATTGAATCTATTTTTTTTTGAATCTTTGAAGTGTAAAAATAGTTTACTTGAAATGGTTTATTATTGATAAATGTTTTTAGAAGATTGGTGATTATTATAATTGGGCTTAATTTAATTACTGTTATCGATTTACAATGATTTTTTAATTTAGAATACGCTTTTTGATCTATTTTTTTTTCGGTAAGTGCAATTAAATGAATTTCATTGGTTTTAGCTAACTCCTTAATTTGGTAATAAGCTCTTAATTTATCGCCTTTATTAATAGGATAAGGGAATCTCGATGTTAAAAAAATTAACTTCATTACAATGATTTAAAAAACGAAATTAATTTTTTAGAGACTATATTTTGATCATAATTTTCCAAAACATGTGCTCTCGCTTTATTTCCAATTTTTTTTATTTCACTAGGATTTTGCATCAACCTTTGACTTTGTTGTGCAAATTCATCAGGACTATTTGCTATAAGAATATTTTCTTTGTTTTTGTAGTCAAGTCCTTCAGCTCCTATTTTTGTCGATATAATTGTTTTTCCTAGAGCCATTCCTTCAATTATTTTTACTCTGATACCTCCTGCAGAAAGTATGGGAACAATCATAATATCATAGCTCCTAATAAAATTTTTTGCATTTTTAACATTACCATGATTGAATACATTCAAATCTTTTTTATCAATCAGCCATTGGGGCATATTCTTTCCTGCTAAATGAAGTTCTGCTTTTGGATTTTTTGCTAATATTTTTGGCCAAATTTCCTTTAACAGCCATCCAACTGCTTCCAGGTTGGGTTTCCAATCCATTGCACCAAGGTGAAAAAACTTTGGGTTTTCGTTATTTTCATTAATTTCATTGTCATAATTTAAAACGTTAATTCCAAATGGAATAGTAATTGTTTTAGGAGCTCTTTTAAAACTGTTGTATTTTAATTCATCATCTTTACTTATTGCGGCAATGCCGTCTAGCTGATTAAGAACTTCTAGTTCATACGATTTTAATTGATTAGAAAGTAAATTAAGATATATTTTTTTTGCCGGGTTAGATGTTTCTTTAGCTAATCTCTCCCATATGATGTGTTCTAGGTTATGAGATCTTAATATTATTTTAGACTGACTGTGAGTTTTTATAGTATCGATGTATGGTGTAGTGAATAAACTTTCTAATAATATAACATCGAAAGTATTATTTTTTAATGTTTTAATTAAAAGTGAATTAAAATCGGGTGAAAAAAATCTAGAAATATTGTAGGAATCATAGGTGACTAAGTTGGAAAAAGCATCAACAATATTTAGTTTGGTATCAACAAACACACTTTCAATTTTGGTTTGATCTATAAAATCTTTTGGAAATGCATCTAGATCAAATGGGTGCTTTAATGTATTAATTGTTAAAATTTTAATTTTACAAGAATCGTTTATCAATCCTTCAGAAATGTTTTTAATAGCAATACAACCTCCATCAATAGGGGGGAATGGCGGCTTATGGCATATTTGAAGAATTTTCATTTTTTAAAAATGTTAAGCAGTAGTTTTTTATACCATTCTATGTCAAATATTTTAGCGTCTTGGTTGGCTTTAAAAAAAATAAAAATCGAAACTGGAGTAATGCAAATAGCACTAAGCCACATTCCGGTATTTGGTCCCATATTGTGATTTGATGCCATTTCTTCACCTGCTCTAGTAAGCATAAAATAAATAAGAAAAATTAAAATAGCAGTTATTACTGGCCACCCCAATCCTCCTTTCTTAACTACAGCTCCTAGAGGAGCACCTAAAAAGAATAACATAAAAACAGCATAAGAAAGCGTAAATTTTCTATTCCATTCTATAATTAAATCAGCTTTGTTGTTTAATAAAATAGATTCTCTTTTTTTGTAACGTTTAATTTTAGAACTTATTTTAGAAAGCTTTTTAATGGTTATATTTTGGTCATTTTTGATACTTGCTAAGCTTTGTCCGTTTTGAATTAGATGAATTTTGTTTTCAAGATTTTTGGATTCTTTAGAGATTTGATTTGAGTTTCGGTTAGTGTCTTGAAGAATAATAAATTCATTAATTAATAGCTGTTCAATTTTACTATAATTAGATTCAATTTCTATATTAAGTGAATCATTTTTTTTGCTAATTTGGTTCAAATTAAGAAGATGATTGTCTCTTTGGTAATTACTTTCACTAGTTCTTTCAAATTCAAACGAATTGAGTTGAAAAGAAATAACGGATTCTTCAAAATTATATTTTGTATATGGATTTTTGGAGTTCGTAAAAGATTTTGGATCCCACTCTTGAATCATGTAACCATCATAAAGCTCTAAGTCTAATCTTGTTTTATCCTCTGGGTTAATTAGTTTTCCTTTTTTTGCCCTTATTACTCTTTTGAAATCTCTGGGGTCTTTATTGTAAGACCAAACTCCTAAGGGTTGTTTATTATTATTACTATGGTCGTAAATCAAAATATCGTTGAATTCATTTCCATCCTTGTTTTTACTTCCAACTCTTATAGCAAAATTATCTGTTTTGAAAAAAACTCCTGGTTGTAATGCAAGGGCTACTTTTGTATTCTGAATATCTCTTAATAAAACCCTCATTTTAAAATGTGCAATTGGCCATAAACTATTGGTGAAATAAAAAGCAAAAGTTGAGATGAAAAAAATTACTACAATAAGTGGCTTCATTATCTTAAATAGAGAAAACCCAGCAGCTTTTAATGCTAACAACTCATTTTTTTCTCCTAAGCTACCAAAACTCATAATAGAGGCTAATAGAACGGAGAGAGGGAGCGCCAAGGGAACCCAATTTGCAGATGCGTATAGCATTAGTTCCAAAATGATACCCCATTCTAGACCTTTACCCATCAAATCATCAATATACAGCCACAAGAACTGCATATCAAGTATCACCATCCAAATAATAAAATTTAACAGAAATGGCCCACAAAACGAACCGATGATCATCCATCCAATTCTTTTCATGATATGGTAATTTTTTTGATTAGGGGAGTGTTACCCTCCAATAGCTTGCTTTAATTTTAGGATGTTGTTATCCCATAGAAGTTTAGCTTCATCCTCTTCTCCTTGCTCTGAAAAATCAGTTATTATAAGCGCAACGTCTTTAGTAAGATCATCGATTTTAATAGTCATTTCAAAATAATAATCTTCTCCTTCATCATCCTCCCATTGAAATCTTACAGAATTACTCTTCTTTTCAGCTTTTAAAATTGCTGTTTCTTCGCTGCCGTCCCAAAAAAAGGTGTAACGGTCGTTTTTAATATTTACATCATCGGAAAACCATTCAGAAAGTCCACTTGGTGTGCTTAAACAATTGAACAATATATTCGGTGAAGTATTTATAATATACTCAAATTCTAATTTTACTTTACCCATACTACTTTTTGTTGTAATTATGTTTCGGCCAATATAGAAAAAATTCAATACAATGATAAATATTAAATCAAAGGATTAAATATTTTAATAAAATAATCTATTTCAAAGGATTGAATTAAATTTTGTAAAATTATATATATTTGTCGCCTTTAATAATTGGCGCGGTAGCTCAGATGGTTAGAGCGCAGGATTCATAACCCTGAGGTCGGGAGTTCAATTCTCCCTCGCGCCACGAAGTCAATCACTTGTAAATGAAGGTTTTAAGA
>MDTC01095040.1_pt1 | contig 15516 bp, 12 predicted proteins | sample 811181 | NCBI WGS metagenome assembly MDTC01 (sample SAMN05326644, study PRJNA326480) | marine metagenome | isolation source: seawater | place: Pacific Ocean: North | collected 2011
CAAAAACAAACTCACCATTTTTTCCACATAGTCGTCACACATCCAGTCATCATCAGATTGGTAGAAAATATAATCACCTGTAGCCTCATTAAGACCGGCATTGAGACAGACATCTAACATTATGAGGGGATCATCTGGATGATATTGATTTTCAGCAAAGTGAATAAGTTTAATTCGTTTGTCAATACTCTCTACAGAACACAAATAATCGATAGTTTCACGAGTGGCACCATTATTGATAAGTATAATCTCCAAATTATCATAACTTTGTCTGCGAATAGCATCTACGGCATGTTTAAGTAATTTTGGTCGGTAATATGTGTCAAGAATTACAGTAAAAAGCGGCTTATGATCCATAAACTAATTGTTTACAAAAATACTAAATAATTAGGAAATAATTGCAATCTGCTTTGCATCAATTAAGAAGCCATGCATTCTTGCGTAGAAAACGTGCTCCTATGCGCGATGGATGTCCAACGATTGGATGATTTTTCGGAAACATTGATCTATAAAGCAACTGTAAATCATGGTCATCATCATCATCAACCCAAGTGCCATCTATGCGTTCATTCATCTCAACTACGAGATCTAGAATTTCCTCCGATGAATTCTCCACCACGTCTAACCCAGCTTGGGTATAGAGTTCAGTTCTACCCCAATCATGAGCACCAATCTCAATAATTTCACGAATCGTAAGAAACTGCTGACTATCTCTATATCTATATTTTTTTGGGATAAATAAATCTAGTGAAGTGCGAGGAGCAATTCTTAAAGGGGTCAAATTCACAGCTGCATATGGAACACCAAAAATGGTCGCTGCACCAAATAGACCACCTGTATCACCCAAGAAAAATTTACAATGAGCAGCCAGGAAAACATCAGCAAAATCTGACCTTTTATGCGAAGCATAATCGATAATATCCAGACGGTTTAGATCAAGTGCTTTTTCGACTACAGAACCCATACGTATAGCAGGAATTCCATTATCAGCCAAGAATATAGCTGCATTCATATAATTTTTGATGTCATTGTTGCGATAATCATGATAAGACCAGTCTAATCTTGAGCGCCAACTTTGTGCGACATCCAAGTATGTCTTATCTCGTGCACAAAAACAGACGAAGGGTTGCTCAGGTGTGACACCTATTGATTGCAGTACAGCCTCACCCTTTCTCTTCTCTGCCTGAGTAAAGCTTAATTGCGGCCCTGCAATACCCCAATCTTTCCATAAACCATAACCAGATTGACGCAAACTGATCCAAATCTTATCATCTAAGGTACGTTGGTAAATTGTTTGCAACATCTCATACAGATAATTGCTTTCCACGACTATTAGGCGCCGCTTTATCATATCTAACAACTGTCTATTTGCTGGGGGAGTGCCTGCTAGAAAAATATTTACAGTTTTTCTAGCAGGAGAAGCTACAGACATTCTTCGCATACACAATTCAGTATTGGTTGCCAGGTGTCCTATTCGCGCATAATTAAGCAGCCCAATCCTAATGCGAATGAAAGGATGTAGACTCCTCACACAAAGAAAAATTGTCCAACCTACTGACAAACAGAAAACATATGTAAATCGCCTTTTCAACCAACTCATTGCCATGCTCATACGTTCATACCAAGTTGAAGTACTCCAATTATCGTTCTTGTGGCTCAATGATGTAATCCGGTTAATAGTACACAACCTGGTTTGTAGTTAGCCTAAAATATTGACAACTTTGTAACTAACTGTCAGGAGCAAAAAACTTCAAAGTGTAGTCAAGAAGAATGTCAGTACATTGAGCAACAGATTGATTCACGGTATCTAGTATCAGATCAGGTTTATCCGATACCTGATACGGTTCTGTCACACCAACGAAATTGTCATATTCGCCTGCTAAGGCCTTCTGATAGTGCCCCTTAATATCTCTATCAGCACAAACTTCTACCGGACAATCTAGGTAAACTTCCATAAAATTCGGGCAGAGATACTCCCGTATCTGAGCACGTGTTTGTTTAACATGTGAAATTGCACAGACAATTGCTACATCACCTCTTCTGTTACACTCATTAGCTAACTTACCCACTAGCAAACCTACTGTTTTACGATCTTCATTAGAATAGCCATAAGTTTTCGGCAATCGCCTCCGAGTTTCATCACCATCAAGCAGCTCAACATTTAGTACACCCATCAATTCCAGTGCCTGTAGCAAGTTGGTACCTAAGCTTGTTTTGCCCGACCCGGACAAACCAGTAATCCAAATAGTGCCTGGCTTTATAATGATTCAATCCTCAGTTTATGCATGCCACATCAATGTTATTCATGTGCAAATGAACTATTGATAACTTTATCGTAATCATCATGTGTATCTATTTCAACCCAAGGCTCGCTCAGAGATTCTATAAATCCTATTTTGGTTCCCTTTAGAGACAACTTGCTAAGTGCAATAGTATAGTAATCATTAATATAAATATTGTTGTCAACTAAATCTCGCATTTGATTTACAAGTAAATTAACTGCGTCTTTTGAGAACTTACCCACACCTATAAAATTTCCATCAGCAGCTTCCACAGCAATATGACTTCCTATATCACATATTAATCCATCATGTATTCGAATACGCATAGTCTTGTCCGTAATGTTTGAGGAATCAATAATCAAACATATCTTCTGCCTACTATTAATACAACTCTCTAAAAGATTGACGGATAATAAAACATCGGAAAAAAGTATGATTGTGTCTCCGTCCATCTCATCTCTTACACTGTACAATGTATGCAAGTTATTAGTATTTTCATAGTCGCTATAATAAGAGTATTGAACTGTTGACCCCAATACAGTTTCGATCAAATGATTTAAGTATCCAGTGACAACTAATATGTCTTCTATTCCACATCTTCGCAACCAATCAACTTGATGTTCTATTAGTTTCTTTTTGCCTATTTGTAAAAGACATTTTGGTAACTCCAGCGTAATAGGATATAACCTTGAGGAACGTCCTGCAGCCAAAATAATTGCTTTCAATGTGCTATTTATGTCCGATGCTCATAAAATGTTCGCAAACGCCTCATGGCCCTGGTCATCATAATTACTCCCTCCTTCTCGCCATTACCAGAATCGCCAAACCCTCCGAATGGTGCTTCTTCAGTTCTGTAACCCGGGGGGCCATTCCAACTAAATTGACCTACCTGAATAGAGTTGTGCAACCTTTCAGCAATATCACGATTAGAGGTCGCAATTGAACCAGCAAGTCTGAACCGAGAAGTTCTGATCAAAGAAATAGCATCTTCGATATTATGAATTCTCATAATAGAAGCTACTGGACCAAATGTTTCTTCTACAACCAATTCACTATTAAGAGCAACATTATCTACAATCGTCGGAGACAATAAAGCCCCCTCCCTTTCATTGCCTAGTAAAACACTAGCACCATCTCGTACAGCATTTTCAACTCTTGATTGAATCACTTCGGCTTGTTCAGTCGATATCACAGTGCCCATGTCAACATCCGGGTCCATAGGATCGCCATACTTTATCTCACTAGTTAGCTCGACAAACCTTTGTAGAAAATCATCGGATATTGCATCATGAAGCAGAATCTTTCTTATAGCAGTGCATCGTTGGCCAGAATTAGCATATGCTCCCAGAGCAACATTTGCTGCCAAATCAACATCACAATCATCCATCACCACAAAAGTAGCATTTCCTCCCAATTCAGGCATATATTTTTTGAGCTCATTACCATTATTAACCATCTTCGCAGCAATATATTTACCCACTGCTACACTACCAGTAAAGCTGACAAGGTCTAATCCTGGATATGACACTAATTGATCCACTATAGTTTTTGCTGGTATACCAGTAACAATGTTTAGCATATTTTCTGGTAAACCACATTCAACTAATATCTCTCCAAACTTAATAGCAGTCAAAGGGGTTTTTTCTGACGGTTTTATGACTATAGGTGTACCGGCAGCTATTGCCGGTGCAACTTTATGAACAACCATATTTAATGGGTGATTGAATGGTGTTATACCAATAGCTAAATCCCATGGCTCGGAAATTACATCTAACACTGGATCCGATTGAGAGTAATTGGACACAAAATCTGATGTCAAATCTACATCGTCAAGTATCTCTGCTTGCTTAACACTGTAGTTCAAACAATTGACAGCTCGGGATATCTCATACAAAGAATGTTTAATGCACAAACCGGATTCTGAACTAATCAGTTGAGCAAATTCACTTTTTTGATTTGCAATTAAATTAGCTGCTTTAGATAGAATTTCAGCCCGATCAAGACCGGTAAGATTACATTTAAGTCTGTAAGATGAATTAAGAGCAGAATCAACTTGTTCGGCAGATGATATTGGCACAGTATCTACTATTTCACCCGAATAAGGATTGACAATCTCAAATAGATTGTCAGAATGTTGAATACGATTGCTAATTAACATGTCGTATATAATAGTGAAACAGTACTAAATGGCATCATTATATGAATGCTCCACTATCCCTAAACCACAATTCTATGTTAGTCAACATCCATATTTTTTTACCGAAGAAATCGTAAGGTAATTCTTGGTTGGAATCCATGTACTTCTCCAATTTATTTCTGTCAAACAAACCGCGTCTTATTGACATATCATCAAGCAGTATCTCTTTAGCATAATCGAGCATACCATCTTTTAGCCATAAATCTAAAGGTGTTGGGAACCCAAGTTTCTTACGCGTTGTGATCGTGTCTGGCAAAACTAATGATCCCACCCTACGCAATAGATATTTGTTTGTATCCAACCACTCACTAGCCTTAAAGCTTGAATAGAACAAAGATTTCATTGCATGTAAGCTAGACTTCCATTTCAACTTGTAATGATATGGAATGTTAATCACATGTTCTACCAATTCATGATCGTCCACAAATGGAACTCTAGCCTCAACTGAGGCAGCCATACTCATCATATCAAGCCTATCGAGCAAACAAGTTAGATGTATTTTTTGAAAAATGTGCAGTACACGATCATATGGATTTATATGTGCAGTGTCTGCGAAAATATCTTTGAATACATTGATTGTTTTACTATCATGATTAAGTTGTTCTAGAACATCATCAGTCAAAAGTGTCCATTTTTCTTCAAATGGAACCCAATTGTAGACACGGAAAAAGTGTTCCATATGATTTTTTATACCAACTAAATTCAATATAGACCCCTTTGGACTCTTGGAACCTATAGCATCAGCTAATAAAGGTCCAAGCATTTTTCTTATCAATTGTATTTTTTTCCAATCCATAGGTGATCTCTGAACACGTCCATACCCACCAAACAGTTCGTCGGCACCCTCGCCTGATAGTACGACAGTAACCCTTTTCTTTAATTCAACAGACATCTGATACAGTGCTATTTCATGCGGAATAGATAGAGGCCCATCACGATGATGCACCAAATCAGGCCAGATATCCAAATAGTTGGTATTGGAGAGAATAATTTGATGATGGTCTGTATTACAATGCTGGCTAACTAATCTAGCAAAATATTCCTCATTGTAATCATCTTCCTCGTAACCAATTGAGAAAGTCCTAGTTCTATCCTGCTTTTGTGATGCCATCATAGCTACCAAAATACTTGAGTCCAAACCACCACTTAGATAAGCTCCAAGAGGTACATCCGCCATCATACGATTATCAACCGATCGCTTCAGAAGATCATATGTAGTGTCTAAATAATAATCCTCTCCAAGATCTTCAGAGGTATCATTTACTGGCAAATCATAATATTTTTGAATGTGCACCTTGCCATCCTGATACTCAAGATAACATCCTGGCAACAATTTGTGGATTCCACTATAAAATGTCATATCGTCAATCGCATGACGAAATGTGAGATAACTAGACAGTGCATTTATGTCGGCTTTTCTTTCTACATTGGGATATTCCAATATAGATTTCACTTCAGAACCAAAGATAAGTTTGCCAGACACTAATGTCCAATAAATAGGCTTAACACCCATCCTGTCCCTAACCAATAGAAGCTTTTGATGATTCCGATCCCAAATGCTAAATGCAAACATGCCGACAAGATGCTCGACTGCATGGACTCCCCATTCTTCATAAGCATGAACAATTACTTCAGTATCGCACCGGGTACGAAAATTGTGGCCTAAAGACCGCAACTTGTTGCCCAAATCTTGATAGTTATATATTTCTCCGTTAAAACACAACCAGATATCTCGATTTTCATTGGTCATTGGCTGACTACCCTTATCCAAATCAATAATCGATAATCTACGAAACCCCAAACCAACACCACTTTCAAAATGATATCCATGATCATCAGGACCTCGATGCACGATAGTATCAGTCATCCTGGTCATAACTGCAGGATCGATATGCTCTTCTCGATTTGAAGACACTACACCTACAAAACCACACATATTATTGTTTGTATGACATCTCAAATAACAATTGTTTCATGATATTTTTTATTCATTAATGCTCTCAGCAAATCTGTTAGCAATTTCTGGAGGACTCAATGTGGGTCTAGGTGGCATTTTATCAGCAATGCGCTTTACTTTTACGTGCAAAAGTGAAGGACCTTCATCGTGTCGAAATTGATTCCAATAATATGAAAGAGAATCCGCTCCATACACGGTAATGGCTCTTCTATAACCAGATGCTATAGCAACGTCTGATAAACACACGGCTGGAGCTGCTGATGGTTGTCCTCCAGTTGAGGCATACATCTCATTATCTAAAACAACATGAACATAATTGGCTGGTTTATGATATCCAACCGTAGCCAACGACCCCAAACGCATTAGTATAGAACCATCACCATCGAAAACTGCTACCTTGCGATTCGGTTTGTTCAGTGCTACACCTAGACCTAGTGCAGCAGCTGTGCCCATTGAGCCTTGCATATAAAAATTTAGCGGCCGATCACATACTTGAAACAATTCTCGCGATATTATTCCAGTAGTTGAAACACATATATCTTGATCCAATGACAATAATTCAATTGAATCTCTAATACTCAATGAAACAGTCGGAGACTCAGCACTGCTGACTAACACACCCAACTCATAATCACCATCATTAGGTTTTTCGTGATACTCATAGGATCGCAGAACATCTCTCTTTAGTACAAAGGCGGCTGGAAGTGACTCGTTTCGCATGAAGTCAAACGCATTAGACACTGCTGTATTAATTGCTGAATGATTTGATGGGAAATCTTGACGATAAATTCCGATAAGGTCAATCAAGGAATTGGTAATCTTGCCCATGATGGCATGTTGCGCAGCATCAGGTCTTTTCCCCGGATCACCTCTATGAGAAACTATTAAAAGAAAAGGTATTTTGTAAACGTTGGTCAATGACGTGACAGGATTAACTATGTTGCCTAGACCTGAATTCTGTATCAATACAATTCCTATTTTGCCTGATAGGCTACTACCTGCTGCTATACCTATCGCCTCACCCTCACTTACAGCATTGATGTAACCTAAATTATCGAAATCTACTATATGATTGGTTAGCGGACTAAGTAGAGATCCTGGAACGCCAGTAGCCAAACCGACGTCTTCTTTTTGAATTCTTTCTAAAAAATCATGTGCATCAATCATAATTTATGATCCAACCAAATCTGAGCGCAACTCTTTACTTGCAACTTCAATATCCACTTGATTATGAACTTCCATCCAACCCTTATATACCTCTAACCCATGTACTGAAAATCCTCTGTTGATAATCTCTTGCAGAAAATCAGAAATAGTAGCCTGAGCAAAGGAGTCGGCTTCGTGAAAAGATCCATGTACATTCTCCAGACAATCGCGATACACCTGATGAACTATACGTGCACCCTCTTCCGAGAAATATGCTAGTCCTGTAAATTCATAATCGGCTTTCTCCATAATAACATTTTTACCCATTTGCGTAATTTCAACTTTCTTTTTTACTGGACGCAAACTGCGATGATGGCCTGTTCGTCCTTCACGAGTGATCACTAAATCCAAATTTTTGTCTATCTCATGTCGATGGTAACGATAAGAATTATCAACTGCTAAAACAATGTCATTTTCGGTATCAATCAACCAACGCAATATATCATCGCTAAACAAAATATCAGAAAATGCCAGTACAAATCCATTACCTAAATACTGATCAGCACAAAACAAAGAATGGATACTATGTGTATCAAGATACTGTGGATTATCACAGAAAGTCAAACCGCTTTCTTCTGAAAATCTGTCAAATTGCTCACCTTTATATCCTCTGACAACTACAATCTGATTAATTCCCACCTTACGAATAGTCTCAATCTGATGTCTTATAATTGGTTTAGCGTTGATTTCTATGAGAGATTTTGGTCCTTCAGTAAATACAGGATCTTGCCCTGCAGCAGGAATAATTGCTGACAATCTCTGTGTTTTAGATGCTTCGCGATCCTTGGATTTAACCTGATCAAATCCTACCTGAGCAAACACTTTTGATAAAGCAACACACCAAGGCTCGGCTTCAAACCCTCTATCATTTGACAAAATCACCTCGGATGTAGTTAACATAGCTCTATGGGAGGCGCGCAAAAGATGATTAGCATGAATAATCACATTAAATCCATACTTAGCTAACTCAGCATCAGTAATCAAGTTATAGGTCGTTGGCACACACACTAATATAGGGCGACGGTCAAATGGTTTGCACATTTCGTCATATAACTTTGCAAACTCAATGACTTCATCTGGACTATCATTTTTTGAATGAATCATAATGCCATCCACACCAGACTCAATATATTTCTTGGCTCGCATTACTGCATCGTCAATACCTAATCCTGCTATCAGACTTTCCAAGCGAGCAATTACCATAAATACATCTGTCACTCGTGCGTCACGACCACGTACTATTTTTCGCGCAAATAAATCTGGATCTTCCAAAGTCTGATTAGCAGAAGCATCAAGACTATTGCGCTTGGGAAATATTTTGTCTTCTATGATGACTGCAGATACTCCTAAACGCTCTAAGTCGCGCACGAAATATTCAAACTGCACATCAGATCCACCTGTGTCTCCATCAACAATCATAGGCTTAGATGTAACGCTAAGTATTTCATCAATCGTATGTAATCTCGACGGATTTCCAACAATCTCAGCATCTGGTAGACCTTTCGATGCAGAATCTGTCAAACTACTTTCCCAAAACCCATCATAGGTTATGGACTGACCATCTCTTTCAAAACTAGCAGTTTGTCCTACTAAAGCACTAAGACCATTGTGGGCCTCAATTATCCTGACAAACCCTTTAGCATCAATGCTATTGATCAACTTAGATCGTCGTTGGCTCGGGGTAACATTAAATCTTAATGACATATTATTGTATAGTCTCCATTTGCTCTCTTTTTGTATTCAACATATCTTCATTTCGACGAAGGAATTCAGACCCTATATATCCGGGAAACTTCTTCATAGGATGATCAGCAGGAAAAATGTTGCGAAACAAATCCTGTAATGCAGAATCATTAGGAAGATTAACCCAGGAATGATTCAGACGAGACAACATTTCCTGAGCAAGCAATAGTATTTCATCTGCTGTATTGTCGACTATTACAATCCCCTCATCAGCAATTGCTTTTTGTTGATCATGCCATAATCTGTTCCAATCAGCGCCTCTCAGGACCATTTCATGAAATGACATAAAGCGTTTTTCAGCAGTATTCCAATACTTCTTGAGTATAAATAGGTCATGATTTGACCTACCACTTTCAGCCAATGGAACCATATTCACAAATGCCATTGGTACATCAAATATATGAGATAGGTAGTAAATACCAGCTGTACAACCAAGGAAAAACTTACAGTGAGCCTGCAGATAAACATCGGCAAACTCGGGATCTTCCATAAGTTGGCGATGCTCAAACGCATAGTCTATTATTCTTGAATTATTTGTGTTTATTGATCTTTTAGCTTGATGGCCTACTCTAATAACCCACAATCCCTGCTCTACTAACCATTCAGCTGCAGGGACATAGGTGTCAATATCACAATCACGAAAATCATAAACCGAGAATTGGTCACTTGCATCACGTTGATAATCTGGCGAATCTGTGTAATCAATATCACGCGCGTGCATACATACATATTCCTGATCTTCAGGTACACCTAGATTCATCAATATCTTCTTACCAACCACATACTCTGCACTAGAAAAGCTAAGTTGTGGACCAGCTTGTTGCCATATGTCCCATTCGACGAGGAAACCAGAGTGACTAAGATCAATCCACGAGGTAACGTCCAATCTGTCCGACAATAATGATGATTGAATTTTAGTGAACAAGCTCCATACAAAATCACCTTTAATAAGCCTGAAGTTACGATGAATCATTTTTAGTATCTGATGATTTACAGGACGAGTTCCAGAAAACAGAATATCAAAAGTTTTCTTGCTGGATGCACCTAGCGCTTTTTCCCTAAGATAATATTCTATATTGCCGGCAATTCTACCTAGGGATCTATACGGTATTAATCCAATACGTATTTCTACAAATTTTCTCAACAAAAGCAGCAAACTATTTGTGAGCCAGCTAATTATTTTCAGCATAACCAGACTACATATTTGGATGTCGAAAAATTATCAATCAAATCTGATGTTTATTGTAATTACCCAGCAATCCACCAAACGCTACAGTCTTTCGGGCAAATGTTCATATTTCCCAATCCTTCTAATAAATGCCCGCACAAAGAGCATACTACGTTTCATTACCATAACTGGATATGTGATGATTGACCATAAATAGCGAAATACGTTAACAACCACATAACACCACTGAACTGCAACGAAAAAAATCAAGGAATAATTGGAATTGTTTTGATTGTGGTGAAGATTATTAGCATATCTAAGTACACGTCTATACCAACGCAATTTCCAGAGATTTAAACCAGTATTAGACCATTTGTGTCGATAATAGGCATTCAAGCCATAATCTTTTAGGGTAGTATTGCCTGTGGCTTCATCGCATGCATCTCTATAGTATGCCAATATATTAGAAAATTTGATGTAGTTCCAAAATACCCGCTGTTCATAATGAGATGGCAACAACATAGCAATAAACACGATTATCCTGTTGAATACATTATCTTTATTGTATTTGTACAAAGGATAATCATATTTTCGACAATAATTGTAGAATACTCCTTCCAAAACAAACCAATCTAACAACGGCAACCTTTTCTGCCAATCAAGAGAAATTACACGAGGATTCGGTTTGTTCATGGGCTTCATGTTGTAAGCCTTATCTCCCCACCACTTTAATCCTCCAAAGGTACTGTGAAGTAGACAATCATCAAAATCAATTCCTAAGAAATTAACAGTAGCATGCATTAGATGCTCTAATCGATGATGCATATCTTCGTGCCTCACAACACGCACACTATCGGGATTCAAACCTTTGAGATATTCAAGACTTTCGGTAAACCATACCGAATGATAATAATAAGTGCGTCGTCTATATACTGTTGCGTCAGTGGCATTTAATTTGTGGTCATCAATGTAAACAACGCTTTCATATCGTCCCTTGATGTTTGATCTAGGGTCTCTCACAAAACCAAGCGCACTCATATTAGGGAAATCTGGGGCTAGATACTTGGTCACGTACTCGTGCACATGAATATGATAGACAAGTACTTTCTTGTGACTCAGATTCTCATTTCTAACATAAGCATAGGCATAATGAACAGCTAGCAAAAATATTTTACAATTTATAGGCTGATTTCTGAGTAAATGAGTCAAAAATTCTCTAAATTTGTTTTCTTCAATCTCTAACCACTGATTCTTATCAGACCCTAGAGTTGTCATACCATCATGCCCTGGTATCTGTCGAGTATCTAATAATGAAGCATGTTTTACACAAAAAGCATCAATGATGGTATCCCAATTCCAATTATCTCTATACTCATCTTGCCATTGATCCCAATGTGGATAAAGATACATCAATATATATGCAGGAACCATATAGATTTGAGGATGACCATCCAAGTAACTTTGAAACAACTTGCTACCGCTACCATTACCAATACCAAAACATACCATTTTGGGTGGCGAAATGTCGTCAAAAGTTGGCCAATTTGAAGTTTGCATATACTCAGTTAGCACTATAACACTAACTATTAATTTTCTCTAAAATACCATTGATTTGACGAACTGACACGAATAAAATGTCTAGCGAAGTTTGTTTTGGAAAACTTGTTGTTTCTTAGGATCATCTTCCTCAGACGGTGCCCAAGGAGCAAAGACTGTCTCCTGAGGATTAAAAGGCCCATGAGTAACCTCATGAAATACGACCAAATCGCTTTGAGGCACAATTGTATGAAAATTATTGGCAGGAAGTCGATAATAAAAAGTCAGTCCTGATTTGCTATCACCCATTCTAATCTGTTCAATTATATTACCTCTCTCATCAAATATCACAACCAACAACAAACCCTCAATAATATGAAATGACTCGCTTTTGCCAATATGCTTGTGAGGCATGATATATGATCCATTCGCATGGACAATTATCATTTCATGTATATTATCTCCAATATTAGGATGAGCACATATGCGAATACGCTTTCTCGGGTTGCTCCTAGACAAGATTTTAAGTTGATCTATATCGACTCTATTTATCTTAGTAATATTCTCAGTGGTGTAAAGAACTTCGTCATTTATTGCTTTATATTTCATGCTATTTTGTTACTATAGAACTCTAATATAGTTGATGCAACATAATCCACTTCGTCATCAGTCATATTCTCATGATTAGGAATAGACAGTATCCTTTGTACTGCTCTTTCTGCCACAGGTATATCGGTGGAGAAACACCCATTGTAAGCAGTATGATAGGGCATTAGAATAGGATGATGGATCTTTGTTTCGATGTTTCTATTCGCCATAAAAACTCTTAATTCATCACGACTATCGACTTGAATAGTATAAGTGTAATATACTGGCTCTGAACCAGTATCTTCATTGGGGCACACAGCTACATCTCTAAGCAAACCTCCATAATGAGCTGCAATTCTACGGCGCTGGCTTATAATTTTATCTATACGTTTCAACTCAACCAACAGCAAAGCTGCCTGAAGAGTATGTATACGAAAGTTCAGGCTTGGAATGACACAATCTTCACGATTCACAGTGCCTGCATACCTCAGTGAAACCATTTTCTCTTTAATGTTTTCATCATCAGTGACGACCACACCAGCCTCACCATAGCTATGCAACACCTTCATTGCATTCATACTAAAACATGCAACTTTACCAAACGAACCTGCTATCCCATAGCTATTCTGCGCTGCAAATGCTTGAGCAGCATCCTCTATCACTATCAAACCATGTTCATTGGCTATATTACAAATAGCTTCCATATCACATATCTTTCCAGTGTAATGAACAGGTAATATTGCTTTAGTGCATGGTGTAATTGCTTCCACAATCTTCTCAGGATTGATGTTTAAGTCGCTGCGTATATCCACAAAAACAGGCTTAGCTCCTGTCAACACTATTGCGTTCATTGTAGCAATCCATGACATTGGTGTGGTAATAACTTCATCACCAGGACCGATTCCAAGACTCCTAAGAGATACATATAATGCATCGGTTCCTGAACTAACACCAACCGCATATTTCCTGCCACACATTTCTGAAATCAAATTTTCAAATTCTGTGATTTCAGGCCCTAATACAACACGGCCATGAGACAGAACCTGATCAACTGCAGCAAGCAAGTCTTTCTTCAAATTTTTGTCATTAACACTAAGATCCAAATAAGGAATCTTCATTTTATTAGGGATTAAACCGGCTAGTACACACTATTGACTATAAGGACATATCTATCATACATCTGCCACATTCACCGCCACGAACTACATCTATAGCATCGTTCACTTCATCAAGACTAAATTCATGAGTGACAAGTCCATCAAGATTGAATTGTCCAGCTTGGTGTAGTCGAATATATCGCGGTATATCAACATGAGGTATGGAACCTCCACCCTCCGAACCAGTTAGCACCTTGTTAAAATGAAGTGGCAACGAATAAATTGAAATATTATCTCCTTTTCTAGGTACGCCTACTAATATTGTCTTGCCATCAGGATGCGTTAATTCATATGCACTTTCGATAACTCTAGCATTGCCTGTTGTATCAACAACCACATCTGCTCCTAGTTTTCCCACAACTTCTCTTGTTTTTTCCACACAATTTTCTAGATTGTCGCCTCCTACAAAAGTATGTGTAACCCCGAAATGTTTTGACATCTCAAGCTTAGTTTGGACCAAATCAATACCAACGATTGGATGAGCAGAGACCATATTAGATGCCTGAGCAATATTCAATCCAACACCTCCAACTCCAAATATCACTACGGATTGACCAATTTTTACATGCGCATCATTATTAACAACACCCATAGCAGTCGTAACTGCACATCCTAACAGTGGCGCTAATTTCAAATCAAAATCCTTAGGAATTACGGTCAAACGATTTTCAGATAAAACAGCAAATTCATTAAAAGTAGTCACCCAACCAGCATTCACTAGTTTGTCTTCCCAACTATATTTAGGTGTTTCCGATTGAATCCCTTGACTAGGCCTCCAATGCATAACCACATGATCACCCTGCTTCACACTAGTAACACCGGGACCAACATCCAACACCATGCCTGATCCCTCATGGCCAAGAAGATGAGGTAGAAATTTATCAGGCCCTTTAGCTGCCTCAATTTCATTAATCTGCGCACCACAGATACCACTATATACAACTTTCACAAGGACCTGACCGTGTAGCAAATTGTGAGGTAATTCTATATTTGCCACAACCAATGGCTTGTTGCTCTCCACCAATATTGCAGCTTTCGTATTCTTTATCAACATAAAATATATCTCACTATACTACTCAAAATAGATGAATTCATAATCACCAGTAAATCCAAAATGGTTGTATATCCAGGGCCATTCCTCATGGTCGAAAAAAGACTCGCAAGTCAGCGCCCAGCATTGCAAATTAAATTGTTCTTGCTCATTACGATAACTCTCTAACATAATATATCCCTGTTTACCTACCCGTTCTATTTCTGATAATGCGATTTGTAATTCAAATATTCGTAAATTATGCAAACAACCAAGTGATATCACTAAATCAAACTCATCATCATTAAATTTGTAAGCGTCTTGAGCTCGAGCAATAAATAGATTATCTCTTATTTCTGGTCTAGAATCCGATAATCCATGGTTTGAAATATCAAACCCCACTACTCGCAATCCAGGAAGAATCAATTTCATCTCGTGCAGCAAATAAGCTTTACCACAACCTACATCCAGCACACTAGCATCATTGTCCAACTTATAATTTTCAATTAAAGCTTCGGCGACCGGCTTCCAATGGCCAGGCATATACTTATATCCACCATAACCATAACGTCGATCACCATCCCAATAATCATATTCATACTGCTTTGCTTTTATCATACAATGCACTTTTTCATCCATCATTCTATCAATA
>MDTC01109122.1_pt1 | contig 15516 bp, 13 predicted proteins | sample 811181 | NCBI WGS metagenome assembly MDTC01 (sample SAMN05326644, study PRJNA326480) | marine metagenome | isolation source: seawater | place: Pacific Ocean: North | collected 2011
ATACTTGGTCTTGGAGATTTCCTCCTCCAATGACTTAATCTGCTCTTCTATAGTCGCCAAGTCATCACCCTCCAAGGTATTATTCGTGCTACGCAAGGACCAACTTATTGAATTCGGTGGAGAAAATTGCCCATAGTCGTGCGAGCGAGGGTTCATGCCACATTACCGATTGGTAATGCCACGGATACATATGCCAGACGTCATACTGTCTTTGATTGACTCCAAATCTCTAGATTCAATCCTATCCTTGCCAGTTGGTTCAATACTTGAGGGGATGGAGAAAATGTCGCTAAGGGGAACAAGGCCAGAATACCAGGGCATCAATTCAAGGCAGTTTGATGTCGATCTAGAAGGAGAGATACTGGAATGGCTTGATAGTGTTGGAGAAATTGATCCTGACTCCATACTGGAAAAACAAGACATCCCTATTGAGAAGAAAACAGAGCTTTTGCTACTACTTTGCCATTGGTCATCATTGGGTGAATGGAGATGCTGGGATGCTAGACTTTTCCTATATGTGGAACCCAGTCTTGACTCCAGTGTCAGGAGCACTGAAGTATTCCTGATGCCAAGAGTGTGGGACGAATTCAAGAATACTATTTCTTCTTTGGATAGGGATACTTTCATCGAATCAGTGGTAATCGATTGGATGACTAGGAGAGAGAATCTTGGGGAGACGATGGATCCATCATCCGACCCTAGAATCCTACCAACAATGGAATCTCATCAGAAATTTTCAGGAGGACTTTTTGACATAATCGAGAAATCTAGAATGCAGAGCTCACCAATCCTACTTGGAAGGGAGTATCTAGAGGCCAGGTCTTGGCATCTCGGAGAGGAAAGATTGGAGAAAATAATCGGGTGACCTTATGTTAGAATTGCAAATTTTTCCAGCCCCACCTTCCGAACCCCCGGTCCAGGGAGTAGTCATTCTTGGGAGATTCCAGCCATTTCACAGAGGTCATGCGTTTATGTTGGAGTTCGCAGAAAGATGGAGATTGAACAATTGCCCCGAGCTTCCATTGATAATAGCAATTGGCTCTGCTAACCGGCCAGAGAGCCTCATGAACCCATGGAGCCATGAAGAGCGTAGCAATATAATCAGACACTGGATAGAATCCAATGATTTCGAGACCACTCCGAGTATTATCTCAATACCTGATATTGATGATCCGCCAAACTGGGTCTCACACGCAGAATCGTATCACGGAAAGGCTGGAGTTTTCCTTTCTAGTGATGACTCTTCCTTGGAACTCTATTCTAACTCTAAATGGAGGGTGGTGAAGATTCCAATGGAGGAAAGGGATAGGTTCGAAGGTTGGAGGGTCAGGGAAACGGCAAGGATGATGTCTACGATAGATGATGAAGACGCAGTTTTAGAGGTACTCTCACCAACCATGCCAAGATCCGTCGTAGATTTCATGATTGAGAACGGTTATCTGAGGAGACTCGCCTTCATGGGAGAGGGTGGCGAACCAGTTGGATAATCACCAATCTCCCTCAAAAGTACATGAAGGCGCGCAGTAATCAACTAATACTCCAGAGATTAAGTATCCATATGCCATCATCTTGGCCTCTGGGACCTCAAGAACCAGATTGTGGGCCAGAGAGTGATGCCACATTGGCCCATTGGTGTTTCCAGTAGGAAGAGCTGGGAAATCTCCATCGAAGTAGGCCGCAGATGATCCTTGAATCGGACCATCAACAACATCAACTCCAAATGGATGGTAAGCAGAACCGTTTACCACTGGGACATTTCCAGTTCTAACAGCTCTGTCAGCAGAAAGAGTGGTTACTTGTGCATCCATCATTGAAGTTAGATAGAACATATCGAAAGGCTTCAGGATATCTCCATAACCAGTTTCTCTGAAGGGAAGATATGTCTCTCCATCCGTGGAATCCCAAATCGATTGTAAGAGAGCAATGGAAATAGCGCGGTCAATCCTCGAAGGAAGTGAGATTTCACTTGAAAGAAGCTCGAAGAATTGCCCAGGGAACTCATCTGAGCCATAGTGAGTAGACCTCTCAACCTGATGCGTGAATGAGGTGCCACCTACCCAAAGAACCCCCCACTCGAGCTCTGGAACAAAGGCTAGCAGCGAGGGCCCTCTCAGCCCTCCGAGTGATATTCCGATGTAGTTTACAGTATCAACATCTATCATTTTCGTCCCGTTGTGCTTGAACTGCTCAATATCCGAGCAAATACCCGTTATCGTTCTTACCATGGATATATGATTTATCACTGCCTGCATCTGTCTTTCCTGCTGGTACTGGAACTCTTTCAAATCCATCAAAGCGAAAGTCATGGCATCAAGATCGCCGTCTGAGCTCCAACCCTTGAAATCAGTAGCAATTACCACGGTTTGGTATTCATTAGCAATTGATCTGGCATTCATTGCATATGAATCTCCATCTCCAAAAAGACCATGCCCAAATACTGTCAAAGGTCCTGATGTGTTATTCTCAGCTAGTGAGAGCGGGATTAGCATCGTGAAGTCTATGTCTCTGTTTTCAACGAATTCCGGGTCTCCAGAACTATTCCGCATCAAGGGTGACCTCGCGAACTCATTTTCCATGTAGTGAGGCGTTGTAATCGTACCTCTGATTAATCTCAGAGAAGTCCCGTCATTTCCGAAGTCTTCCTCCACTTCTGAGATGTGACAGCCAATTCCATCATCCCCTAGTCTCTGCTCAGTATCGTCTCTCATGATTAGTATATCCTCAAGAATCGACTCAGTCGAGGCTGTGTGGAACCACCAAGCTGATTGTAACGAGCTCCTTTCGAAACCAGCGGCCCCTAGCTTATCGAAGACATTCTCGTAGTTTTCTCGTTGCTCTTCTATGCTTTCCGAGTCAGTCTCAACATCATCCCTTATGGCCCTGAATCCATCTGCTGGTTCTATGTCTTCTCCTCCTTCGCTCAACAGTCCTCTGAATCCAACCGCATATGAAGCGTCATGATCCAAACCCTCGATCGTCCTTAGGAATAGAATAGTCTCCTCTCCTAGTTGCGCGCGCGCATCCAGCTCTATCCAGTGATGGATTTTCTCTCCAGTGTCCATATTGAGCAGGACACTGCCGTGTCCGTCCATAGTAGATATTCCAATGTCAAATTGTGAAGCCATTCCAGTTATATTGGGAACTTCGTTGAATGCAGTAAAGATTTGTGTCGAGGGACTGAACCCGTCCAGCCTATCAAGAATTACCATATTGTCACTGACTGAGGATTGGGTGTCGGGAATTGCTAGACCATCAATACTCAGGCTATATCCGGTAGTTTGGGACTCGTCACTTTCTAAGAAGGCGCCCGATGGGAACGGTAGCATGCAGTGGATTTGATTGGTTTCATCGCAGAAATCACTACCTCCAATTTCTAAAATTTCATCTACCGGTGGGTCTATGTCTTCATTTCCCACTACTTCTTCGCCTAACTCGGGGCTATCTTCGCCAGACTCACTCGTGCAACCAGCAAGTAGCATGGAACAAACAACAATCGTTGCGAGAATTTTCCTACTAACCAAATCCATACCTCTCGCAAACGGGGTTAAGATATGAATCCAGAGGATGTTATTCTTCCCTGCGAGAGACTACGATTGCACCTAGTATTGATGCAAGAGCAATAATCGCAGAGAAGCCGGGTACTGATTCGCCATCTTCAGATGGATACTCTGCTACTCGAGCAGAGGTGTAAATGATCTCAATCGATATGACCCCTTCTACTGGGATATTTTCCCAATCTCCCTCATATTCGACTAGATCTACTATCAGTTCCAGTGAGTCGCCTTCCTCGACTTCGTGATCCATAATCTGAGTCGAAGACAGGTTCTTGCCCCATATGCTGAAGAAGTGATTGAGTGTCAAATTATTTGTTATATCGGTAACCACGTTGATTACCCTTGAGCCAGTATACATCACATGAGTGGACTGACTACATTGTTCAGTATTGAATCCAACATAACTGGGAATCTCAACGTCTTCGCCATCAATTGAAATCGTGATGTACATGTCCCTGTATCCGGTTGATGTCCAATCGAAACAAGCCTGGGTCAAGTCTCCTTCAATTGTTAATTTGACAGCTTCCTCGGAGGATGAATTAAAATCAGCCAAAGACAATAGTTCATCCTGCGATAATAGGGGATAGTCTCCTGTTGATTTTGGGAACTTCTCATTTATCGCCTCCATCATGTAGTTTGCAAGAAGTCCTTGTCCCACTGATGTTGGATGTAATGAGTCAATCATAATACAATTCTTGTCACACATGACAGGTGGGGCAACTACTTCGTTCCCTGAGATAGTTCGCGCCTCCTGATTTTGAAGTAGGTCGTCCGATGCATTCAGTAAATCGAAGACTTGGACATTATCGCCGTAACTATCGGCCAGTCTGTTCAGAGTATCTGCCCATTGTATACTGGCCTCAGTGAAGAATTCATGCTTCTCGGTAGGAAATATTTGAGTCAAAAAGGGGAGGAACGACATATTCGGCAATGTCCAAACTAAAACATCAATATTAGATTCAGTTAGCGTATCCAGAATTATAGTCATATTTTCTTCAAGATTAGAGATGAATGAGTAATCTCCTTTTACGATCTGAGCGTCAGAATCGATAAAGTCCCAAGCTCCAATCATAATAGTTACCAGAGTACCCTCACTATAGTTATCAGCAATCGTGGTATGCCTCCCCGCTTCAATCAAAGTCCATGACCTGTCTCCGCCTACTGCTCCCTCATAATAGTCTAATTCCATTAAATTAGCCGCATGTACGGATGCGAACGGACCTCTGTAACCAGTTGGATCTGATCCGAGGGTACTATCTCCCAATGACGCAATCGTGTGGAAGTCAAAATACTCATCTTCATCAGAATCTTCTTGCGCGGTTACAGCGGTAGTTAGACTACTTACTAGCATCATTGATATAATCAAGATTGGGACAGACCCGCGTTCATACACAATTATACGAAGTGGAAATGATATTTAGTTGATAGTATGGACTAGTAGTTTAACTCAGTGTAATTCAGCTACTCATCCTCGTCAGAGTCTGCAACTATGACTCTCGACGCCCTAAGGACCCTTTCATGAAGCATATATCCCTCCTCAATCACCTCAATCACCACTCCCGGGGCGATTCCATTTGTTGCGGGAAGCATGGCGACAGCTTCCATTTTAGTTGGATCGAATTGCTTTCCTAATGACTCTATATGAGTCACTCCTTCAGACTCCAAAGCAGCCTTGAATCCTCGAAGAGTCATCTTTGTACCCTCCAAGAATCCTTCACCACTCTCTCCCTCTGATAGGGATATTGCCCTCTCCAGTCCACTCAATAGCGGGAGTATTTTTCCAGCTAGGGAAGATGAACCGAACCTGATAGCTCGAGACCGCTCCTTCGCCGATTTCTGCCTCATATTTGCTATATCTGCCGCATAGTACTGTAGCTCTTGCTCGAGCTCAGCAACCCTCATTTTCAGACCCTCCAATTCATCCTCTTCTACGATTTCAACGTCCTCCGGAATCGACTCCCCCTCCTCGCTCACAATTAATCGCCTCCATGCACCTTCAATAATCCAATGGATATCTAATCAGAATAGAAGTATTCTCCATTGGCCTTCTGTTCCCTGTCCTTGACACTGCCCGGTTTGTTTATTCTCGGGCGCTTTGACTCATGGTCTCTTCTGAATGTCACTTCCACACCGGAAAGGAATCTATTCATGCCTTTTCTCAGACTGAGCGGCCCGACTGCGTGACCTTGTTTCCCTCCTTCGCCTTCAAAAACCAGTAGTGAGTCACTCACTATGTCCACGAAGTAAATATCATGATCTATCACCATGGCCGCCTTTTCGTTACCCTCCATGGTCCTCTTGATTGCCTTAGCTGCCTCCATTCTGGCATTTGCGTCTAAATGGGCACTCGGCTCATCTAAGAGATACAGATCGGCCTCCTTGCCAAGACATATGGCTATGCTGACAGCCTGTAACTCTCCCCCGGATAGCCTTGATGCATCCAAGTCCAGCATCTTGTCTATCTGAAGGGGTCTGATGACTTGGGTATGAAACTCTCCCGATCGCCACTTGGTGCCGATTTCGACGTCCATCCACAGCTGTACGCTTCCCTCGAAGTCAGTGGAGACATGCTGGGGCTTGTATGAAACCGCCGCTTCCATGGTGCACCAGCCCTGATCGGGCTCCAGCTCCCCTGCGATCATCTTGACCATGGTCGTCTTTCCAGTTGCATTTGGTCCGACTACCCCAATGACCTCGGCCGATCTTACCTGTCCCTGTCCAGTCGTCAGCTGAAAATCACCCATTGTCTTCTCCATATCCCCCCATTTTAGAATGGGTAGTCCAATATCTTCTCCTCTAGTCCTGCCTCTGACGAATTTGATAGGCTTGTTTCTAATTCTCACATTCTCCTCGGGCAGATACCCATCCAGATACGCGTTTATCGCCGTTCTAGTTGTTCTAGGCGGAGTAAAGATCCCATACGCGGCTCTTTCGCCGTAAACTACGTGAAGCAGGTCGCAAAGGACATCCAGTATCGCCAAATCGTGTTCAACGACCAGGACGCGCTTTCCCATGGAGGAGAGATCTTGGATAATTCTGACCATCCTCATCCTTTCGTATATGTCAAGATATGATGATGGCTCATCGAAGAAATATACGTCTGCCTCCTTGAGCAGAGTTGCACAAAGGGCGACTCTCTGTAGTTCCCCTCCGGACAGGGAGCCGAGCTTTCTAGATAGTATGTGCGTGATTCCCAATGCTTCGGAGTATTTTTCGATCTCTCCCCTATCGTCCACTCTCTCGAGCAACTCACTGACTTCTCCCTCGAAAATTTTAGGAAGCTTATCGATGTATTGCGGTTTCACGGCAATGCTGACTCCTTCCTCTGCCAATAGGGCCAAATAGTCCCTCAATTCTCCTCTCGGGAATGTGGTAATAACATCGTCCCAATCAGGTGATCTATCACTCCAATCTCCTAAATTTGGAGTAATACTGCCCGATAGTAGATTGACAGCTGTTGACTTGCCCATTCCGTTCGGCCCCAGTATCCCTACTACCTGCTCCTGTCTTGGAGCAGGGAGACGGAACAGTCTGAATCCATTCTCGCCATAGCAATGAGACATTTCGGAATCTAGTTCCTCTGGCAGATTTATCACAATTACGGCATTATCTGGGCAGTGTCTGGCTCTGTTGAAGCATACCGGGCATGCCGATTCTAGAATTTTGCATTTGTCGCCCTCGAACTGTATGCATTCCCTTTCGCACAAGGCAGAATATTTCTTCAGATAGGTAAATGCATTACTATTGGGCTTGCACCTATCCTCCAGGAGAACCGCCACTCTCATATTACCGCCTCTAGTGACTCACTCAATACTTCTTTGCCTTCAAACGGCCTTAACATGCCTTATCTATACCGCCAAGAACCGGTATCTCGCGTAAACATAACCGGCAAGAGCTATTTTCTCGGATTTCGAAAGTTGTATCCTCTCAGTGAAAACATCTCCTCCCTTCTTCTTGATCTTAGCCATTATCGACTCGTAAAACTTAGCCATTGCAGCGGGAGAGTACCTTGATCCTTTATCCAGCATCGGCAATAGCTTGAAGGCCCTCTCCCGATACCTCTCAGCTTGCTCTATGAAGTCCTCAACGAATGGTTTCCATCCCGGATGATCGACAACATTGGAGCCCTCAAGAACATCTTCGGGCGTAATTCCGAATCTAGCCAAATCTTCGGTTGGAAGATAGATTCTGTTCCTTGCGGCATCCTCAGCGACATCCCGAAGGATGTTCGTTAACTGCATGTAGATTCCCCAGGCTTCAGCATATTCGACAGCCATAGGGTCATCGTATCCATAAATCTCGATACAAACCAAGCCAACTGTAGACGCAACTCTGTAGCAGTACGCGTATAGATCCTCGAATGTTTCGTATCGGTTCCTATGAAAATCATCTTCCATTCCGCTTATCATATCGTCAAGCTCTTGCCTCTGAATGCCAAATTTCCTGACAGTATCTTTCAATGCGATGAAAATCGGGTCAGTGGAGGTCACATTTTCGTAAGCTGTGGAGAGCTTTTTACGATAATAGAATAGTTGCGACATCTTCTCATTATAGGAAGTTCTGTCCACTACTGGATCCCCGGAGCTCAGCCTCTCGATACTGATTCTGTAGTCAATAGACTCCGGGTCATCGGAAGATCCACCGGGGAAGTAATCGACATAGTCTCCGTCAGCAATATCATCCGCTCTCCTGCAGAATGCGTAATAGGCACAAATAGCTCTCCTCTGTAGATCGGGAAGATACTTGAAAGAATGATAGAAATTACCAGCCTCCCTTCTGGTAAGCTCTTCGCAATAGTCATAAGCAGTCTCCACGATACTATCGGGGACCTCATTTTCAGACCAAATAGGGGCATCGATATGGGAGAATGGATTAACCAGCTCTCCCCTAGTTCCTATTACGCCCATAAAGAGAGCTCCTTCTCTCACAGCCTCCAGTGCAGTGATGCTAATGGCTCTGACAGCCTCTCTGGTCATTCCCACTGTTTCCCTGACTCGATCAATTCCTTTCGAGTCAATATCGGGTTCGATAAGAGAAACGCTTCGCTCAGAAACGAATCCCACCGTTGGGGAATCTCTCACCTCCTCAGCCTTTGACATCTAATTCAAGGAGCGACTACACGGCCCTATTGAACCTCTCCCCGTGTTGAGTACCGACACAAGGGAACGACAGTCGCTCTGATTAATGGCATCATTCCAACAGCGAAATGCTCATCTTCCTAAACGGGAGGCTCAGAATTACATTCCTCATTATTTCCTTAATCTCTTTTCTCGTTATCTTTACTCTATTTTTTCCGTCAAGAACATTCTGCTCCCTAAGTAAATTCAAAGTCCTTTTTCCTATAATGACTGGAATCATACAGGCTCCTCTGAGGCGGTATTGATTATGAGGCAACAAGCCGATGTACCTCACAGCTTCGTCAAGGTGCTCTTCAGCCTTCTCTATGTATTCGTCAAGCAGGGGCCTGAAGATATCGATACTTTCTGAACTAAGGAGATCATTAGGGCTCAAGCCAATCTTCTCAAGGTCATCGGTTGGGATGTAGCAACGCCCTATCTCCAAGTCCTCTGGGATATCCCTCAGGATGTTGATTAGTTGCAGTGCCTTCCCAAATCGAACTCCCGTTGACATCATGTCTTCTTTCATTTCCGGACTAGCATCAAAGGCGTGCTCCAAGCAGATTTCTGTCCAGAACTCACCAACGCTTCCAGCGACCCTGTAGGCATAATCATCCATCTCCTCGTATCTTTGTAGGGACTGAATCACCTCACTTTTATTATTCGAGAATCTCTCCAAATCCATCCTCTGGCCACTGATAATGGTATTCAAGCACTTTCTGATCAATCTTTGATCAACTACTGAGGCCGCCTCAAGAAGCTCAATCGGACCATGGGCCCCACGTAGCAGTAGTCCCTCAGCAGGATTATTCTGTATATCAGAAAGATTTGAGAAATCAGGCATAGAGTCAGAATGTCCCTGGGCCCTACTATTGTAATCTTCCAGTAGCCGCTGGAGGTCTTCCCCTCCATAATCGCCAGAATCGGCAATGGTGTCAGAAATTCTAGCCAGGAGATATAGTAGACCTATCTGTCCCTTTACGGATTTAGGCAGTCTTTTCAGTGTCAGGTAGAATGACCTTGAAGTTCCTTCGAGGAGCTTGTCGTTGAATGAATCTAGCTCAGTCATGATTCTCCCTCACGAAGCGCAGGGCATCATACACCTAAGACTCTCGCAATCCGGCTTCAATCAATGCCCCAACTAGGACCTGTCCAATTTCAGAGGGATCCCTGGCCACATGTATTCCTGCTTTCTCAAAAGCCGCGAATTTCTCAGCGGCTGTCCCCTTGCCCCCAGAAATTATGGCACCCGCATGCCCCATCCTCTTGCCAGGGGGCGCCGTTGAGCCAGCCACAAATCCGATTACGGGTTTGCTCATGTTATCACAAACCCACTCTGCCGCCTCTTCTTCTGCGGAACCACCTATCTCTCCAATCATCACCACTGCTACAGTATCCGGGTCCTCCTCAAAGGCGCTTAGGCAATCTATGAATCCAGTGCCGCTAACGGGATCTCCCCCTATTCCCACGCAAGTGGTCTGTCCCTCGTTCACACTCATTGTCTGTGCAACGGCCTCATAGGTGAGGGTACCAGATTTAGAGACAATTCCAATTCGCCCTTTCTTATGGATGAAAGCAGGCATTATTCCGACCTTGCACCCGCCGTTTAATCCAGGTGATATTATGCCTGGGCAGTTCGGCCCAATCAGTCTGACTTTCTCGAACTCGTTGACCTTGTCTACGGCCCTTATCATGTCCAATGTTGGAATTCCCTCCGTAATGCAGACAATAAGTCCGCCACCATTCTCATTGAATGCCTCGGCGGCCTCATGAATCGCGGCGGCGGCAAATCTTGCCGGGACATATATGGCACTCACATCCGCTCCCGTTTCAGATACCGCTTCCATCATACTGTCGAATACTGGTACCTGATGCCCATCCAAATCAACCTCCTGTCCTCCCTTGCCAGGAGTGACTCCTCCTACTACATTGGTGTTGTATCGGACCATTCTCGTTCCATGAAAGGTACCTTGCTTGCCAGTGATGCCTTGTATCAAGATTTTACTTTCTTCATTTATCCAGATGGCCATCAATTGCCACCCCCTATCAGATCAACGATTTTCCTAGCTCCCTCTGAGAGTGAGCCCACAGTGTGAATTGAGATTTCGCCACTGTCTAAAATTGCTTTCCCCTCTTCGTGATTCGTACCAGAGAAGCGGACTACTAGTGGCACTTCCAACCCCAGTTCTTTCGAGGCTTCTATTACACTCATAGCTACCATGTCACAACGAATTATCCCTCCGAAGATATTCACCAAGATCCCTTCGACATTTTCATCCTCTAAAATTATCTGGAATGCTGCAGTGATGGATTCTCTAGTGGCACCTCCACCTATGTCTAAGAAATTTGCAGGTTCTCCACCGTAAAGTTTGATCACATCCATTGATGCCATAGCAAGGCCAGCACCATTGACCAAACACCCTATATTTCCATCTAATTTAACATATGAAAGTCCTAGGTCATTGGCTCTTATTTCCACATCCTCTTCTTCGGAAAGGTCTCTGACATCATCTCTCCAAGGGTGCCTGAAGTTGGCATTCTCATCTAGCCCTACCTTGGCATCTAGAGCCACCATAGAGCCAGTCTTGGTTCTTACAAGGGGGTTTATCTCTATCATCGAGCAGTCCCTCTCAACAAACATCCTGTAAAGAGAACCCAACATCTCAATCATCTCTTTAGATGAATCTCCAGTCAATCCCAGCGACTTTGATAGAGAGGCACAGTCCTCCTCAAGGAGGCCCAGGGAAGAATCCGCCCATATTTTATGAATTGCCTCCGGGTTGTTCTCAGCCACCTCTTCGATATCTACTCCTCCTTCTGTTGAGGCCATAACAAGAATAGATTTTCTGTCCCTATCTACTAGAATGGCAAGATAGAATTCGTGGTCAATGTCGCAACCAGACTCCACGTACATGTTGCTGACTATCTTCCCCTCTGCCCCGGTCTGCTTTGTTACCAGAAGATTGCCACAAATATTTCTTGAGAACTCTTCAACATCATTCTTGGAAAAGGCAATTTTAACGCCCCCTTTCATGATTTCATCTCCAGATTCTGGATCATACAGTGTCCCCTTTCCTCTTCCTCCGGCATGAATCTGACTCTTTACAGCAACAACCTTGGATCCCAATGAGTCATACGCGGCAAGAGCTTCAGACACGCTCCTGCAATGAACTCCTTCTAGCACCCTCACTCCGAATTCACGGAATATTTCCTTCGCTTGATACTCGTGTATGTTCATGTTACGAGTCCCCCACCGCCACTCCGTCTTTGAAGGATGCGCTAGCTAGCACCTAGTCAAGTACGCGAAGCGCTCAAACAGTTTCGCCTCGCCCGGCTACCATGGACGTACTGGTTCTGGCAGGTGGTTTGGGTACTAGACTTCGTCCATTAACTGAGGGAAGGGCCAAGCCACTCCTGCGAATTCTTGACAAAACTCTCTTAGAAAGAGTTGTAGAATGTGTCCCAGAGGATTTGGTGGACAGAGTAGTAGTGGCGGCTGGCTACGGTCTCGATGAAATAGTACAATTCTCCGACTCAGGGGCGACTTCGTATGATATTTCTCTATCCATTGAATCGGAACCTCTCGGAACAGGGGGGGCGGTCGCTCATGCTATCTCCAAGCTAACCGGAACAGGTCCAGTAGCCATTCTGAACGGGGATCTTATTTCCAGTGTCGATGTCAGATCTCTGCTTGCACACCATCAGAAAACCGGTGCCAAGGCTACCTTATCACTGTGGGAGGTTGAAGACCCAAGTAGATTCGGAGTCTGTGATTTAGATGACTTGGGAATGATCAGAAGGTTCCAAGAGAAACCCAAGAGAGGGACTGAGTTTTCTAAACTCATAAATGCGGGTTGTTCGATTCTTGAGAGAGACGTACTGAACTCTCTGCCCGATGGAAAATTCAGCATGGAAAGGGAGATTTTTCCCAGAATCGCTGAGGCAGGCAATATGTCCGGACTCGTCTTCGAGGGTTACTTCGTAGATGCCGGAACGCCTCCCTCCTTCATCGAGGCAGCAAGAGTTTGCATTCTGAATAATCGATTCTCTACCGGTCGCCGAGAAGGTGGAAACTGGTTTGGAGATGGATCAGTCTGCAATGGTATAGTCGAGAATTGTTCGATCGGAAAGGGGGTCGTAATTTCTCCAGGAGCAAAGCTTAGTGATTCAGTAATTCTAGACGGTGCCACAGTTGGTGAAGGCGCAAACCTCGAATCTTGTATAGTCGGAGAAGGATTTGAGGTGCCACCAAGCAGTAAAATGGTGGGACAAGTAGTCGCAAATTCAAATTAATACGCTTTCATCACTTCTTAGAGATGTCCATTTTTACTAAGTACCTCCCTAGCTATTGACTTCCATGCAGTTCAGTATGGGTGAACTTTTCTGCGGTCCCGGGGGAATGTCCATGGGTGCCAAAATGGCCAAAATAGATCATGAAGGGGTCGAATATGGATTCTCTCATAAATGGGCAACTGACTACGACTTTGATAGTTGTGAGACGTTTAGGAGAAATATTTGTCCCGATTCCCCGCAAAGTGTGTATCACTGTGATGTCAAAGATTTAGATATTAATTCCCTCCCTGAGATAGATATTCTTGCATTTGGATTTCCCTGCAATGACTTCAGTATTGTCGGAGAGAGCAAGGGCATAAATGGTAAGTTTGGACTGCTTTACCGATTCGGTGTGAAAGTCATAAATGAACACAATCCTATGGTTTTCGTGGCTGAGAATGTAAGTGGAATCAAAGGGGCTAATGGCGGCGAAGCTTGGAAGATGATAATTGCAGACCTGGAGAAAGCCGGTAGGGGATATGAGTTACATGTAAATCACTATTTCTTCGAACAATACGGAGTTCCACAGATGCGTCACAGGTACATAATAGTTGGAATTAGAAAAGATCTAAATCTTGATTTTTCTCATCCCGAACCAATCACTAAAGACAATCCAATAACATGCTCTCAGGCCATTCTAGAACCAAAAATACCAAAATCTGCGACACACAATAATGTCCGTCCCCTTCAAAGGCACGTCCAAGAGCGTCTTAGCTATATCAAGCCAGGAGACAATGCTTGGTCAGAGAACGTTCCCCAAAGATTGCGACTGAATGTCAAAGGCGCAAGACTTTCCAATATTTACAGGCGAATGCATCCAGACTTGCCTGCTTACACCGTCACAGGTTCCGGAGGAGGGGGCACTCATGGCTATCATTGGTCTGAAAATCGTGCACTAACAAATCGGGAAAGGGCCCGATTACAGACATTCCCCGATTATTATGAGTTTGTTGGTGGCTCTACCAGTGTACGTAAACAGATAGGAATGGCAGTACCTCCAATCGGGGCCAAAATAATCTTTGAATCCATACTACGATCCCTGATGAAACTAGATGTCTAATTCTTAATTTTTCATTATTCCGATTTCAACCTCCTCTCTGTATTCAGCTGATTAGTGGAATTTGTTTGGGACTAGTTCAAATCTTCCACTGTCTTCCCGCAACTATGACATCCCCTCTAATTATCGTCAATTTCAAGACATATCGGAGTGCGCAGGGACCGTCTGCAGAGCAACTGGCACGTATCATGGAGTCAATCGATACCGACGTCAGACTAGTGGCCGCAGTCTCCTCGCTGGACCTTTCAAAAGTCGTTGAGGCGGCACCAAAATTGGAAGTTTGGTGTCAGCATTTGGATCCGATAGGTTTCGGTTCCAATACAGGGTGGATACATCCTGAGACCGCCATTGAGAGGGGAGCCAAGGGGACCTTGATTAATCATGCAGAGCATAAAGTAAGTCTTGAGCATGTTGCCATGCTATTGGACCAAGTTCCAGAAGGCTTCGAGATATGTGCATGTGCGGCTGACATAGACGAAGCTAAGTCTCTCGCCGCATTGGTGCCTAACTACGTCGCTGTCGAACCCCCCGAGCTAATTGGAGGGGACGTCTCAGTCACATCTGCGGATCCAGAAATTGTATCCAGCACAGCGAAGGCTGTCAGGGAGACCAGTGAACAAGTGGGTATCCTATGCGGTGCAGGAGTAAAATCAGGACTTGACGTTTCTAGGGCTATTGAACTCGGCGTCAGCGGAGTTCTTCTGGCCAGTGGCGTGACTAAGTCAACAGATCCACTCGGGGCATTGAATGATTTAGTGTCCCTTCTCTGAGGGATTATTGAACGCAGTGGCTAGATAGCATATAGCGACCAATGTCAGTATGTAACCAGTAAAATTTACCTCTGCCAGAGTCTGTACTGCCAATGCCAATATGTAATGTATGGACATTACTCCCAAAAGCACCATGTGTATTATGTGAGACCCATTCAATCTCGGATCTATGAAATCATAGAAGTAAATCCCCGATCTTCTGGCATTGAAGGCGGAGAATAAAACGTATAAGCATCCGAATATTACTGGGTAAGGGATATGCCACAGACTCAGCTCTATATCAGATACTGCCATCTCGGAGAGAATGAAGATGACGTTTCCGTTGTGCATGAGCTGACTATCCCACTTGAAGTAGTGAGAAATATTCTCCCCTCTCTGATTAGCTTCAGGTATCAGCATGTATGTGACGGTTGTCGTGACTAGGAAAGCCGATGCTATAGCCGAAGAAAAAAGGGCGGGAACAATGTGAACCACCCAATCGCCGACCTCCCAACCGAAGTGTACCGACCAAGACGAGTACGAGGCCACAGCAAAGTATACGCCCATCAACGTGAAGCTCCACATCGTGAATGCAGACATCCTTGTCACCCCAGTAATTCTCTTAGGGCCGTACAACTTTGTCTCATAGTCCAGAAGGTTGTATGTCATACCTTTTGGATCTAGAATGATTGAGGCAATTGTGGAGA
>MDTC01136615.1_pt1 | contig 15515 bp, 38 predicted proteins | sample 811181 | NCBI WGS metagenome assembly MDTC01 (sample SAMN05326644, study PRJNA326480) | marine metagenome | isolation source: seawater | place: Pacific Ocean: North | collected 2011
CACGCGGCAGCAAATTCACGCATTTTGTTCTTGTCTATATCAGAAGTAGCCTTTATAATACAGACACTTCCTGGCATATAGATCGCCTTACCGGATGAAACAATTGATTCAACCTTTACTCTCTCTACTTCATTGTTGATGTTGTCTAACTTAAAGTTCATCATGAGGGTAGTTCCGAGAGCCCCAATCATAAAAAGGGCTACAATAATTTTTTCTTTCATTTTGTCTCCAACTCAACGAGTTCTAAAAGGTTGTTTTTAACTGATCCTTGCTTTTGGATTCTTAACCAATAAACTAAGGTATCTTCTTCTCCGACTTTGGACACAACTCCTAGATCTCCATCAGAGAGACCAAAAGAATACAGCCAGATTGGGTATCTTGTTTTAAGTCTAACTAGATCGCCTTCATTCATAACACCTTGTAATGTCCGTAATTTTTGTTAACAAACCAGCGAACTCTCATAGAACCAAAACAATGAACTCTCATTCCGCTAGTCTTATCATCAAGTGCTATAACTAGTCCGGTAACTTTGGTTTTTGTAAAGTAAACCCAGTCACCGACCTCGGCGGTAGGGAACTGGGTTGCGAAGGGATCGGCGTTGTCTTTGTTCACATCTACAATATAACATCAGACCTTGATGCGGTCAATGATGTAGGGGTGCTCTAGTGCAAGATCCTTGTAAAGTTTTTTCATAATTTTCTTGACAATCTCACCGACCTGATCCTTAGCGTTCTTCTTCTTAAGGAGTTTCTCAAGTTCTTTCTCGACCATTTTCTTTACATCGGACTTGTCTTGCTTGGTGAGTTCTTCTTTGATGATCTGCTTTAGTCTTGCTTTAGTAATTTTCATAGTAGTCGTCCTCTTCATCATTAATTAGTTTGTCAGCGACTTGCGTGTCACCCTCTCTTGGAGAAACTTCCCAAGCACTACCATCATCGTAAGCACCATAGATAGCAGAGCTATTATTTACTTCAGGATCCTTAAAGAAAGTTACGTCCTGTGGTATGTCGTCAGATCTAAATGTTGTTATGAACAAATCGGAAATTTTATAATCTTTTTCAAAATCTCCAATGACTGCGGATAGCTCCCCAACGTCGCTAAATAGATGCCCCAGCGCCTCATCTTGAGAACTAAAAAAATAAATACGATGCTCTACATCGCCAAGACGGTTGGTGTAATAATAGCTTCTATCAGAAGGCTTATTCTTTGATTGAACGACACCCTCTCTTCTAGAAATGCGATAAAGGTCTGAGCCAACATCTCGGATAGTCCCGATAGCATCCCCAGGTCCGCCAGGAACACCTGATTGTTCTTTTAGGTACTGCCGCCAATTTTCAATTAGTAGTTTCATAGTGGGGTTCCTTCTAGATCAAACATTTTTTGTAAATCTTCTAAAAGCTGTTCTTGTTCATCCAGAGAGAAGTTCAGAGAATCAATAAAACTTTTTACTTGGTGCACTTTCTTACGGTAATTATGATCCCCAGGGCTTTCCAAAGGGCGCTCTTCCATTTCGGAGAGTTTTAATCGCCAGTTTTCAATTAATTTTTTCATTTGTCTTTGTTCATCCTTTGGGTTTTACGTTTAGAAGCTTCTTTTCTTTTCTTTGCATATTCAAAAGACTTTTTGAGTCTAGCTTTAACCTCTGGATCTTTGGCGTTTTGATACGCTGCTCGCGCTCTCTGGTGGATAAGGTTGATTATCTGAGACTGGCGCTTGTGAGACTTTGACTTGAATGACTCTTTGGAGAGTGTGTCTTTGATATCTTGAACGGTCGAAAACTTAACAGAAACTGTATCACTTGGGTCCTCATCTGTATATAGACGGCGACCAGAGCCTTTTGGCTTTTTACCTGTCCCTTTCTTGGGGTCAGCTTCGCTTAGCTCTACCTCTTCGTTTTTCTTTTTGCTCTTTTTCTTTTTAACGCAGTTTGGGTACATTTTGCCAAACATTTTTTTCATACCTTTCTTTTCGTAGCCGGGCCAACATTTCTCCATTAGTATCTCTTCCTCTTCAAGATACTCTTGCCAATTTTCCATTAAAAGTTTCATTTTTCTTTTCCTATATTGGAGCGCTCTTGCCAATCTTCTGAGACACTATCTTCCTCTATGGGTCCGCCCTTAGCCCAAGTTCTACATGAACGAGCAGAGTGGCATTTGAAGTGATGCATCCAACAATACCCGAGTTCGCCGTCTTCATCGGATGTTTCACCGGGCATACACTCTTTCATGCGAGGAGAGATATCAAAAGCGGTACAAACACCGCAAGTGGACTCGCGCGCTGCTTCCTCGGTTGTATTCCAATATTCTGCTATCTTTTGCCAGTAATCACCAGGGACACCAACATTGAGTGGTCCATACTGGATGTGTTCAGCATGGATTGCAGAATCACGATTTTTTGTATTTAATTTAAGGTCTTGTGTTGCAGGCGGGCAGACCATTTTGACTTCCGCGAGAAAGCGGCGCCAATTTTCAAGTAGTAGCCTCATAAAGTTGCTTGTGCTCCTTACGCATCCTTAAATAGTCACTATCCTCTCTTGCTAACTTCCAAAAAGCGTAAAAATTTTCAGCACTCTTCGCTTTCTCACTTGTAAATGCGTCTTTTTCTCGCGGTAAAACTTTCCATGTCGCTTCCGCACTACCTCCACGAGAAGGCGCAATCTTCGCCCACTTTCGTCCACTAGTATGATTTGCATACCTACGAGACCGAGTGTAACCCATGTGCAAATACTTCTTCGCCATATCAGCCCCTACAAAGTCGCCTATTTTTACATACGATAAGAACATCGCATAAATTTTTTGTGCTGATTGTAGGGCTATTTCCGGCGTCTTAAAGCGCCAATGTGGTAGTATCTCACCCTTGTATGGTTGGCATGTCAGTACGCCTTGTTGTCCACGACCAATCCTATACAATTCGGGGTGTTTACGATAATCAATATCAGCCTTCCACGCATAGGTTTTAGGCTCAAAGTCTACATATGATGGCTTATTCACCGCAATACCTCACAGCTACACCCGCACTTGTGAGTAGAGACACGCTATTCTCATAATCATATCTGCGAGCATAGACAACTTCGTCAATTCCAGCATTGATTATGGCTTTTGCGCACATGATACACGGGGAGTGGGTCACATACATGACTTTTCGCTTGTGATCATGGTAATCCATTTTCAGTAATGCATTTACTTCTGCATGAATAAAACCAGATTCTCCCCTGGCGGTGGAATCTCGTTCGTTAGGTCCACCAGCATAATTACCATTATATCCTAGCGCCAATACGGAGGTATTATCGGCAGTAACGATAATTGCTCCCACTTTAAGTTTGGGGTCGTATGACCTTCTGGAAATAGAATGTGCCATCTCCATCCAGATTGTGTCCCACGAGGGACGCTGTTCGATGTCTGTAGGCATGTTTAGCTCCGGTATATGTCGGGTTGCTGAAAAAAATCTTTGTTCTCAGACCCAATATAACCGATTACAAGCCAGTTGGCAATACGCCTACACCTGTTCGCAGTAGAAATCAAAAATAGAATGAGGTCTCCCTGGGCGAAGCACCACTCTGTTGACCTTTATTCGTCCGCTGGTTATAAACTCGTCTTCCTCTGGATAAGCTGAAAAAGATCCAATCTCTACTCCTCGCTTTGGAACAAATCTAAACATTATTCCATGGCGAGAGGGGTCACCCCTCATACCAAATGGCAGCGCAAAATCGTAAGCTACATCATAGTCCGAAGAACAGGAGGACACAACTCCAAAATCAAAGATGAATTGCTTTTCTGTGCCAAACTCTTTGATTTCTCCAGCATCCATAAATTCTTCTAGCTTTAGAGGGTGTACATCTATAAGTCCTGCTATTACATTTATGTCAAGACTCATGCCACGAAAAATGTCTTGACCAGAATTATCTGGAGCGTTGCATAAAGCACTGATAATCTTTTTTGATACCATGTAGTCTTTTTGGTTAGGCTTTATATTACTGAAATTACGTAGTTTATCCAAAATTGGCTTCCATTTTGTAATAAAGATCATATAAAAATTATATCTTTTTTTAAATTCTTCGCTGTTGCGAAATCTCTCTATTTCTGAAGCAAGTTTTGGATCACGAAAATTTGCAGATTGTATATACCTTTTATAATTTTTTAAAGATGCTATTGTTTCAAGATTTTCTTTATCATCACTAAAAATTTTATCATAGGAAGATAAAAATTCCCGTATTTTCTTATATTTTGGGTTTAACGAGACAGCATCAAAAGAGCTTTGTGCGCTGTAATTCTCATTTGATTGAATCATAAAAAAATCTTTTTCAAATATTGATTTTATTCTTTCTGAGTCGTCAAATTTTGATGGATCTCTAATACTTGCAACATTGTGTCCAGTATACAAAGCAAGTGCTTTAATTATTTTTAAATAATCGCTGTTGACAATCCATTTGTAAAAATCTTTTAACACTTCTATATTGTTGCTTATGGTAGAAACAAGTTCGTTATAGTTCTGAACATAATCGGCATTGCGTTGCATTATCATTCGCATCGTTCTGGATCTAATTCTGCCCCCCATTTCGATTTTTCTCAACATATCAAAATCAGGACCAAGCATCACCGTAACTGGCATGTCAACCAGTCTGTCTAGTATCTCTTTGCCCTCTTTGTAATCGCTTGAGTTCTCCAAGAACTCTTCAATGGTTTGTTCATTGAGAGAATTTGACAAAAAAATAGGATTAATCGGTCTACCACCGACATTGAGTTTCATCTGCTTGTCTATTTCTGCCTGAATTGTAGATTGTACATCAATATTGGTATCGACAACAGAATCAATATCTCCATATTTGTCGTCCATCTTGAATTCTACTAAATAACGTCGCCAATCTTCTATAAATTTTTCCATTTTGTAATTTTATACCTTGAAATAACTAGCAGGGAATCTGAATCTGGCTCTAATGAGATCAAAAACTGCTGCTATGTGTTTACAAACATAATAAACACGATTTGGGTCTCGAATATCCGGTGGTGTAGCTGTACCACCTGGGTTTCCGAGTAGATAATTGTCGCTCTTGGCTTGATATTCTGGTCCATTGTAGATAAAAAACGGACAATTGCACTTGACCTTTACATCTAATGCAGCAAGCGAGGGTCTTCCATCTTTATCAAACTTAATATCTACCTGATAGCGCGGCTTGGAGTTTGGCCAACCATCGCCGGGAACACTAAATTGAAAAAGAAAGTTTTTAATATCGGCATTTACCAGATCTATATCGCCAGGGCGAGTATCATTTTGAATATCTTGACTGAAATCGCCAGATGTACCACGTTTATAATTACTTCTGCCTGCTCTTGAGTTGATAACAGAGTTATTTTTAGCAATTAACTGTGGATAATTGACTTCATTTAACAACTTTGCGGCAAGATGTTCGTTCTCTTTGAGAAATTCATAGTATTCGAGGTCAGTTTTATGATGCATCTCGCTAGCAACAATAATTTCCAGTTCGTTTAGCAGGTCTTTCATTCAAAATACTCCATGTAGCTATCTAGTGCCCGAGAGGTCAAATTGCCAACGCGAGTCTTGTGATTAAAATACTTGAAGGCTTTATGGTCAATGTCCCATACAAGCTCTAGGTCGCCCCTGTTAGGCTTAGATTTCTTTCCACGGGTCTTTGCTTCAAGTATGTTTTTTGGTATATCAGACATCCGTATAAAGCGCATTGAACGCAGGTCCCCGTTTGACTTTATAAACAGTCCTTCATATAGTATCATGCACCACCTCGTTTTGTGTTATAAATAGTTTGTTTACAGGCTTATATTTGTAAGATTGCTCGGTAAAAATTTTTCTACCTCCACACACCCACAATGCAGATTATACTTCATAAAGCTCTCTTTCTAAGTTCATCATAACTGCATAGGCAGTCTCATACGATATTTCTCCCGCTTCTACCGCGTCGTCCAAGACTTTTCTAGCGCCGTATTCGCTGAATTTCCAACCTTTATTCTGGGTCATGGCGAGTTGAACACGCTGATCTCTTGGGTTTCTTGATCTGAATCCCGCGCGCTTCAAGATTTTGTGTGCTTTTGCTTCATCTGGGCGAAGTGGTTTACGATTGATTCCCAATGTTAGATCGGATTGAAACTTTCTTGCACGCTGAACGGAACGGTTAAGCGGGTTTTCGCCGGGGTCGTCGGCAATGCCTATAGCAGACACCTCGGGGGGATCGTATGAGGGCTCATTTTCATCTTCGTAATTGGAGCGACGAATAGCCCTTGGTTTATTGCTTCTACTAGGTAGCCTAGTGGGACCGTACATCGAACTCTCAAGCACTACGGCGAGTTCTTCTTTGATAATTTTCATTAATTTGCTTTTGGTGATTTTCATGATAAAGCTCCTTTTCGTTATAAATAGTAAAGCCCCGGCTATGCGGGGCTAGATTTGGAAAAATTTACCGGCGAATTTTATCTGGACGATGAAATCTTGTCTAGGTGGCTGGGATGAACGGAAATGCGAAGCAAGTTTCCTTGCTTTAGCGTCACAAGCTCGCCGAAATTTTCATCTATCTCCACACCTACCACTAACCAAATGCCTTTGTCGCCATTTCTGTACCATAACTTGTATTTTACAAGGTCTCCAACTAGCATCATACTTTCTCCAATGAAGTTAGCGGTATCATAAGATTTGTATATTTTCCTTTTGATATAAATCCTGCCCAACCTGCTTTTCCTGTTAATAGCCACACGCCTCTCCACATTTTGGTGGCTGAACCCGGTGGCTGTATCGTAGAGCCGTAGTCTTTATCTACTCTCACAAGGTCTCCTATTTGCATCATAGTTTCTCCAATCGGTTAATGTAAATTGATCTTTGTTTGCTTCCTTTCATAATTAGCGCCCTTACTGCCTTACTCGTTCCGACTCGATTGCTTGTCTTCAAAACTAGCCACACACCCCGTTCGTGGCTCAAGCGCGGCATCGCCTCATTCCCTATAAACCCGCTGCCATTTTTGATCTTCACGAGGTCTCCTACTTCGATCATAGTTTCTCCAGATAGCGCACATAAAGCCATATTTTTTTGCTGCCTTGGGCACAGAACGCCATCATACTGCTTTCTTTATTCTTCTTACTCATACTACATCTTCCTTCTCCCTTTTTTAAGACTAAAAAGACGCCGGTATTTGTAAATTTGCCCTTGACTCTTACAAGGTCTCCTATTTTTATATCTGACATTTTTTACTCGGGGATTTTTGGGGGTAGTCCATTATCTCTGATTTTTTTTGGCGGTATCGAGCGTGTATTAGGGGCACAATACGCCATAACCGGACATAGGGGACATACCCTCCGGGGGGGGAGGGGGAGGGGGCGCCCACAAATAATGTAACCTGTTTCGCGTTCGCTGTCAAGCGTTTTTTATTGGTACCGCTCAACAATCTCTGTCACAATCTCGTCAAGGATGGGGGACGAAGGCAGGCGGGCGAAGGAGGCGAGAGCAGCCGGAAGGTCGGCACGAGCGGCGCTGGCGTCCCGCTGGAGGCGTTGGGCTTCTTCGGCGGTGTCAGGGGTGCCAACAGCAGCCAGGAGGGCTGCACGGGGCTCGCAGGCGATGTCATGGGCAAGGCGAGCGGCATAGATAGCAGCGTGGAGCGTGTGGCGTGGAACGCGACCACCGAAGCGGTTAGCAGCGGCACGAATGCGGGCGTAGTCGCTGGCGCGGGTAGCGCCTTCAGTGGCTTCCAGTGCATCGGCACGGGTCAGGGCAAGGGCAGGAGTCACGGTAGGCACCTCGGAGGTGGTGGGGAACAGCCAAGCATCAAGCAGCGCAACGATGGCGAGGATGCAGAGGATGGCGAAGATGGTCAGCATGAACAACATATAACCGGTGGCGGGTGGCAAGGCGAACGATTTCTGAAGAAAGTTTAGTTCCCCCAAGGGCAACCCTTACAAAGTGCGCTGTTTATGGGGGTTCTCAAAATGGGGCGTTTTCAGTCCTTGAGCGGGACCAGTTCCCACGAGACGACGCGAGCGCGTTCACCACGAAGGCTGGTGATCAATGCCGACCGGACCTCACGGGTGGCGGCTTCCGCCGTCATGCCCTCATCGTGCCAGATAGTGGCGGTGGTGGTGTGATGCTTCCCCTTCTGGCACCGGGCGAAAGAGAAGCTGTTGCTGGTGAAGGTGATGCGAGCGGCGCGGTACATGGTATCTCCTCGGTACACTGTAAGTATACCACGGCGGTGATGGAGCGTCAAGAAAATCGGGGGAGAATCGTTGAGAATGCGGTGGTGGTGCGGGTGTCTGATACACAGCACTACCACCGCACCACACTTGCACTGCTATTGCACCGCTATGCACTAAGGGTATCTTCTGCCATATAAACAAAAGAAGCCCCTAACACTATCGGTCGCAGGTGGGTTCCTTCCACCCTGCCATAAGAGCAAGGGCGAAACAGGCATACCACGTGAGGAGTAGGATTGCTGCAAACATGATTCTATCCTTTATCTACAGGGAGAAGGCGGCGGCGTGAATCTGGAGACGGTTAGGCTTGCGGTCGCCTTGGCGAGTCAGAAGGAGAGCGCCATCCATAGTGACCCACCACGAGCCGTCCTGCTCACGGTTGTCAATGATGGAGAAGGTACGACGTGCGAAAATCCACGTTTCAAGCATTGGGGCTCCTTGGTTACACTCTACCCTTATAGGGTTAGCTTCTACCTGTCAAGGGGTTTTTCTTTTTTGTGTGTTCTCGGAAGGAAGGGACAATCAGCCCCAGGCGTTCTCGTCGGGGGCATTGGCGAGGTCTTCGCGGATCTGCTTCAGATTCTCGATGATGCGATCGAGGTCGCCAGCGCTCACGTTCCGAAAGGACATCGAGGAATTAGACCCCTTGATGGTCAGCTTGACCTCTTTGTCAGTGCCCCAGGCGGGGCCGTTTTCCCAGCGTCGGTAGGTGACTTTTCCGGTGATCTTCATTGTGTGTTCCTTGTCGGGGGTTTCAGTTCTTGCGAGCAAGTTCGTTCGCCTTCTCGGCAGGCTGGACGTGTTCGAAGATGAAGTGCAGAGCCTCGCCCAAGGTATCGCACCACTTTTCGTTGTGCTCGCCGTTCACCTCGCATTGTCCCCACCACCGGATCTTGTCTTCACCATCGTATGCAACGGTCAACGTCCACTCGCCAAAGTTGGGAGCATCGACATCATCATACCCGAAGACATGGTTGGTGGCTTTCTGATCGTGCCAGTCTTCACACCCACCGACCGACAACCACTCCCAGCCACGGAAAAGCTGGCGAATCCAGTCGAGCGCCCGATCGTCTCCCGAAGCGGCGGTGTGGCTGGCGCGGAAGGCTTCAAGGGCACGGCTGTTCAGGTAGTTGGTCGCGGTGGTCATTGTCGTTCTCCGGTCGGGATGATGTCGGCGGGCTCTCCGTCCGACACAAACAGTATAGCTTGTGAGAGGTTCACCGTCAAAGGTTTTTTTGATCTTTCTCGATCAGAGCCACAGCGGTCGTTCAGCGGGAAGGCTCGCACGGAGCCCGTCTTTGTAGCCGCGCCGGAACATGCGATCGGGGATGGCGTGAAACTCGGCAGGGGTCAGGAGGTCGCGGGTAGCGTACCCTCGGCGGTAGCCAGCCTCGTAGGCGGCGGCGTTGGCGGGGTCGAGACGTTCAGCGATGCGGGCGCGGGTTTCAGCGAGAGAGCGACGGGGCATGGTATCTCCTGGGTTCCCTTCTACCTTATAGGCTCAGGGCTTGTCTGTCAATGATCTTTTTGATCTTTCTCGGAAGATCAGTGAAAGTGGTGCGGAGGAATGCGGACGCCAGAGGTCAGGTCAACCACGCGCGACAGTCCGCCGTGGATATGCTGCTCGTCGGCGTCGTAGGACGCACGGCTGTAGGAATAGGAACCGCCAAACTCCAGACCACGACTCTCGTAGGTCCACAAGACGGTAACATCCGACCAGTCGCCTTCTTCGTCGATCACCTTCGTGGTGATAGGGTGGTCAGCACCGAGATCGGAGGAGGTGCGACGAAGGTAGGTGCGGGTGTCGGTAGCGGCTTCTGCGGGAGTGGCGGGGAAGGTCATTGTATCTCCTTGGTACACACTACACTTATTGGATCAGGACTTGGCTGTCAAGAGACTTTGTGATCTTTTTTTCTACTCTGCGACCATCGCGCGGGGAAGGAACGCGACGGCGAAGGTGCCGTCCATGCGCTCCACCACGAAGCCGCTGATCGCATCTGCGACCTTGCCAGCTTCAATCTCAGAAGCCCAGGTCATCTCGGTGCCGTTGGTAGTCATCGTTTCAAAGTCGCGCATGTTTTCTCCTTGGTACACACTACAGGTATCGCGGTAGGGGTTCCCTGTCAAGGGAAAAGATCAGATATTCAGGGCTTCCGTTGACATATCGAAGATGCCGTTGATCTTCGTCTGCATGGCGTCGAAGGTAGCCAACCAACGCTTGCCGTCGCGGCGAAACTCCACGGAGTCTCCCCAGATCTCGATCAGCGAAGCATCAGGATACACATCACGCACCATCTTCCAGAGGGGGTCGGTCTTCCATTCGGTCATCGTATCTCCTTTCTACACACTACACTTATGGGATCAGGGCTTGTCTGTCAAGGAACTTTGTGATCTTTTTTTTGTGTCTTCTCGGAAGGAGGGTCAACGCTGGACGATGCCGGCGTCAGGTAAACCGTGATACGCCAAGCCGATCTCCTTCCATCCCATGCGCTCCAGTTGGAAAGCCATCGTCTCCATCTGGCGAGGGGTCATAGCAGGAAGGCGGTAGGTGGTGTTGCGCGTTCTGAGCATACGCATCGGGACCCAGCCCATAGCGCCTTCAATGCCGATGACACCGCGTACGAAGGTGGTCTCGCCCTCAGCGGTGATAGTGACCCGCTGCTCAAGGCACTTGGATTCGAGAGTGATAGCGGCGAGGGTTCCAGACATCGTATCTCCTTGGTACAACATACACTTATGGTCTCAGGGCGTTTGTGTCAAGGGGCTTTGTGATGTTTTTTGAACCCCTGCGCGCCAGTCCAAATAGCTCGCCGCCCCCATGGCACCGGCAAACCACCAATCTCCTGAGTCTCTTTCTTGCGTAAAAGGTTGTCGCCAGTGATCCCAGTGCTGGACAGCCTCGCGATGAAGGCGCTCAGCCTGCTGGCGATCTCGCTGATCGCTCGCAAGGGCGACGGTGGCGAGGGTTGAAAGCACGCGACGAGCGAGCAGAACGGGGGTGTCATCATGGCGGGTCATCGTATCTCCTTTTCACACTCTAAGTATACCCCGGCAATCTTGATGGGGCAACTGTTTTTTTGTCTCGAAATGTCTCAGAATCCGAACTCGGTGCGGGCTTGTGCGAGCAGGATCGCCTGTTCTTCGATCGTGTCATCCACGATACATTCGGCGTGGTCGACCCCCATGCAGTCGAAGGTGATCACGTCCTTCTCGGACTTGCCCTCGATCTTGTAGGTCTGGACCACGCAGCCGTCTCCATGTCCGTCACGGCGGCGGTGGAAGTGAAAGACGCCCTCGGTGCGAGGGATGCGGACGCCACGGGAAACGTACTCGGAAGGGATGGGCATGTGTTCTCTCCTTGGTTCACCATACACTTATGGGATCAGGGCTCGAAAGTCAAGGGACTTTGTGATCTTTTTTTGTGTTCTCAAAGAAAAGGGTACGGAAGGTGGGAGTCGAACCCACAGAGACGGTGCCTACTCGCAGACCGGTCCATTTAACACCGACGGCTTTCGATACGATCCGTGCATCCCCGATGCTCGCAAGGGGCGCCCACCCCTTCGCTCTTGCTCTCCTGTGTCTCCATGGGCGTGGTCTTACAGGCTTCCGGTTAAGGGTGGCACACTTTCCCGGTGTGCCATCGGGTTTAGGTTGGCGGTGCGTTCAGTCTTACCCGCTGAGAATCTGCTCCGTGACTAAACCAAGCCCGCCACGGTTACCGGCACTATGCAGGTGGGGATCTTCATGTCGTGGACCTCGATTGAGGGGTTTACTGGTTATGTCCCAGTATGAATAGGGGTGGATTGAGGGGGGCTTTTCCCTCGCTTCCCGATGTCTCTCGTTCCATGTTTACAATCTATCCTGTGACTGCGTTCGTGTCAAGGGGTTTTTTGTTTTTGGTGTCTCGCCTACTTGCGGCGAACGTACCAGTAGCGACGGGAGATTGTGCGACCGAACAGCATCCGTCTCACTCCTGCAATATAGCTGGTGGGGGAGGGTGACGCCACCCCGAATCGCTCGGGGTGACATCTGTTGACAATCAGACGCGGAACATCGTGATCGTGCCGGTGGTCGAGCCGTCGAGAGCGCCGACCTCCACGGAGGTTCCGTCGTCGGCACCCCGAAAGGACCGCTTGACCTCGGCAGCACTGGCGGGCTCGCCAGCCAGGAGCATCACGGGGGGATCTGCCTTCGCCGCCTTCGACTGGGCGGCAACCTCGGCGTCGAGCGCCTTGAGGGCTGCCACGGCGTCATCCATGGAGACTTCGCCAGTGGTCACCTGACCGAAGAGGGCAGCGCGGCGGCTGTCCACGTCGATGGGCTCGACGGTTGCGGGGGCTTCGCCACCCATAGCAGCCACAGCGGCAGCGATCAGGCGGTTGGCGTTCTTGTCGGCAGCGACAGGGGCGGTGGTACCAGCGACGTTGAGGATGAAGATGTTTGCCATGGTAGGACTCCAGTGTCAGGGTGGCTCAGTGAGCCGGGGTTTTGTGGTCGGGAGGACATCTCCCTCTCACTCTTACAATCTAACCGGTTGAGAGAATCTGTCAAGCGGTATTTTTGTTTTTCTCGGAAGTTTGTTTGTGAGGCTGTTAGCGGCTCGCCTCTCTCCGTCTCACCCTTACAGTATTACACGGCTCGGGGTGGGTTGCCACAACTTTTTTGTCTCGGAATGTCACAGGGTTGTGGTGAGTTCCTTGACCATCGCTTCAGCGGTGGAAAGCAACACGGTATCGCATACCCAGGTGGCGGACCCGTCCTTGTGAGTGCTGAAGACGCGCCCACCGTCACGGACAGCGACGGAGACATAGCCCGTCGCGGGTGGCGCGCTTGCGTTGCTCCGCGTGTCGATCTTGATGTCGCCATGAAGTGAGTAGCGGTAGCGGCGCGAGTCGTTCTTCTTTTTCAAGGTCTCTCCGGTGGAGCGGGGGAGTGTATCTCCCTCTCGCTCCTATAATCTAATCGGTTGGGAAGGATTGTCGAGGGGTTTTTTTGTTTTTGTTGTCTCGAAATGTCTCAGCGGATGCCAAGGTACTCGCTTGCGATCTCCCACCAAACCGAGATCTCGCGATAGTCGGCGTCTGACATCTGGTCTTCGCAGTGCCGGATAGCGTAGTGTAGCACGTTGGCGGCGAGCAGCAGGCGCTCCAGGGACCTGATCTCCCCGCTCGGAGACTGGGGAATGCCAGCGGCGATGCAGTCGAGAGACTTGCGCTGGTGTTCCGCGACGACGGCGGTGGCGTGGTTGAGGGGATTGAACTCGACGGGCATCGTTCCTCCTTGGTACTCTTGTAATGTAACCTGTCAGGCTACAAAGTCAAGTCACAGAATGTCACAGACTCAGAAGGGCTTGTCAGAAAAAAGATCGTTGAAAAGTTCAGGCAGCATGATCGTGTGCGCTTCTCGCTTGGCCATGCTGACATGCTTGGAAGTTGTCACCGAGTGGAAGCCGCCACCGGGACTGGTGAAGTTGCCGACGACGATACCTTCGGGGGTGCGCTGGGCGATCTTCAGATCGTAGGACCAGAGCGAGCGTCCATCGGTGTAGAGGTTGCCAGCAGAGGCGCGGGATCCCCATGCGAAGGCGCGGATCACTTCTTTGTTCGTCTTCATCTTCTCTCTCCTTGGTTCATCTATAATGTATCCGGTCAGGTCCAGATCGTCAAGCAAAAACCTGACTTATTTCAGGGCTTTGGCGAAAAGCACGTACAGGAAGGCAAAGCAGAGGACATGCCACAAAAACACATCAGGGCAGATTTGAAACCTGATCATGATCGTTGTGCCAAAGTAGGCACCGACTGCGGCGATAACGCGATGAAACATTGGTTCTCTCCTTGGTATTCTTACAATGTAGCCGCTCAGGACCAATCTGTCAAGTCACGGAATGTCACAGGATCGAGTTGCTGGGCGAGAGGGACCATAACGGGGGCACTTTCGGGCTCGCCCATCACTTCGATCCAAGCGTCTACGATCTCTCTCAGTGCGTCAAGTTCGGCAGATTCACGAGCAGCAGCCTCTTTTCGCTTTTCTGCGCGCCAGCGGCAAAGTGAAACAAGTTCGCCCATGTTCTCTCCTTGGTTCTTCTACAATGTAGTTTGTCAGGTCAGAAAGTCAAGTCACCAAATGTCGCAGGATGGATCAAGGCAGGTTCCACAGTCGTCGTGTTCGGTGACACGACCGCAGCCGCCACAGTGCTCGTAGCAGTAGCCTTCGTCGTTGGCTCCGCTGTCTTGTTCCCAGACAGGGACGGTCTCCCAGACCTCGATCCGCTGCGCAGGGCGTGTGCGAACCTCGTACTCGATCTCTTCACGGCTCATGTAGTCAGGGTCTCTTTCTCGTTGCGGCATGTTGCCTCCTTGGTTCATCTATAATGTATCACGTTGAGCGGATTTGTCAAGTCTCAGAATGTCACAACGCTGTCAGGGTGGAGCCTCGGAAAACGGCAGGGCTGCTTAATGGGATCATTGAAGGCTTCGATCAAATGCTTCACAAGTGGAAGTGCCTGATCCAAGTTTTCAAAATGAATGTGGATAGGCTCCTGCTGTGCCTTCTGGATAAAGAGCGTTGGCACCCACTCCACCTGAAAGGGATCGGGGAGCCCCTGAATGTCGCCAGGGGTCAGGTGGGCGGCGTTGATTGTGATCATCTTCTCTCCTTACTCCTGTAATGTATTACGTTGGGTGGATTTGTCAAGTCTCAGAATGTCACAGGATGCGAGCAAAGGACTGGATAGTTTCTCGGGTGAAGGCGAGGATCTCCCCGCCGTGGTCGCCATCGGTGGGCAGGGCCGTCGAGAAGCAACTCCAGATCGCCCGTGAGTCAGGTCCACAGAGGACGTGAACAAACTCCGTGGAGTTGTGTTGAGTAATCTTGACCACCAGACCGCGACAGCCGGTGGAAGTGAACAGAATGTGATCACCGATGCCCATTCTCTTTCTCCTTGGCTCTTCTGTAATGTAACCTGTCGAGCGGATTTGTCCAGTCACCAAATGTCTTTGCTGGTGGCGTATTCCCAGCGATTATTGACCCAAACCAGCAGTCTATCAGCTTTCTCATTATCTTTTAACAGGTGAGGTTCTGGCCACCCAATGCGGCATGGTCCCTTATAATGGTCCTTCCATACCCGAAAGACGATAGCGACAGGGTTTCCCTCCCGTTTGAGGCGCACAGCAAAAGTATCCATTTTCAGCCGCTCGCCATGTGAATCATGTCCAGAATCGCTGCCATACAGAAAGCAACGTAAAAGGCGAGAGCGCCCAAAATGGCACAAATGCCGTCGATGATGATTTCTTTCTTGTTCATTCTGAC
>MDTC01220105.1_pt1 | contig 15513 bp, 11 predicted proteins | sample 811181 | NCBI WGS metagenome assembly MDTC01 (sample SAMN05326644, study PRJNA326480) | marine metagenome | isolation source: seawater | place: Pacific Ocean: North | collected 2011
AAAGTGGCTCAGGCACGGGCTGCGGCTGCGCAAAAGAAGATGGCTCGCGAAGAGAAAGAGCGCTTGGCCGTGTTGAAGTTGGCTCATGAACGCGCTCTGGCTGAGGCACGCGCCAACGCACAAGAGGCTGAAAAGCTGGCGAAAGATGCAATGATTCGTACCAAGAGAGTCGCGAAGTTGCTGGTGGATCGCGAACGCCAAGTTGGTCAAATGGCCGCGGCGTTAAGGCGGCGTGACGATGTTTTGGCCGCCGAACTCAAACGCGCCAAGACCCGTGAACTCGTCGCCAAACGTGCCGGTCGCAAGATTGAGATGGCTGCCGCCGCCAATCTGCGGACTCGCTTGAGTCGAAAACGAAGTCGAATCAAGGCGCGACTTGGCGCTCAAAAAGCGGCCCTGGTCGTGGCTCGAAAAGAAGCGCGAGCCAATGCCAGTGCCCGAGCCAAAGCTGAGCGTGAGGCCTTGTCGTTGCGCGCGCAACTGGCCAAACGAACCAAGGCAATGACTTCCTTACGAAAACGTCGTGGTCAGGAAGCTCGTCGCTCCTTGCTCAAGCAACAAAAGGCTATCACTGCACTTCGTGTTCGACAGACGAAGAAGCTCCGCTTGCGTGATGCGAAGTTGAGCGCGCTGGAAAAGCGTTTGGGTACCAGATTGAGTGCAGCGCGAGGAGCGTTGAAAAGCGCGAAACTAGCCAATGAGACATTGGAGTCAGAACTCGCTGCGGCACGAACTCGCGCCGCCGTCGAGCGCAAACGTGCCGAGCAAGCCGATGCGCGTGCTGCACGAGTCGGTCGTCTACTGGCGAAACGTGACGGTGAGTTCAAAAGGCTCGAGACGGAGTTGGCAAAGCGTCAGAAAGCAGTCTCTGCTGCCCTCGCGAAGGCCAAAAAAGCAGAAGTGGCGGCCAAACGTTCCGGACGTCAGGCGGATGCACGAAGATTGACCGCCGAGCGGACTCGGCTTGAGGCTTCGTTTGAACGCGTCCGTACGGATCTACTTCGCAGCCAGTCAGCGGTTCAAAAAGCGCAAGATGAGAGCAAAGCTCACGCGACGGCCCGACAGGCTTCAGAGCGTCGTGCAGAGCGTTTGGCGCAGACATTGGCAGATCGAGAGTCTGAGTTGGCACAGATTCGAAAGGCGTCGAAGTCTAAGTCAGCAGTCCAGGTGGCTGCTGCGACATCTCGCGTCCAAAAAGCGCGCCACGCGCTTAAGAAAGAGCGTGAGGATCGAGCTCAACGTGAGCGGCAGTTGACCTCTGAAATGCAGCGTCAACTCGCTTCGGTCAAATCCGAGATGGCGCGTCGTGAAAAAGAACGCCTCGCTGCTCTGCGCAGAGTTCACGAACGTGCGCTTGCTGCCGCTCGAGCCAGCGCCAGATTTGCTGCCAAGGCCAGTGAAAAACGAACTGCTCGAATCACCCAACTGTTAACGCGTCGTGAGCGCGAGTTACAGGCATTAAAGACGCAGACTGCTGCCCAGTTGGCTCAGTTGCAGCGGGCTCTTGTCGTCGCCACGGCACGCGCGAAAAATGCAAAGAAATCTGGCCGTCGTGTCGAGGCCTCGCGCGCGAAAAAACAAGTACAGCGCATTGCGGCCGAAGTGAAAAAGGCCAAACGTGTCAGCGCGAGTCGTGCGACCCAGTTGCGCCGTGCGAGTCGAGAGGCGACCGCCCAGCGTCAGGCGCGTCAACGTGCCGAACGGAAGGCTGCAAAGTTGAGTCGCCGCTTGACTGAGCGCGCGGAGATGTTGGCAAAGCTGCGTCGTAGCAGCCGGTCATCGAGTGTTCGTGTCGCCGCCGCTGAACGTCAACTTGAGCAAACCCAGCGTGATTTGGAGCGTGCGAACGCGAAACTCGACGCTGAGGTCAAAGCCACACGGGATCGTCTGCAGGCGGAGATCACCAAAGTTAAAGCGAAGGTTGCAGCGACCTTCGCCGCCAAGGAGCGCTCTTTGCGTCTTGCTCATGCAAGTCGAGAGCGAGCGCTGAGAAGCGCTTTAGCGGCGGAGCAAGATCGTCGTCGTCTGGCAGAAGCGGCGGCGAATTCGGCAGGTAAGCCTCGATTAAATGGATACCTTGAGCGCCAACAAAATCGCATCGCTATCTTGGAAAGCCGTGCGTCGCGTGAGCGCGAGGCGCGTGAGCGCGTTGAGCGCGAAAAAAGAAATGAGCAGGCTCAATTGATCGCGATGAAGGCGAAGCTCAAACAGATTCAACGTCGCGGCAAAGAGCAACGCTCTGAGGCAGAAATTCAGCGTCGAGCTGCCGCATTAGCAGCTAAAATGGTCGCTGCCGCGAAAAAACGAGACGCCGCTGAGGAGGCCGATCGTCGCGCTGCACAAGAGCGACGTCGAATTCGTCAGCAGGCTGCGGTTGAGCGGATGCGTGCACGACGTGGCGCCCAATCTGAAGCCAGTGTTCGGGTCAAAGACGTTAAAATCACCGCCGAAGGATATCATCGGGGACAAGTAGCGCTGCCGATTAGTGGTCAGCCCCGATATGAGGTTATGAAGACCAATGAGCGCCGGGTGATTCTACGGCTGCTGGCCACCAAGCTCCCCAATCACTTGCAGCGGGTGTTTGACACCCGTCAACTCCGGGGTCCGATGGAGCGCGTGACGGTGTTTCGCCCACAGAGCCACCAAAATGAGACGCGGGTTGTTGTGGATCTACTGCAGCCGGCGAGCAATGTGATCACGATCAAAGATGGACGCCTGATTTGGGAGTTTATCCGAGCCGGACAAAAGGCGCCTGGTCCCCAGCAGTTTGCAGCGGGTGGCAGCTTTGGCGCGCGAGCTCCACAGCCGATGGCTCCCAGAGGGGGAGTGGCTGGAAATCCGGTCGGTGCTGGCGTCAACGCCAATCCGATCAAGACTCCGTGGCGTCAGAGTCGTCGCTATTCGGGCAAACGGATCAACCTGACGATTAAAGACGCTGACATCCGTCACGTCCTGACCTTTTTGGCTCGTGAAGGCAATATCAACATCATCGCTGGACCAGAGGTGACTGGCGACGTGACCTTCCACTTGGAGAACATTCCTTGGGATCTCGCGTTGGACGTCATTTTACGTGCTAGGGGGCTCGACTACGTTCGACAGTCTGGCGTGATCAGGGTGTCGACGTTAGCCAAGTTGAAAAAAAGAATTCGATATGGCCGTCGAGCGTCGAAAGAAACTGCAAGAGGTTAAACAGCTGGTTGTTCGCATCATCCCGGTGAATTACGGCGCCGCGAAGAAACTGCAGGTTCAAGCCAAAACCATTCTCAGCAAATCTGGTTCGGTTAGCGTCAACAATCGCACCAATAGTCTACTCATTAAAGACACTGAAGAGCACGTTGCTGCCGTCGAAGAGATGGTCCGCAAACTCGACGCTCAGACCCCTCAGGTCTTGGTTGAAGCTCGTATTGTCGAAGCCAGCAGTAACTTCAGCAAGGATGTGGGTATCCAATGGGGTGGCAACTACGCGATGAGTTCGGTCTATGGCAATGAGACAGGCCTTGCCTTTCCATCTGTAGTGGGCGTCGCTGGTGGCGCTGACGGTGGTCAAGCCATCACCGATGGTTTGGCGTCGGCCTTACCGAATTATGCCGTCAATATGCCTGCAGCGGTTGGTGCGGGTAGTGGTGGTGCTATCGGTCTGACGCTGGGTTCTTTGGGTGGGGCAGGCAACCTGAGTCTACGCTTATCCGCAGCCGAGCAAGAAGGCACAGTGAAGATTGTCTCGTCTCCGAAAGTGCTGACCTTGGATAACAAGACGGCTATGATTCGCCAAGGCATCTCGATCCCGATTTCGGTGGTCAGTGCTCAAGGTGTCCAGACGACCTTTTTCAACGCTGATTTGCAACTGCAGGTGACGCCTCACATCACCCAAGATGGCAACGTTTTGATGAGCATCAACATCACAAAAAGTGAGCCTGACTTCTCGAATCGAGCCGCAGATGGCAACCCAACGATCACACAGCGCCAAGCCCAAACGGAGTTGCTCCTGGGTGATGGTGACACAACTGTGATCGGTGGAATCTATACGCGGTCGACGTCAGAATCGATCAAGAAAGTACCGTTCTTTGGTAGTCTGCCGCTTATCGGTGGATTGTTTCGAAGTCGGAGTGAACAAGACAAACGCACGGAGTTGCTGATCTTCATCACTCCACGAATCGTAAATCGCGCGCAAGCGATGCGCGTTGGCAAGTAGGAGGCCAACATGGACAGGCTGACTCGCGTCCTCACCTACGTGATTGCATTGGCCATGCTCAGTGGCTGTGAGCATGAAAACCCTCTGTCTCTTGAGCTAGAGGGCAATGTGCAGATGGTGCGCATGCCTGGCGCCGTGCAAGGCATCAGTGCGGTGTGCATGCCGCAGATGGAGATTGATCTCCGGCCAGCCGGTGTTATGGATTTGATGGTTACCAATTCGTACGTGTTTTTCCCACGTATGGAAAACAAGATGCAAATGCAAACTATTATCAACCAAGCAACGCCCCAAAACTTAGTTTTAGATGCTCATACCGTCACCATTGAGGGCGCCGAGATGACTCTTGAAGCGAATACTACAGCCGGACCTCTGGCTGGAGCGCCGCTGCAAAACACAAGCTGGAATACACCATTTAGTGCCCAGTTGGAGCCTGCTGAATTCAAGGGCAGTCGATTTACCTTGATTCCACCGAATGTAGGCGACGAGCTTCGCAATCGGTTCAGCGGTCAGTACACCGCTATGCAGCGCATCCTCATCGACATCAAGCTCTATGCAAAGATGGCTGATGGAACACGTCTGCAGAGCAACACCTTGCGCTATCCGATCGACCTTTGTTGGGGATGTTTGGTTTCGCTGCCCTTCAGCCAACCGGGAGTAGGGCTTGATCCAGAGCAAACCTTTTCAGTCTGCAACACAAAGTTGGTTGATCCATTGTTCACACCGCCATGTATGCCGGGTAACGATGAATATTTGCCTTGTACATTTTATTGTTTCATGTGCGACCAAGATAGCAGTTGCGACGAGCAATTTTGTCCAAATCCATAAACTCTTTGGTGCAAGGCTTGACGAAGCCACACATCTATCGGCAATCTTCGCCGTCGCTACGGGGAGTAGCGCAGTCTGGTAGCGCGCCTGCTTTGGGAGCAGGATGTCGCAGGTTCGAATCCTGTCTCCCCGACCAAGAGGCAGCTCATCAATGGGCTGCCTCTTTGCTTTTTTGGCCATATCGGGTGCGCTTACTCGCTGTGTTTACTCTACTGACTGTTTTGAGCTTTAGCATCGCCGCTCACAGCTTAATGCCTCCTCATGTGGAGCGTTCTGTCCCTTCCGCTGGCTTAGCGCTCAGTACACCTGCGCTGACTCTGTATGGCTACAGCCTGGATGAAAGCACCCTCAAAGGCCTCAAGGTGACAGAACTCTGGCGTGGTTCGAGAGCCTTACCTTTTACCAAGACCATCGTATGTACCGCTGTCGGCAAAGGTGATTGCGCCGGTTGTAAGCAATTGCGCTGCAAAGTCAGCTTGGGTTTGGCTTGGATCCGCAAAGGGGCCAGTTATCGAGTGCAGGCTCTGAACTGGCATGGAGTCTTCAAAGCCAACGCTTCGGTCGGCGAGGTCGAGCGCGGTGATAAATCAAAGAGTAAAGCCGTCAAACCTCGGTCACCAAAGCGTCGTCCATAAGACCGGTTAGAGTCCCTGAACGAGTCAAAGTTCTGTCTCTTTCGGGACGTTTTTTCGGTGATGTCGTACAACATCGTTACCGACCAAAGCGAGCGCTAGGAGGTCACTATGAAGTCTCTACCTGACAATCCCTACAACCCGATGTGCTGGATCATCGGCGAACCGACCATTGGACAAGGGTGCTGGATCGGCGCCTTCACCTTGCTCGACGGTAGCGGTGGGTTGACCATCGGGGAGGGCACCGAGGTCAGCAGTGGCGCGCAAATCCTGACTCACTCCTCAGCGAGGCGAACCGTTACCGATCGAGCCTATGAGCATGTTGACCGTAAAGCCACGCACATCGGCAAACACGTCTTCATCGGCACGAATGCTACGGTGTTGATGGGTGCCCGTGTCGGTGACCACTCGATTATAGGTGCTGGCGCAGTTGTGACCGAAGATATGGTGATTCCGCCCTACTCAGTGGCAGTTGGTGTGCCGGCGAAGGTAGTCAAGCGAGTGGATTACCCTGAACTAGACGCAGCGCAATAAATCCTCTGTATGTGCCTGTTTTTTTTTAATGTAGGTCAGAGATCTTTGCGCAGACCACGCGCTTCAATTGGGCTCCACCATTGCTCGCCATATCGCAAGGCCATCTGGCGGTAAATCCCGGTGCATAGTTGTTGATGAGCACATTGCCCACAAGCATCTGACGGTTTGGACCAATATTCTGTGTGTGAATAGATGACCCTTAGACCGGTTTGCACATCCACGCTGAAATCATCGAGATAATAATCAATGTTTCGATTGACCAGATCAGGCGCCAAACAAGCCTGAATATTTCTGAAGCCAGCAGTGATACCAAGCTGATCAGCACGCCCGAGGCCAGCTCGGACAGAACTTACCGCTTGGTCGGGACGCATTAAGAGTTGGTCTGCGTATTTTTCTCCGTCACCAATGGGTTTGATCACAGCGAGGATCCAGGGAGGCATCTCGCGTCCAACTGTCTCGGCACGCGCGGCAATCCACTCAGCGAGTGCGGGTAAGCCAGGGGCGTTCACAGCCGTTACAGCGGTGTAAATGTACACATTCGCCCCCGTGGCGAGCGCGGCTTCGAGGCCTTTTCCTTGCATGGCATGGCGGCCAGTCGAGCGTGACAATCTGTCGTAGATGGCGGGGTCTGAGGTGTCTACGGAGATGTGAAATGTATCTACACCCGCCTCAAAGAGCTCTTTCGCCACGTTGGCCTTTGCCAAACGGAGTCCGTTGGTCATGATGATGTGATCGCGCTCTAGGCCTGCGCGTCGGAGCTGATTTAGCACCTCATTGAGATGAGGATAGATCGTCGGCTCTCCGCCAATTAGGATGGACCGGTCGCATCCAACCGCTCGGCCAGCTTCGATCATCTCCGGGACACGGCCTAAGGGCGTGAAGCCCTGGGCGTCCTCATGGGGTGGTACAGCGCAATACAAGCACGCCGAGTTACAGGGGCGCCCGAGATCAATATAAAAACTTGGAGTGAGCCAGGTCATGAGTTGTTGAATACCGGGCACCGGCTCGAGCAAAGCTACGTCCGATCGCCTGCCGTGGACGTCGGCGACGCGACGACCAACAAAGCGCTTGGTACGCGAAGGTACCGCTGGGCGCGGACGGGCTTGAGACTGTTCCGACATTACAGCTCACTACAGCAAAGATTCTCGATCCAAGGTGCCGACGCATTCGGCAGATCGCAAGCAACACATGTCACTTGTCCTTCCCTCACACGATTGACTCACTCATGACGCGCACTTGCGCGAATTGTCTGTGTCCTTCGATCCCAGAGTGAAAGCCGTATCCTGAGTGTCTCGCGCCCACCCAAGGAGTACTGCCAGCACTAGCAAGACCCTGGTTAATTCCGATCATTCCAGCGGTCATCTTTCGAGCGACATCACGCGCTCGTTGAGCGGGTCCAAAAACCACAGCACCGAGTCCATAGGGTGTGTCGTTTGCGAGTTGAACGGCTTGAGCGTCGTCGTCGACCCGGTAAACGCAGGCCACCGGTCCAAAGGTTTCGTCATAGGCAATGGCCATATCATGGCTACATTCGGTCAAAATCATTGGCCCGAGAAACTGGCCGTGATCGGTCCCTTCGCTCCAATGGAGTTGGGCTCCCGAGGCGACGGCTTGGGTCACTTGTTCCTGTACGTGTGCTTTTTGACGTGCGCTGATCATGGGGCCAATGCGGATGCCATCCTGTAATCCGTCACCTACGTGCATCTGCTTGGTGACCTCAACGAGCTCGTCGACGAATGCGTCGTGAACGCTGTCATGGACATAAATCCTCTCAGTACTGACGCAGACTTGGCCGGCATTTCGGAAGCTGTTGAGAGCAGCAAACTTGGCGGCTGATTTCAGATCAGAGCCATCGAGGACCACCAAGGGATCCTTGCCACCGAGTTCCAAAATGACTCGTTTGAGACCTTTGCTCGCTTCTCCGAGGATGTGAACTCCGGCGTTTTTGGACCCAGTAAAAACCACCAGGTCGATCTCCGCCGCGACGAGGGCTTTGCCTTGCTGCTCGTTACCGTGGATGACTTGAAGGACGTCCTTTGGCAGATGCTCTAGCAGGCAATCTGCATAGGCCTGGGCTGTCAGAGGGGTCTCTTCGCTGGGCTTGAGAAGCACCGAATTCCCAGCCGCTAACGCTGGCAAGACCTGTTGATGCGGCATTCCGAGAGGAAAGTTCCAAGGACTAATACAGACCGCGATCCCGAAAGGATCTCTGAATACGGTTGTCTTGCGCTCGTCATGAGTGATGATTTCGGGCTTGAGGGCTTCTCTGAGCTCTTCGATCTCGTTGTCGAAAGCGCTGGTGATCCAACGTAACTCGCTGTGTGCATCTGCCAGCGGTTTGCCCATCTCTTTGGTCAACAGGGTGGCGATCTCTGGCGCTCGTTGACGCAAGGTTTCACCTGCAGCGCTAAGCGCGTCGAGTCGGTCGCTGAGCGCTTTTTCGGCCCATTGGCTCTGAGCTGTCTTGGAGCGCGCCACGACGACATCGATCATCTCGACTGGCGTGATCTCGACTTGACCGACTTGCTGTCCTGTCGATGGGTTGTAGGAGGTGAGCATTTCGATCTCCTGGTTTTCAGGGTGTCATGCGCTTGGAGTCAGGGCGTTGATGGGCTGTGTTCAGCGAATCATATCTAGCTTTGGGCTACACCAAGCTCGCGTTTCGGGTTTCATTTCAGGATGCGATCCATCCATAGGCTCTAGGCCTCATTTCGTCACGAAGGATACGGGCTCGAGCGACCACGCTTGATCGAGATATTTGGTTACATCTACCAAGCCGTCGGCGAGCGAGATCTCGTGATAGGGCAAGCCGTACTGCTCAGCCCATCTTTGAACGATCGCCGCTGCCTGAGGAAGGTGGTAATGCGGGATTGTTGGAAAGAGATGATGCTCGACTTGATACTGCAGACCCACAAAGGCCCAGTTGAGTCCCCAAGGCAGCACCAGGTTGCGCGTTGTCAGCAGTTGAATCATCCACCCGTCTAGACCCTCGCTGTTGCTGTCATCGATCAACGGTAACCCCATGTGGGCGGGGGCGAAGATGATGGTCAACAAGACGCCAACGACGCTCCAAATCACTTGATAGGCCAACAGAGTTGCGCCCCAACCGAAAAGCTGAGCCGGCAGTGCCAACCACAAGATCACATGAGCCACGAGTCCAACAAGATCGAGCCACAACGGGAGGTCGAAATGCCGCGCTCGAATGCGAGCACTGATGTGTTTGACACTCGACCATCTCAGTGCCCAGTGAAGTTGACTCGCGATGGGCCAAAATAACCACGCTTGAATGTGTCGATGAAAGACACGCTGAGCACCTTTTGCTTGCTTATATGCGCCTCCATGACCCGCCATCGGTCGGATGTTGACGTCTGGATCCAAATCGACGTGGTTCGGATGGGCGTGATGGAGTCGATTGTGCTTATGGGTCCAATACGTCGCGCTCAAACCGCTGAGCAAGGGGAACGCTGCCGCACCAAATATCGCGTTGTTCACAGCCGATTTGGAATGACTGCGATGGCAGCCTTCATGACCGAGCATGGCGCCGACTGTTATCCAAAATCCGGACAACATGGCGAAGGGCCAACGCCAGATGGTCTCGATCTGCCACATCTGCCAGATGCACAGGATCGCCATGGCAGACATCAAGGCAAGCTTGATCCATCCGCGGATGGGTTTTCGTTCAAAAACACCTGCATTTCGCAATTGTTCACGCAGAGAGCGTTTGTGCTCAGAGGTCAGGTCGGGCGGCTTCGGGGCGGTAGAGCTATACATGCGCGCGAGGGTACCACAAGTACCCCAAAGGCCTCTTTTTCGATCTCACAACAGAACGAATATCCAGTTGGTTCTGTCCTAGAGTCTAGTCGTATAGAGACGTAGTCGAGGGCTTTGTAGAGGGCTTTATCGCATCGATTTAGAGTCTGGTTCTCGGCGGTGTGCTCATCAAAGCTTCGCGAGCAGATCTGGGTCTTTGGGAGTGGCAAAGCTAGGTTGAGATCGGTGCATCACTGATCTGCCTGCGCGCTGTAGATCGCGCCAGAGCAAGATTGTCCGTCAATCTCGACGTACAAGACTCCATCACTTCTGGTGATGCTCCAAGTCGAGGATCGATTGAGCGCGTGCTCGCATGCCAGTAAGAGCGACTCTTCAAACCAGATCACCTCGACCTGACTGGCTCGCCGTACTGAGCGAAGCTCCTGGCGAACCGTATCGACCTGTTTGTGTACATAGACTTTGACCTCCTGCGCTCGGCTAGTGGCTTTGTGGACACGTTTTGCGCTTGGAGCGCCCACTTCAAGCCACAATTGCAGTTGGCCTTGCAGGTCACGTGAGACAATGGCAGGCAGTTCGGTGTCAGAGACGCCGCGAGTCAGTTCGATCCGTTCTCGATGTTCTAAGCATCGGGCTAAGATCCGTACGACTAGGTAGCGAGTGGATTCGCTCGGGTGGCGAGCGATATGTAGGTCAAATGAATCGAATTGATTGCGCTCCAGATCCGCTAACTCAATAGGGAGACGGTAGATGGTTGCGCCAATCGCCATGGCTTGACGGTGCCTGATCTTGTCTCCAAGGTCACGCTATACACAGCGTCTTTTGTCTTCAACGCGCATCCGATGGCTCAAGGAGTCTCCGAATGGAAGGTTATTATGACCCCTGGCCGCTGGTGATTTTAGAGCGACCCATCACATTGAGCGGATTTTATGGCTGTGAGGATGGCAAGGTCGCTTGGTCCACTGCGGCGCGCCTTGGTTTGAACTTGGTGCATGTGTCTCGTTTGGTCGAGCATCAAGCTGGAACGACCGAGGCTGCCATCATCGCCGACGAGGGCTATGAGGGTTGGCATCGTCGTTGCCGCGTCGTTCTTCGCTCGACTCTGCCTCAACAACCCCCAGGGATATGGACTCTGGGTCCCAACGTGTTGATGGATCCAGTCTGTGCTGGACTCATCCACAATCAGAGCCGTCACATACATCTTCGTCAGAGCGCCGCAGAGCGGTTCGCCAAGGTTGCAGCCATCCTCGATATGAATCCGACGCGCTTTTTGCCTTGGCTGGCGCCATCGATGCTCTTAACGGAGCAATTCGAGCTGATGTGGTCGCAACGAGTGACCGGCTATGAGCGTGCTGAAATTCAGATCGATTGTGAGCAACATCATCATTCGAAGACTGCCGACCGGGTCATTGAGTTGTTGCAACAGGGCTGAGTACCTACCTCGTCGACCTCATCGATAGGTTTGGCTTCGTTCAGGGCTGAGGCGGTACCGGCTCAGGAGCATCGTCCTTGTTCGGAGGTGCTTTGGGCACTACATCTTTGACCTTTTTGGGTATCAGCTTTGCAGGTTTAAGCTCATCTTGCGCAACCGCTTCGGGCGCTGGTGCGTCGTCAGGTAGCTTCGGGGGCTGGAGCAGCTTTTTGTCTCGCACCGTGCCGGTCAACGAACGTAAAAACGCGATGATACTTGCGAGCTTAGCGCCTTTGAGCTCCACTCCCAGCTGGTGGCGTGCCATGAGCTTGACCGCCTCAGACAATGAGTTGGTCTGTCCATCGTGGAAATAGGGTCCTGTCTTTTCGATGTTGCGCAGCGATGGAATCTTAAACATGTGCAGATCGCTGTCTTTGCCGGTGACCTTCTTACGACCGGGATCTTCGGCTCGCGGCCAAGCTTTTACGAGGCCCAACTTCTGATAGCGCGTCCCCCCCAAGAGCGGGCCGCTGTGACAGGTTGTACAGCCGACTTCGATGAAGTTACGCGCCCCGATTTTCGCTTCCATCGAGATCGCCTTGTCTCGCCCAGCCAAAAAGTCGTCCCACGGCGCAGGCGTGACGAGTTTGCGTTCGAAAGCTCCGACGGCCTTGGCGAAGTTGTCAAAAGTGACTGCGTTGTCGCCTGCCTCAGGGAAAGCCGCTTTAAAGGCTGCGACATAATCCGGAATCGCCGACAAAATCTTTTCAACTTCAGCAGCATCTTTGAGACCGTGCTCCCCTGGATTGAGGATGGGCCCTTTGGCTTGCGCTTCGACGTCGGGCTCGCGGCCATCCCAAAACTGTCGAAAATGACCCGCTGCATTCATGGTGGTCGGCGAGTTGCGGTCGCCCCGCGCCCCCGCGTGCCCTGGAGATGTCGGCTCTCCATCGACCCCATATTCGGTCAGTACGTGACATGAGTTACAAGACAGCGTCCCACTGCGCGACAAGCGCGCTTCGTGATAGAGCATTTTTCCAAGGCGTAATTTCGCTGGAGATGGCGGGTTAGTCTTGCTGTCAAAATGCTTTGGCAACTGACCGAAGATAGACAACATTTTGCGGTCAATCTCTTTGGAAGCAGTGGCGACCGCTGGATCAGGTTTTTGATCAGGCGGAGATTTTTGAGATTTTTTACTACAAGCACTCAACGAGCCCGTGATCACCACGGACCAGGCTACGAGTCGAAACAATTTGTACATTCGGGCCTCCGACTGATGGCATGCCACCAGACACGACCAGCAAACAGGGCATTTACAATAATCTCAAGAAATGTTTTGAGGGGTGCTCAATTACAGCCAAGCCAACACCGCAAAAGTTCTTTAAAAAACAAGAAATATTATTGGGTTGAATCTCACTTACAATCAATAATTCTCAGTTTTCAGGGATGTCCGTAGTCGAGCGTCTTTCGCGCTCGGAGTAGAGCTCGTGGCGCTCGCTAAATGACCACGAAGTCCTTCAATCGCGTTTGATCGAGGCCGTATGGGCTTTCGTGATGAAGCGCTTTGTCAAAGGGTGAAAAACAATCTTGCGCAGCATAGACTTGACCTCTGTCTCGCTATGGGGTGGTTTGGCGGGGGCATTGAGCGTTTTAGGTGAGACCATCATGGCTGATTTTCAGTGTATCGTTTGCGACGTGAGCTTTTCGCTACCTCAGGAAGTGCTCGACCGCTATCCGGGCTGGACTCCGCGCTATTGTCGGCAGCATAGCCCCAAAAAGACCAAGAGCGACGCTTCCAAACCGTCGAAGCGCACAGCCTCAAAACGACGTGGTGGCGCCCGACGTAGTGGCTCGGCACGCGAAGAGAACTTAAAGATTGAAGAGGTCTTCGAACGATACACTGAGGGGCCTCAGGACGGGATCTTCACCGATGGCAGCTGTAGCCCCAATCCAGGACCTGGTGGCTGGGGAGTGGCGTGGCTACGCAAAGGTGAGTTGATTCATCAAGCCCATGGCTCAGATGACGACACGACGAACAATCGGATGGAGTTGAAAGCGTTAATTGAGGCGCTACAAATGGTCGAAACAGATCAACCGGTCACGGTCTACACAGACTCTCAGTTGTGTGCCAATACCATCAATCAATGGGCGGTCGGTTGGGCCGCCCGTGGTTGGAAGCGCAAGTCAGGTCCCATCAAAAACCTTGAGTTGGTGCAGCAACTCTATGCGCTCAAACAAAATCTCCCTTTGGTCGAGATTCAATGGATCGCTGCCCACAGCGGCTATTTAGGCAATGAGTTGGCAGACAGTCTCGCGACCGCTTGGATGCGGACGACCGTCTAAGGTTAGAGAATCTCGCTTGTTCTTTGATGGCACTGGGGGCACTCTTGCGCGGCGCAGCCGGGGGTGGTCAGGTGGCCGCCAGTGCGCCGAGATTCATCTCGGTCCGGCGCTGGAGGAAAGTCCGGGCTCCATACGGCAGGGTGCCGGCTAACGGCCGGCGAGGGAGACCTCAGGGAAAGTGCCACAGAGAGTAGACCGCGTCCCTGACTGCCTTTGGCAGTTCGCGACGTAAGGGTGAAAGCGTGCGGTAAGAGCGCACGGGAGCCGACGGAGACGTCGGTCTTCGGTAAACCCCACCTGGAGCAAGGTCATATCGGGAGTGCAACACCGTAAGGTGCGGAGAGTCGCCGGCTCGAGCTCTCGGGTAGACCGCTACAGGCACAGAGCAATCTGTGTCGTAGACGAATGGTCATCACTGATTGTGGAGTGATCCACTTTCGGAACAGAACCCGGCTTACGACCACTCCTCGGCTGCCATTTTTTTTTCCTGTATTCCAATCTGTACGCCGACCGTGTCGACCCGAGTCATAGCAATGTGGTGGAGATCGGGTACTCTAAAGCGCGCTGCAGGCTCTGTGCAGCTTTGGGGAGGAAAAGATGAGCTTTCGATGCCATTGGGTGATTGTTGTCTTCGCGGTCTTGGCTGCGGCCTGTTCTTCTTCGACGACGAGTTCGTCGACGCAAACAGATGCTGGGCAAGCCGCCCAAGACGTTGCGTCGGCTATCGATACTGCGATTGACTCAGCTTCATCGGTCGACAGCGTCTCATCAGTCGATACAACAGAGCCTGTCGACACCATCGTCGACGCTGGACCTCAAGTGCCCACATGCGTGGCCACAGGAGCTCCAGGTAAAGACTTTGATCAGAGCGCAACCGGAAGTGACCCCTATGAAAAAGTGGGTGATTTTACGATCTCTTCGCTCGATGGTCCGGTGACCTTGTCCAAACTGTGGACCGGCTGTGATGGCCATATGTTCGTTATTTATCATCCCGACTCGAAATATGCGTCCTACGCTGGCGCGATCTGGAATAGCAACCCCAACGTCGTGTTCAACCAGGCTCCAAAGGACACCCACTGGTATTTCTTGAGTTACAGTTCAGGAGACCAAGCCAAACAAGACGTTTCGATTCAGAGAGACAAGTGGCTCGACGCGCTGTCGAAACTCAGCGATGAAGAGCAGTCCCACTGGAAACCACGACTGCATTTTATCCCCGTGAACGCTTGGCAGCTACCTGGTTGGATTGGGCAAACGCTCAAGAAAAAGGCGGTGTTTCACTTCGGAATTGATGCGCTTCAGCGTCGACGAGAGATCGGCCTCGCGCGTCCCCCCATGGGCAACCAGCCAGGCAATCTGCGTCACTTAATGTTTGAGACGCAGTGGTACGCATGGGAGCTCAAAACACGTCATCAAATCGATACGTTGCCCGACAAGAAAACGGTGACGATCTTCGATCAGGTTCCTGTTCAATCGGGCTGGGGTGGCAAGAAGAAATTTGTCGATGTCGAGATGCCAAGCGCCGAAGAGTTGGCCCAATACGATGGCGCACACTTAGAGATCGCGCATGGCTGCGACGGCGGATTGGATAGCAATTGTCCTGATTGGGATCGAGAGACCAGTCTCTTTGTTTGCGATGTACCAAAGGGCGATACTGAGCCTGCGCCGATGGCTTGTGTTGCTACGGAAACCCAAGATTGTAGCTGCCTGGGCGCTGATGGAAAGACGCGCACGGCGAAGCGAAAGTGTAACAAGGATCTGTCGGGATTTGGTGCTTGTAACTGTGCTTGTACCGAGTTCGCCCGCCAAAT
>MDTC01085400.1_pt1 | contig 15512 bp, 14 predicted proteins | sample 811181 | NCBI WGS metagenome assembly MDTC01 (sample SAMN05326644, study PRJNA326480) | marine metagenome | isolation source: seawater | place: Pacific Ocean: North | collected 2011
ACAGAAAGTCAAGATTGGGCTGATATGCTGAGAAGAATGTATCTTAAATGGTTTGATAAAAAAAATTTTACTTATGAAATTATTAGTGAGCATAAAGGCGAAGAAGCTGGCATTAAATCATCAACACTAAAAGTTAATGGAGACTATATTTATGGTTTGATGAAAAATGAGTCAGGAGTTCATAGGCTAGTTAGAATATCTCCATTTGATAGCGGGGCAAGAAGGCATACAAGTTTTGCTAGTATATGGGTATACCCGGATATTGATGATGAAATCGATATTAAAATTGATGAAAAAGATTTAAGAATTGACACTTATAGATCAAGTGGAGCTGGCGGCCAGCATGTAAATACAACAGACAGTGCTGTTCGTATTACTCATCTTCCAACAAAAATAGTTGTACAATGTCAAAATGAAAGGTCTCAACATAAAAATAAAGAGACTTGTTTTAAAATGTTGAGATCTAAACTTTACGAACACGAGAAGCAAAAAAGAGAAAAAGAAAATCAAAAAAAACTTAGTGATAAAACAGATATAGGTTGGGGATATCAAATAAGATCTTATGTGCTTCAACCATATCAATTAGTAAAAGACTTAAGAAACAAATTAGAAGATACAAATCCAGAAAACGTTTTAAATGGTGATCTAGATAAATTTATAGAAGGCGGAATAATAAATAATTAAATGAAAAAATATTTTTTTTACCCATTTATATTTTTAATATTTTTAATATTTTTTATTTTTATTTATTTGTCAACTGCAGGATATGAAACTAATAAATTAAATAATTTAGTAAATATTGAAGCAAAAAAAATTGACACTAATTTAAATATTGATTTGGAAAAAATTCTAATAAAAATTGATCCTAAAAATTTTAATTTATACCTCAAAACAAGTAATCCACAGATAATATATCAAGAGGTAGATGTACCAGTTGAAGAAATTAAGACATATATAAAACTAATACCACTGATAAAAACTCACTTAGTAATAGAAAAAGTATTAATTAAAACTAAAGTTATTTCAATTGATCAATTTAAAAATTTTGTAAGAAATAGCAAACCATCAAATTTTAAAAATTTTATTTTAAATAAATTTCAAAATGGAATTATTAAATTTGATTTAGATTTAAAATTATCAAAAGATCTTAAATTAATTGAATATTTTGTAAAAGGATATGGCTCAGATATAAAAATAAATATATTGAAAGATAAAAGTATTGAAAATTTAGACTTTAATTATGAAATTAAAAAAAATTCTGGATTAATTGAAATTATCAATGGAAAAGCAGATAGTATTGATATTAAAAATAGTAATATCAATTACGAAATTAAAAAAAACAACTATAAAATAAGTGCAAAAATACAAACACTAACTAATTTAAGAAATAAAGAGATAAATGAGTACTTTCCAAATAATAATTTTAAGGAATATTTAAATAATAATCAAATATATTTGAAAGCAGATCTAAATCATAATTTGAATCTGTCTCTAAACAATAGTCTCAAACTGGTGGATTATAAATATAATATTGAAGGAAATATTTTAAAATCTTCAATAAAATTTAATAAGGCTTTAAGTACAAATTTTTTAACAGAAAAAATAAAAGATATAATTATAAATAATTCAAAAGTTTTATTTACGAAAACATATAATGATAAATCGTTTTTTAATATAAAAGGAAAATATTTATTTAACAATAGTAAAAAAGAATATCAAAAATTTGAAATAAACAATATAATTTCTAAGTCTGTAATCGAGTCAAATATAAATATTGATTTAATAGATTCATTAAACATTCCAGTAATTAATTATAAGAAATCTGAAAATAAAGTTTCAAAATTGAAAATAAAAATTAAAAAAAATAAAAATATTTTTAATATAGAAAATTTAGAATATTTACATAAAGATGACTTTATTAGTTTCAAAAATTTAAAAATAATTAATAAAAATAAGAGTCTTCATTCATTTGAAGAAATAAAAGTAAAAACAAATGTCAATGGTATTTTAAACAATGACTTTAAAATTTCCAATAAAGGAAAAATTAAAATAAATGGAAATTTTTTTGATGCAAAGAATTTATTGAAGATAATTGACAAAAAAAATAAAAATAATTTTATTAAAAAAATAAGTAGTAAAATTGAAATAAAGTTTAACAATGTTAACACTCAATTTTCTAAAAATTTAAAAAATTTTAATTTATTTGGTGAAATTTTAAATGGAAGTTTTGTTAAGATTAATTCAAAAGGTGATTTTAAAGAAGGTAAATATCTAGAAATTTCTTTAAAAAATGATGAAAAAAATAAGAAAAGATATCTTGAGGTTTATTCAGATGTTCCTGAAGCATTGCTTTTAGACTATAAATTTTTCAAAGGTATCAAAGGTGGAAAACTTTTGTACACTTCAGAAATTGGCAAACAATATACAAAGTCTAAACTAGTGATAGAAAATTTTAAAGTTATTGAAGCACCTGCTTTTGTAAAATTATTATCTCTAGCTGATTTAAAAGGTGTTGCTGATGCATTAAATGGTAATGGATTAAGTTTTGATAAGTTAGAAATCAAAGCAACAAATGATGAAAAAGTATTAAAATTAGATGAGTTATATGCTTTAGGTAAAAGTATTTCAATTTTGATGGAAGGATATATAGAGTCAAAATCTGGTTTGGTAAGCTTAAAAGGTACGATGGTGCCAGCTAAAATGTTAAATAATTTTTTATCAAAAATACCAATTGTGGGAAATATATTAATCCCAAAAGAGATCGGAGAAGGTCTGTTCGGAATTAGTTTTAAATTAAAAGGTTTGCCTGGAAAGATAAAAACTACTGTTAATCCTATTAAAACTTTGACACCTAGATTTATTACTAAAGCATTAGAAAATAGAAAAACTAAATAATTTTTAGAAGATAATGTTTTTTTTTCCCCAAAGATATTTTTATAAATTTTTTATCTAAAAAATCACTTAAATTAATAACTTGTTTGTCATCAGTAACAAGCTCATTATTAATTTTTAAGCCATTATTTTTGATAATTCTTCTTGCTTCACTTTTAGATTGAATAATATTATTTATAGTCAAAACTTCTATGAAACTTAATCCATATTTAAATTTTTGTTTTGACATTTTTATTTCTGGAAGATTTTGACTAATACCTCCTAGTTTAAAAGTTTCTTTAGCAGTTTGTTCAGATTCTTTTGATGACTTATCGCCATGTAATAACTTTGTAGCTTCATTAGCCAATAAAACTTTAAGATTATTAATGTTTTTTTCATTTTCAGCAATTTCAATAATTTTATCTGTTTCAATGTCTGTAAAATAATTTAAAAATTTAATCACATCATTGTCTTCAGTATTTCTCCAAAACTGCCAATAATCATAAGCAGAAAACAATCTTTTATCTAACCAGATTGCCCCTTTTTCTGTTTTACCCATTTTTATTCCAGATGAGGTTGTTATTAAAGGTGTTGTTAAGCCATAAACTTCTTTTTTTTGAATTCTCCTAACTAATTCAACTCCATTTACTATATTACCCCATTGATCAGACCCACCTATTTGCAAAACACAATTTTCTTTTTTATTTAATTTATAAAAGTCATATGCTTGTAAAATCATATAATTAAACTCCATGTAACTTAGAGATTGCTGCCTATCTAGTCTTAACTTGACGCTATCGAAGGAAAGCATTTTATTAATTGTGAAATGAACACCAATTTCTCTTAGGAAATCTATATAATTTAATTTTCCTAACCAAGTATCATTATTTACAAAAATTGGTTTAGTTTTTTTATCTTTAAAATTTAAAAGTTGTTTAAAAACTTTTTTAATTCCTTTTATATTTTTATTTATTTTTTTTTTATCTAATATTTTTCTTGTTGTATCTTTTCCTGAAGGATCACCAATTAATGTTGTTCCCCCACCTAATAATACTATAGGTCTATGTCCATTTTTTTGTAAAATTCTTAAGACCATTATTTGTAGTAAACTTCCAACATGAAGGCAGTCAGCCGTACAATCAAAACCTATATATGCAGATATAGATTTTTGTTCAGATAATTTTTTTAATTCACCAATATTCGTACATTGATTAAAATAACCTCTGGCTTGAATTTCATCTAAAAAAGATTTTTTCATAGATCTTGATAATAAGAGCTACTATTATACAAAAATTATTATAAATAAATATAAATATGCAAAAAAAATACAAATCCTTGGGATTAATGAGCGGTACATCTGGGGATGGGGTCGATGCATCAATTATAAATTCTGATGGTAGTAATGATTATGAAGAAATCACCAATGAATATTTTCAATATGATCAAGATATATACGATAAAATACACAGTTTAAAAGCCAAAATTAATACTAAAGAAGATTTATTAAAAAATCAGAGTGATGTTGATGATTTAGAAAAAGAAATTACATTATTTCATGCTAAAGCGGTGAACAAAATAATTAAAAATAATAGTATAGATATAATAGGTTTTCATGGACAAACTATTTATCATAATGCGGATGAAAAAATTTCAAAACAAATAGGAAATGCAAAGTTACTTTCTCAATTAACTAAAAAAAATATTATTTATAATTTTAGAAATAACGATTTAAAAAACGGAGGACAAGGAGCACCATTAGCACCTGTTTTCCATAGACTATTACTAAAACAAAATAATTTAGAAATACCTGCTTGTATTCTAAATATCGGTGGAATCTCAAACATCACTATTATCACTGATTATAATAAAGATAATTTTTTAAGTAAAGATATTGGACCTGGAAATTGTTTGATAGATCAATGGGTAAGAAAAAATAATAGAAAGAAGTATGATATGAATGGAGAATTAGCTTCTAAAGGATTAGTCAATCAAATTATCTTAGAACAAGGACAAGAACTTCTTTCAAGTATTAAAAAAAATAAAAACTCATCTTTGGATATTAATGACTTCGATACTTCTTTTGTTAGAGGTCTTTCAGTTGAAGATGGATCAGCAACTTTAACTTATTTAACAGCCCAAATTATAAGTGCATCTATCAATTACTATGTATCTAAAATAGACAATAATATAAATAAAATTATAATTTGTGGCGGCGGTCGAAAAAATAATGAATTAATAAATATCATAAAAAAAAATTCCTCTAAAAAATTTGATTTTAAAAATATTGATGATTATGGTTTGGATGGAGATTTTATAGAGTCCCAAGCTTTTGCTTACATATCAATTAGATCTTTATTAAAACTGCCAATATCTTATCCAAATTCAACTGGTTGTAAAAGCGCTTGCACTGGTGGAGAATTAGTAGAATATTAAATTAAAGCTGTTTTTTCTTTTATATATTTTTCAACTTCTTTTTGTAGAACATTTTCTTTATCTTTAAAAAAATGATTAGCTTCCTTTATTTTTGAAAAAATAACTTCCACACCTTTTTGGTTTTTAATTCTATTATCTAATTCACTTATACTTTCTTGTGTTACCAATTCATCATTGTCACTATAAACAACTTGTCCAGAAGTCGGACATGGGGCTAGAAATGAAAAGTCGTATACATTTGGTTGAGGCGAAATAGCAATAAAATTATTAACTTCCGGTCTTCTCATAATTAACTGCATACAAATTAATGCACCAAAAGAAAATCCTGATACCCAACATTGACTATAATCAAGGTTTTCTCTTTCTATCCAATCTAAAGCGGCAGCAGCATCCGAAAGCTCACCCTGACCATTATCAAATACGCCTTCACTTTTACCAACTCCTCTAAAATTAATTCTAATTACTGAAAAACCATTTTCTAAAAAAATATTATACATCAGTTGTACAATTCTATTATTCATTGACCCACCATATTGTGGGTGTGGTTGAAGAACTATCGCAACTGGAGATCCAAATTTAGGGTTTTTATAATACCTTCCTTCAAGCCTTCCAGCTGGTCCAGGAATAAATATTTCTACACTTTTAGGTTTCATGTTTTAATAATGATTACTAGTTTCAAAAAAAGAATAGATTTATAGCACGTTTTAACGCGGCAATTTTATTTTTTTAAACCCGACTAATTTACTGGGAATTCATTAATTTGTGTTGTAATACAAGCATAATTTATGAAACTAACAACTAAAGGTAGATATGCAGTAATGGCTATGGCAGACCTCGCTTCATTTGGTGACAAAAAACCAATAAGCCTATCTGAAATTTCTTTACGTCAAAATATTTCATTATCATATTTAGAGCAGTTATTTTTCAAGTTGAAAACAAAAAATTTAGTAAAAAGTGTAAGAGGATCAAATGGTGGTTATGTTTTGGTTAAACCTGCATCAGAAATTAAAATATCTAACATCATTTTTGCAGTTGATGAGACAATTAAAACTTTAAATTGTAAAAAAGAAGTAAAAAGAGGTTGTACACATAAAAATACAAAATGTATCACTCATAATTTGTGGGATGATTTAGAAAAACACATAAATAGTTTTTTTGAAAAAGTAAAATTAGAAGATTTAGTTGTTAAAAATAGAAATTTGTAAAATGAAAACACAAAAAGATATAGATACAAACAAAGATTATAAATATGGTTTTACAACCGATATAGAAAATATCAGGGCACCGAAAGGATTAAATGAAGAAACCATAAAATTTATTTCTAATATAAAAAAAGAACCTAAATGGATGCTTGAATGGAGGTTAAAAGCTTTTAATAGACTAAAAAGTCTCAAAGAACCTAACTGGCAAAAACCTAAATATCCAAAAATTGATTATCAAAATCTTTACTATTATTCTGCACCTAAAAGTGCTTCAGATAAACCGAAAAGTTTAGATGAAGTTGATCCAAAACTTATTGAGACTTATAAAAAACTTGGAATACCACTACAAGAGCAAAAGAGATTAAGCGGTGTAGCTGTAGATGCTGTATTTGACTCAGTATCTGTTGCAACTACTTTTAAGGAGGAGTTAACAAAAAAAGGCATAATTTTTTGCCCAATTTCAGAAGCAATTATTAACCATCCTGAACTAGTAAAAAAATATATTGGCTCTGTTATACCTATTACTGATCATTATTTTGCAACACTTAATTCAGCTGTATTTACCGATGGTTCATTTGTTTATATCCCTCCAAATGTTAAGTGCCCAATGGAACTTTCAACTTATTTTAGAATCAATGCTTCTGAAACAGGCCAGTTTGAAAGAACATTAATAATTGCTGATAAAGGCAGTTATGTAAGTTACTTAGAGGGGTGCACAGCACCAATGAGAGATGAAAATCAATTACATGCTGCCAATGTTGAATTAATTGCTTTAGACGATGCTGAGATAAAATATTCAACAGTACAAAACTGGTACCCTGGAGATAAAAATGGTGTTGGTGGTATTTATAATTTTGTAACTAAAAGAGGAGCTTGTAGAGGAAAAAATTCTAAAATTTCTTGGACACAAGTAGAAACTGGCTCAGCTATAACCTGGAAATATCCAAGCTGTATATTACAAGGAGATAACTCTGTTGGTGAATTTTATTCTATTGCTATAACTAATAATCACCAAAAAGCTGACACAGGTACAAAAATGATTCACTTAGGAAAAAATACTAAAAGCAAAATTATCTCTAAAGGAATATCAGCTGGAAAAGCCGATAATACTTATAGGGGTTTGGTAGATATAAATCCAAAAGCCTCAAATTCTAGAAACTATACTCAGTGTGACTCACTATTGATGGGTAACAAATGTGGAGCGCATACAGTACCTTATATAAAGAATAAAAATTCAACATCAACTATTGAACACGAGGCAACTACTACAAAAATTAATGAAGAACAACTTTTTTATTGTAACCAAAGAGGACTAAACCAAGAAGAAGCAATAAGTTTAATAGTCAACGGTTTTTGTAAAGAAGTTTTACAGCAGTTGCCAATGGAGTTTGCAGTAGAAGCTCAAAAATTAGTTTCGATAAGTTTAGAAGGAAGTGTCGGCTAATGTTAAAAATTAATAATCTAAAAACATCTGTTAACGATAAAATGATTTTAAATGGCGTAGATATACACATCAAACATGGAGAGGTACATGCCATTATGGGTCCAAATGGATCAGGAAAAAGTACTTTAGCAAATGTATTATCTGGTAAAAAAGGTTACGAGAACTCAGGTGAGATAGTGTTTGATGGTGAAAATTTGAATGATATTTCAATAGAAGAAAGAGCTCAAAAAGGAATGTTTCTAGCATTTCAGTATCCACTAGAAATACCAGGGGTAAACACCAATAATTTTTTAAAAACATCATTAAATACTGTTCGAAAAGCAAAAGGAGAAAAAGAATTAGACACACTAACATTTTTAAAACTCGTTAAAGAGAAATCAAAAGAACTTGGAATAGATGAGAAATTCTTATCAAGACAATTAAATGTTGGTTTTTCAGGAGGTGAAAAAAAGAAAAATGAAATCCTACAAATGAAATTACTTGAACCAAAGTTATCAATTTTGGATGAAACTGATTCAGGACTTGATATAGATGCATTAAGGATAGTTGCAGATGGAGTTAATACTTCAAAAAATAAAGATAATGCATTTTTAATAATTACACATTATCAAAGATTGCTCGACTATATAAAACCTGACTTTATTCACGTTTTGTCAAAAGGAAAAATCATTAAAACTGGGGATAGCGATCTTGGAATAGAGCTCGAAAAATCTGGATATTCTAAATTATAATTCTTATATATGATGTATGATATAAAACTAAATATTGAAAATATTTCTTCTAAAGAAAAAAAAATTAGAGAAGAGTATTTAAAAATTTTTAACAAAGATGGCTTTCCAAATAAAAAATCAGAAGAATGGAAATTTACAGACCTAAATAAAATTATCAGCAATAATTTTGAAGAATTAAAAACTTTTAATCAATCTAATGAGTTTAAGACAATTGAGAAAGTTGAAGATTTTGAACATAATTTTATTTATTTGATAAATGGATTTTTAAAATCTCACGATTTTAAATTTGAAAATAAAAAATATATAACAATAAAAGAATTAGAATCGACAGCAGATCAAAATATTAAAACCACTAATCCATTAATAAATTTAAATAACGCATTGTTTACAGGAGGGTATTTTTTAGAAATTTCTAAAAACTATAAATTGAAAAAACCTTTAATAGTCTATAATTATTTTTTAGGAGACCTTAAAAATAAAATAACTAATAGTAAAAATTCGATTATTTTAAATGATAATTCTAATTTAGATATAATTGAACTAAATATTGATCATTCAAAAGATAACTTTATTTATAATAATTATACAAATATAAATATTAAAAAAAATTCATCTTTTAAAAATTATACGTTACAAGGTTCTGATAGCAAAGGTTATTTTTACAAATTTTCAAAAGTCACTCAAGATAGCGACTCTAATTACGAAAATTACATTTTTACCTCTGGATTAAAATTTAATAAAATAGAAGAAAATGTAGATATTAATGGAGAACATGCAAATTGTAACATTCAGTCTGCTTTATTCTTGGATAATAATAGTCATCAAGAAATCAAAACTGAGCTCAAGCATTTAAAACCTAATTGTAGTAGTTATCAAAAAATTAAAAATGTTTTAAATGATAATTCAAAAGGCATTTACCAAGGAAAAATATACGTTAAAGATATAGCTCAAAAAACTGATGCATATCAGCTTAGTAAAGCTTTGTTGTTGCAAGATACATCAGAATTTAACGCTAAACCAGAGCTGGAAATCTATGCAGATGATGTTAAATGCTCACACGGATCAACATCGGGTAGCATAAATGAGGATTCAATTTATTATTTAATGACAAGAGGAATATCAAAAAAAGATGCTACAGATCTTCTGACTAAAGCGTTTTTCCTAGAAATAGCAGAGTCAATATCAAATACCGAAATAAAAAAATTCGTTGAAAAAAACTTAGACAAGCAAATTTATGGATATAAAAAAAATTAAAACTGAATTTCCAATTTTTAAACAAAAAATTAAAGGTAAACCTTTAGTCTATTTAGATAGTGCCAATTCTTCTCAAAAACCTCAAGTTGTTATAGAAAAGATATCAAATTTTTACGAAACCGAATATTCAAATGTTGGCAGAAGCGTACATTCATTAGCAGTTAAGGCTACTAATAGATATGAAGAAACTAGAGATAAAGTTAAAAATTATTTTAACGCAAAACATAGAGAAGAAATTGTTTTTACAAAAGGTGCCACAGAGGCCATTAATTTAGTTGCATCCTCATATGGTGAACAATTTATTACTAGTGGAGATGAAATTATAGTTACAGAGTTAGAACATCATTCAAATTATGTTCCATGGGATTTTATACGAAAAAAAAAAAATGCAATTATTAAATTTGCATCGGTCAATAAAAATGGAGAAGTAGAAGTTGATGAAATTAAAAAACTTATAACCAACAAAACTAAAATGATTGCAATAACGCATTTATCAAATGTAACAGGTGCAATAACTCCATTAAAAAAAATAGTTGATTTAGCTAAAACAAAAAAAATACCAGTTTTAGTTGATGGCACTCAAGGAGCCCCGCATTTAAAAATTGATATGCAAGAATTAGGATGTGATTTTTACGCTGTATCATGTCACAAAATGTATGGACCAAATGGATTAGGTATACTTTACGGCAAAAAAAAATGGCTAGATTCTTTTCCGCCCTATCAAGGAGGCGGCGGAATGATAAATGAGGTTAAAAAAGACAAGGTTACTTACGCAGAAACCCCAGTTAAATTTGAAGCTGGAACCGGTCAAACAGCCGAAGTAGTAGGTTTCTCTGAGTCCATCGATTTTATAAACAATATTGGAATTAAAAATATTTTAGAGCATGAAAATAATATAATGGAATATGGAATTGAAAAGCTAAAAAAAGATAATTCAATTAACATTATTGGAGACCCCAAAGAAAGAGGTTCTGTAATTTCTTTTACAATCAATGGTATTCATCCTCACGATATTGCTACAATTTTAGATGAAGATGGTGTTGCTATCAGAGCTGGTCATCATTGTTGTCAAATTTTACATGATAAGTTAGGTTTAGCAGCCACCGCTAGGGCTTCATTAGGAATTTACAACACAAAAGAAGACATGGATATTTTGTGTCAAGCAATAGAAAATTGTAAAAAAATATTTAAAATATAAATGGAATTAAAAGAATTATATCAAGAAATAATTTTAGATCACGGAAAAAATCCTAGAAACAAGGGGCAGTGTGATAAATTTAATCGAGAAGCAAAAGGACACAACCCTCTTTGTGGAGATAAAGTTCAAATTTTTTTAAGATTAGATGAAAATGAAAAAGTAGAAGATATAAGTTTTGAAGGTGAGGGTTGCGCTATTTCTTTAGCTTCGGCATCTATTTTAACTGACATTATAAAAGGAAAAGATTTTAATGTAGCTAAAAAAATTATTGTAGATTTTTTAGATATGATAAAAAATGAAACTAAAATAACAATTAATAGTTTGAGTGAAGACCAAAAAACTACAATTATGTCTTTATCTGGCGTTAAGCAGTTTCCTATGAGAGTAAAATGTGCGACAATGGCTTGGCATACATTGAACACTGCATTGAAAGGAAAAGATGTCTAATTTAAAAGAAAATATAATAGATGAAATTAAAAAAATTTACGATCCAGAAATACCAGTAAATATTTATGAACTAGGTTTAATATATAAAATAGACGTTCAGGAAGACAATAATATTAATGTGGAAATGACTTTAACATCACCTAACTGCCCTGTTGCCGAAAGTTTGCCAATAAAGGTCAAAGAGCATATAATGAAAGTTGAAGGGGTAAAAGATGTGGAACTGAAATTAGTCTGGGATCCACCATGGACAAAAGATAAAATGTCAGATGCTGCAAAATTAGAATTAAATTTATGAGAGATCAAGTAATAAGGTTAAGCGATAATGCAGCTGCTAGAATAAAAGAAATTATGTCTTCTGCTAAAGATCCAGCTATAGGCGTAAGAGTAGGTGTTAAGTCAGGAGGTTGTGCTGGCATGAGTTATATAATGGAATATGCCAAAGAAATAAAACCTAATGAAGAGGTAATTGAAGACAAAGGTGTAAAAGTATTAATAGATCCTACCGCAATAATTTATCTTTTAGGAACAGAGATGGATTACAAAAAAGAAAAGTTTTCATCACAATTTGTATTTAAAAACCCCAATGAAACAGAGCGTTGTGGTTGTGGTGAGTCTTTTAAAACTTAAAAATTTTAAAAATAACAAAACTATAAACTGTAGTACATTTCAAATTCTATTGGATGAGGAGTATGTTCAAATTTGTATATTTCTTGAAATTTTAAATCTATATACGCATCAATTTGATCATCTGTGAAGACGCTCCCTTTAGTAAGAAATTCTCTATCTTTGTCCAAATTTTCCATTGCTTCTCTCAAAGAGCCACACACTGTAGGAAGTTTTTTCACTTTATCTTCTGATAAAGCATATAGGTCATCATCTAAAGCTTTACCTGGATCGATTTTATTTTTTATTCCATCGATTCCTGCCATTAACATAGAAGCAAAAGTAAGATAAGGGTTTCCTGCGGCGTCAGGAAATCTAACTTCCATTCTTGCTGCCTTCGGATTCATTATAATTGGTATTCTACATGAAGCTGATCTATTTCTAGCAGAGTAAGCGAGTATTACTGGAGCTTCGAAGCCCGGTATCAATCTTTTGTAGCTATTTGTTGTTGCATTAGCAAAAGCATTTATGGCTTTTGCATGTTTTAAAATTCCACCTATGTAATACAAAGCAGTTTTAGATAGTCCAGCATATTCATCTCCCATAAATAGAGGTGAACTACCTTTCCATAAAGATTGATGGCAATGCATACCTGAACCATTATCTCCTTTAACTGGTTTAGGCATAAAGGTTGCTGTTTTACCAAAAGAATGGGTTACCATTTGAACGGCATATTTATAAAGCTGCACATTATCTGCCATATCAGTCATTGTTCCAAAATACATACCAAGTTCATGTTGACTAGGAGCTACTTCGTGGTGATGTTTTTCAACTTTTACACCCATATCTTTTAAAGCTTTTAAATATTCTCCACGCATGTCCTGAGCGCTATCAACTGGAGGTACTGGAAAATAACCACCTTTTATTCCTGGTCTGTGAGCAAGATTTCCATTTTCATATTTTTTTCCCGTATTATAAGGACCTTCAGAGCTATCAATTGAAAAACTTGTTTCGTTCATATCATTCTTAAATCTTACATCATCAAAAACAAAAAATTCAGGTTCAGGTCCAAAATAAGCTTTGTCTCCTATTCCAGTTTTTTTTAAATATTCCTCTGCCTTTTTTGCAGTTCCTCTTGGATCTCTCTCGTATGGATCTTTTTTAACTGCATCCATAATATCACAAAAAATATTTAGCGTTGTATGTGAGTTAAAAGGGTCAATTATTGGTCTGGAAAGATCTGGTTTTAAAATCATATCTGACTCATTAATTGCTTTCCAACCTGCAATAGATGAACCATCAAAGAAAACCCCTTTATTCAACATTTCATCGTCAACGATTCCCGCGTCCATAGTTAAATGTTGTAACTTTCCTCTAGGGTCGGTAAATCTCAGATCTACAAATTCAATTTCTTTTTCCTTTATTAGCTTTTGGATGTCTTTGACGCTCATGAAATATTTCCTTTGTAAGTTTTGTTAAAAATTGTATTAAACATAGCAGAAGTACAAATATCAATAATATAATAAGATGAGATAACAGCTATGCATTTTGCACATAAATACAATCTATACTCGAAATGAGAGAAGCAAAAAATATAGATATATTTCTTCTAATACTACTAGGGTTAATCTGGGGTTCCTCTTTTTTTAATATAAAAATTGCAACATTGTCTTATGAACCTTTTACCTTAGCTTTAATAAGAGTAATATTTGCAAGCATACCTTTATATTTACTTTGTAAGTTCAGAAATATTGAAATTGAAGCTTTTTCAAAAAATTGGAAACCTTACGCAATTATTGGTCTTTGCAACATAGCAATACCATTCGTTTTAATTGCAGTCGGCACTGGTATGATTAATAGTTATTTAGCTGCTATGTTAATGAGCACAACTCCATTGAGTGGTTCAATACTTGCCCACTTTTTTACAAAAAATGAGAAAATAACTTTATTTAAATCTATTGGAATTTTAATAGGTTTTGTTGGAATTTTAATTCTATTTTTTGACGAATTAATTATCAATGAAAGCAATTATTTATATGTTTTAATTACTATATTAGGATCTACATTTTATTCTGTTGGCGGAATATTAACATTAAAATTAAAAAAAAAAGGTAATGAAAACGTTACAACTTCAACAACACTTTGGTCTATCATTTTTTTAATACCTTTATCTTTAATTCTTGAAAATCCACTATCTTCTAACCCCTCTTTAAATTCGACTTTATCTCTACTTTATCTAGGTATAGTAGCTACTGGAATTGCATGGTTAATTAGATTTAGAATTTTAACGGTTAATGGATTAGTTTTTCAAACTCAAGTAGCTTATTTAATTCCTATATTTGGCGTTATGTTTGGATATTTTTTAATGGACGAAATAATAACATGGAGAGTATTAATTTCATTGGTTATAATAATAATTGGAATTTATATTGTTAAAAAAAATAACAAGGGATTAAAAAAATAAAATGCAGTCAGACTTAATTCATTTAAATTTTTTATCTTTATTTTCTTTAACATGTTTTTTTGTTTTTTTAGTTATTCAAAAATATTCTAGCAAAATAGGCTCAGGTATTTTACTAGATAAAGACTTTGATAAACCACAGTCATTTCACAAATCATTTGTTTCTAGAAGTGGTGGCTTAGCATCATTTATCTGCTTGATTATATTTTTTTACTTTAATTATATTTTGTTTAATAAAATTTATTTTGACTATTTGTTTCTAGGATCTTTAATATTTTCATTAGGCCTTTCTGATGATTTAAAGGTAAATATTAGTCCAAATCTAAGGTTGCTATTAATGGTATTAATCCTCTTATTTTTTGTAAATTATTTTACAATTAATATTGGTAAAGTAGATTTAATATTCTTAAATAATTTTTTAAAAAATGAATATTTTTTATCAATTTTTATTTTGCTTTGTTTTTTGTTTATTATTAATGGATCAAATTTAATTGATGGTTTTAATGGTTTGCTTGGAATAAATTTATTAATGATAAATTTATCAATTTTATATATTAATTTAAGCTCAACTGATCAAAATTTTATAATTTTTCTCATAGCTCAGATTATTATTTTGATTTGTTTTTTAATTTTTAATTTTCCTAGAGCAAAAATATTTTTAGGTGATAGTGGGTCTTACATACTTGGTTCTTTAATAGCTTTCAATGCCATCAAGACTTACGAACTAAACTTAAATGTAACACCATTTTTTTATGCTTCAATTTTGTTTTATTTATTTTATGAGGTTTTTTTTTCATTTATTAGAAAGTCTTTAAAGAAGAAATCACCTCTTAAACCGGATAATTCTCACTTGCATATGTTAATTTAT
>MDTC01258266.1_pt1 | contig 15512 bp, 13 predicted proteins | sample 811181 | NCBI WGS metagenome assembly MDTC01 (sample SAMN05326644, study PRJNA326480) | marine metagenome | isolation source: seawater | place: Pacific Ocean: North | collected 2011
GGCCCGTTGGCACTGATGAGAAAAACAATTGGTTGGCAACAGATTTCACAGTCTTCCACGTACTGATCGCCGGCCATGGTTGGGTCGATTAGGGCTGTGAAAGCCTCGGCACAGTAGGGGCAGGTAATAAGATGCTCTTCCAGTTCCATCACCAACTATTGTGCCTGGGTGTCTGAAAAAGAAAAAGAAAAAGGTGATGGTGCAGCTGGCCCGGGCAATGACAGCGTCCTCATCATGAAACCCCAAGCGCCAAAGCTGGACAGAGCCCCCTCGCCACGACCCCACAAGAGGACACTATGACCGATTACCCTGCGAGGGCCCGTGAAGCCTGTCGGGTGGGTGCGTTGCCTGCCAGAGACGAGGAACCGGCTGCATATTTGCGCACCCGCGCATAATGGCGGCACCTGATTATGGATGATCAGCCGAGATTGCACCGGGTTTGCAGGTTTAGGGATTTTACCGGCGTATCAGCCTTGACCGCCGCCGTACTCGCTGGATCCAAGGGCCACCACCCTGCGCTACTGACCGAGCGGGGTCGGGTGAGGGTAGACTGTTGGACACATAAGATTCGCGATATCTACCGCAATGATCTGATTATGGCTGCCCGCAGCGATACCTTGTACGATGCGCTGGGCTGAAGCAGGAGTTTTTTTTGGATCGCACTGAGCGCTTTTACACCATTGACCGCATGCTGCGGGGTCGACAGGGCACGACCCTGCGTCACATGATGGAGGAGATGGAAGTCTCGCGGGCTACCGTGCGGCGCGATCTGGAGTACATGCGTGATCGCCTGGCCGCGCCCATCATCTGGGATAACGAGGCCCGTTGTTATCGTTATGAGGCCCACTCGGAAGAGTCAGATCGTTATGCGCTGCCCGGCCTCTGGTTTAATGCCTCCGAGGTGCATGCATTGCTGACTATGGAGCATCTGCTTTCGAGCCTGCAGCCTGGCTTGCTGGAGCCCCATATCGGCCCCTTGCGCAGCCGGATCCGTCGGCTGCTGGATAGTGGTGATCACCCGGCTGAAGAGGTGACCCGTCGTATCCGGGTGCTGCACATGGCGGCTCGGCAGGCAGATAGTGGTGTTTTCGGCGCCATCTCACATGCGCTGTTGCGCCGTTATCGGCTACAGATCAGGCATCTGAACCGGCGCAATGGTGAAGTTACCGAGCGCTTGGTGTCACCACAGCGCCTGGCGCATTACCGCGATAACTGGTACCTCGACAGCTGGTGCCATTTGCGACAAAGTCTGCGCAGCTTTGCGGTAGATGCGATTGAAAGCGCGCAGGTCGTCGAGGCCCAAAAAGCCAAGACTGTCACCGATGCCCAACTGGAGAAAGTGCTGGGTACCGGTTACGGTATCTTCGCGGGCGACAAGACCAAAGAGGCCGTATTGCGCTTTTCACCCGAGGCAGCCCGCTGGGTGGCCCGTGAGAAATGGCATTCGCGTCAACGGGGTTGCGTAGAGGAGGATGGCAGTTACACGCTGACCATCCCCTATGCAAACGAGACCGAGCTGGTGATGGACATCATGCGCCACGGTGTCGAAGTAGAGGTCATTTCGCCAGACAGTCTGCGTGATGCAGTGGGTCAGCGACTGGCTACGGCAGCAGCACAGTACCGCGCTTAAGTCATTTGAATTTCTTTAGCCACCTGGGCTCTGGTTTATCCGGCAATATCCGGGGCATCGGCTGGATCGTGTTGACCGGGATCATGTTTGTCGGGGTCACAGTCATGGTCCGCTACCTGGGCACCTCTATCAATCCGGTGCAGGCGGGTTTCATCCGCTACGTCTTTGGCCTGCTGATGGTGTTGCCCTTGTTGCCCAAGGTCGGGGTGATGTCGCTGGATGTCAGGCGGGTAGGCTTTCATGCTTTGCGTGGCCTGGCTCATGGCACGGCGGTGATGCTGTGGTTCTTTGCCATGAGCCGCATCCCCATCGCCGAAGTCACCGCGCTGGGGTTTACGGCCCCTATTTTTACCACCTTAGGCGCGGTCGTGTTTCTGAATGAGCGTTGGCGCAGTTACCGTGTCATAGCCATTCTCGCCGGTTTTGCCGGGGCGCTGCTGATCCTGCGCCCGGGATTTCGGGAGATTGATATCGGTGCGCTCGCGCAAGTGGTCGCCGCGCCGCTGTTTGCTTGTTCTTTCCTGATGGCCAAGTCAGCGACCCGTAAAGAGTCCAGCACACTGATCGTGCTGCTGCTGTCGGTTTTTTGTACGCTGATTATGGCGTTACCGGCCATCGCGGTGTGGCGTAACCCCACCACTGAAGAACTGACACTGTTGTTTGCCACGGCAGTGCTGGCTACCACTGGACACTACTGCATGATCAGGGCGTTCAAGGCGGCCGAGGTCTCTGCGGTTCAACCCTTTACCTTTTTGCAACTGGTCTGGGCGACACTGCTAGGCTTGATACTCTTTGACGAACGCCCTGACCTTTGGATCGGTCTGGGCGGTGCCTTGATCGTTGCTGCAGCCAGTTGGATGGCCCATCGTGAGGTGCGATCCCAACGCGATTTGACTGACGTGGATTAGCTGGCAAGCGTAATGCTGGTACCATAGTAGTAGGAATCTGAAGCGATATTGTTCAGGAGGGCACAGATGATCGATGACACCAGCGGTCCCATGGTCGCGGGCAGACCGTCCTCGCGCCGGGCCTTGCCAGTCGGGGGGTCCAGGTGCTGGGCCCAGGTCGGATTGAGCCCGGCTAACATTAGGCGGCAAAATACTTTCTTAGCCACTCCCCATGAAGCCACGCAGTCCCCTTAAGCAACTTTCGACCCACGAGGTCACCAACATGCCACCCCACCTGGGTGATCAGGATCTGTGGGCTGATGACCGGGCGCTGCGTGAGTGGCTTGCCCACTGCGGTGGAGACGATCACGTCAGTCACATGGCCAAAGCCGGAAAGGTGGCTGGGCTGGATGAAACTTTCGACAAGGCCAACCAGGCCAACCGTTGTGTCCCTGAACTACAGGCCTTTGATCGTTATGGCATGAGAATCAATACAGTCGAGTTCCACCCGGCCTATCACGATCTGATGCGGCTGACGATCTCGCACCAGGTGCATAACTTCGCCTGGCACAATGAAGGGCGCGCTGGCCATCTTGGACAAGGTGCCTTGACTTACATGTTCAGCCAGCCCGAGGGTGGCGTGATGTGTCCGATGGCGATGGCCTATTCGGTTGTGCCCAGTCTGCGGACCACCCCCCAGATCGAGGCCCAGTGGATGCCTCGTATCCTGTCTGATACCTATGACCCTCGTGATATTCCCGTGACGGAGAAAGCCGGCGCACTGGTCGGCATGTTCATGACGGAGAAACAGGGTGGATCAGACGTGCGTACCAATTCGACTGTCGCGGTGCCGATGGGCCCGGAGTCCGGAATTGGTGCGGACTATCTGTTGACCGGTCACAAGTTTTTCTGCTCAGCACCCATGTGTGATGCTTTTCTGACGCTGGCCAAGACTGACGGGTTGGGTGTTTCCTGCTTTCTGGTGCCGCGGTGGCGACCGGATGGCCGGCGCAATAACCTGTCTATCCAGCGCATCAAGGACAAGTTGGGCAATCGCTCTAATGCCTCCACAGAAATTGAGTTTCAGGACACTTATGGGACCATGGTCGGCGAGGAAGGCCGCGGTGTGCGCACGATCATCGACATGGTAACCGGTAACCGGATTTACTGCGCCATGTCTTCAGCTGGGATCATGCGCCAGGCACTGGTTCAGGCTTTGCATCATGTTTCTCATCGCTCAGCTTTCCAGAAGCGACTTATTGACCAGCCGTTGATGCGCAACGTGCTTGCTGATATGGCCATCGAGACAGAGGCGGCGCTGGCATTGGGAATGCGTGTAGCGAGCGCGATGGACCATGGTGATGACCCAAGCGAAGCTGCTCTAGCCCGGGTTGGCACAGCAGTGGCCAAGTACTGGAATACCAAGCGCTGCCCTTACCTGGTGTTTGAAGCGCTGGAGTGCCACGGCGGTCCTGGCTATATCGAAGAAAGCATTATGCCGCGGCTGTATCGCGAAGCACCGGTTAACTCGATCTGGGAAGGTTCGGGTAATGTGATCAGCCTGGACGTGTTACGCGCCATCAGTCGAGAGCCTCAAGTGGTTTCCGTGTTCATGGCCGAAGTGGAGAAAGCACGGGGGGGTGACGCCAATCTGGATCAGATCATCGATGACCTGCATCGGGAGTTCAATGACCTCGATGACCTGGAAGTGCGGATGCGCATGATTACCGAGATGATGGCGCTGACCCTGCAGGGGGCGTTGCTGGTCCAGCATGCCCCCGCGCCAGTGGCAAACGCTTTTTGTGCCTCACGTCTGGCACCGCGCTACCGGGGCGCCTTCGGGACATTGCCCCGGGGATGTGATCTGGATGCGATCATCGCCCGCGCGATACCGGGCTGAAGTCGCGGGGATCAGCCCGCCAGTGCAAAAGATGTGGGCGGTGCAGGTGTTGGCAGGATTCAGGGCCGGTTTATAAATCGACAAGCCGGAAAATTCGGTGTCAGGATCACCGGGCGAGCCTGCCAGCACGCATAATCTTGCCCATGCCTGCACGCCCCAACCGGCCCCCCTCGACAGCCCCCGATGCTGCACCTTTATCACGCTAACCGTCTGGAGGATCTGGCCGAGCGTCTTGCCAGAGATCTTCAATGCCCCGCTGGCCCGGTGTTGGCTCCCCAGATTGTCGCCGTATCCAGCACAGCGATTGGTCAATGGCTCAGCCTGCAACTTGCACATCACCAGGGTATCAGCGCCAACATGCAGTGGCTTTTACCGGCAAGACTGTTGTGGCGGGTGTTTCGTGATGTGTTGAGCGATGTACCCAAGACCAACGCCTTTTCCGCTGAGGTTCTGGCCTGGCGCGCGCTGGCGGTATTACAGGATGAGGCCTTTGTCCGTGATCACGGGGCTCTCGCGCATTATCTCGCCGATGCCAATGCGTTGCGTTTCTGGCAACTGGCGCGCCAGATGGGCCGGTTGTTTGAGCAGTACCTGATTTTCAGGCCCGATTGGATTCATCGTTGGGAGCACGATGGCGCCAAAGAGTGGCAGGGGGCGCTGTGGCGGCGGTTGATCAGCAACGGCGATGCGCGTCATTGGCTCAGGTTGCGTACAGAACTGTTCGATGATCTGTCCAGCAACCCGTCGGCTGCAGGGCGCCTGCCCGAACGGCTTTCCCTTTTTGCCCTTGCAGGCCTGTCGCCGGCATTTCTTGAGTTGTTGTCGCGCCTGGCCGAGCACACCGATGTGCATGTGTATCATCTTAACTTCAGCGGGGGTTTCTGGGCTGATATTGTCAGTGACCGAGAGCGCGCGCATCTGATTGCCACACAGGGTGAAGATGTGGATGCCTACCTCGACCGGGGTAACCGGTTGTTAGCCTCGATGGGCCGGCTGGGTCGAGAGCACCTCGCCCAGTTGCTGCAGCTCGAATCCATTGAGTCAGAGACTTACTGTGCTCCGCCACGCGATACTCTGCTCGGTGCTATACAGGCAGATATCGTAGAACTTCGCGATGCTGATGAGATTGTGCCGTTTACCGGTGATCCCCGGGATCGTTCGATTCAGGTACATGTCTGTCACGGCCCGATGCGCGAAATCGAGATATTGCATGATCGCCTGCTGGATGCTTTTGAGCGCGATCCGGATCTCACACCGGCCGATGTGCGGGTACTCATTCCCCAACTGGCTGAATATGCCCCATTGATCGAATCGGTGTTTGGCGCTGCAACGGGGCACCGGCACATCCCCTGGTGTCTGGCCGAGCGCGCCCTGGATGATCACAGTCCATTGGTACACGCTTTTCTGGAGTTGTTGCGATTGCCCGAGGGTCGTCTTGATGCGCAGCGGGTGAGTGCCCTGCTGGATATTCCCGTGCTAAGGCGTCGTTTCATCCTGGATGCGGCCGACACAGAACAGGTAACGCGGTGGATACGTGAACTGGGTATTTATTGGGGACCTGACGCCAAGGCGCTGGAAGAGATGGATCTGCCTATCGGCGGTACCCACACCTGGCGTGGGGCAACCGATCGACTGCTGCTGGGTTTTGCCTTGGGCGATAGCGATGTGCCGTTCGCGGATTGCATGCCCATGGCCCCGGGTGATGCGACGTTGGCACAGGTCGCGGGACGTTGGCGCTCTTTTCTTGAGCAGTTAATCAGCCTGCGTGAAACCCTGGCGCTTGCTCACACGCTGCCCGAATGGATTGTTTTATTTCATCAGGTGCTTGAGGGGTTTTTCCTGGCGGGCTCGACAGAGGTCGATAACCTGGTGCGCCTGCGCCAGCAACTGGCTGCCCTGGCCGCTGATGCAGCGCTCGCCCCCTTCGATCGGCCGTTGCTGCTTTGTGTGATACGTGATGCACTTGAGGGGCGCTTGCACGGCGCCAGTGGCGGACGTTTCATGAGTGGCGGCGTTACTTTTGCCACGCTGGCTCACGGCCGTTGTCTGCCGGCCAAACTACTCTGCCTGGTGGGAATGAACAGCGAGCATTTCCCAGGTCGCGACAGCGGCCATGGCCTTGATCAAATGCACTCACAGTTTCGCCCGGGAGACCGTCGGCGGCGTGACGACGATCGCCATGCCTTTTTGGAGGCCTTGAGTTGCGCCCGCTCGGGGCTCTATATCAGCTACACCGGCGCCAGTGAACGTGATGACAGCGTGCAACCCCCTTCAGTCGTCATCAGCGAACTGCTCGAGCAGGTCGACACCTTATCTGAAGAGGGCGCTTTGTCTGAGGTAGTCACGGTGCGCCATCCACTGCAGCCATTCAGCTCGCGTTACTTTCGCAACGAGCCGAATCTATTCAGTTACGCCTGTGAGATGGTGCCTCCCGGGGATGCGGGCGGCTTAAACCCGACTCCTCTATTTGATCAACCCCTTGTACCGCCCACACCGGGCAAGTTATCACTGGAGAGCCTGGTTGATTTTCTGGCGAATCCGGCACGCAGCTTGCTGCGCGACCGTCTTAATGTGGTTCTCGAATCCGGTGAGGGTCTGCTGCCTACCCGCGAACCGATGTGGCTGGATGCACGTTCGCGCCGTGCACTGGCGCGGTTCACGCTACAGGCGCAACTGCAGGAGCTGGATGAGGCCGTGCTCGCACAGCGCGCCCGGCTGGAGGGCTATCTGCCTCCTGGCACGCCAGGCGAACTGGCCATGGCGAATGAGTGGCATCAGGTCGCGCCGGTCGCTGCACGGCTGAAACCTTTGATGGCATCGCAGGTGCTTTCTTCCTGGCCGGTGAGCGCCACACTGGGAGATTGGCAGTTGTCTGGTGTGCTGGAAAACGTCGGATCGTCTGGCCAGATCCTCTGGTCTGTCGAATCACCCAGCCCGTGGGTCATTCTGCGGGTCTGGTGCGCGCATCTATTGCTGAACACAGATTCACAGGCGCCATCACACCATACCCATCTGGTCAGTCCCGATGGGGTTTCAACTTTTGCGCCAGAAAATGATTCCGCACGCCTGCTGTCGGAGTTACTGGTGATTTACAGTGAAGGTTCGTGCAGACCCTTGCCGTTTTTCCCCCGCAGTGCCTGGAAGTTCGTCAACGCGCCACGATCACCGCAATCGGCAGCCTATGCCGTCTGGATGGGGTCAGAGTTCAGTCCAGCCCCGGGTGAATCGGCGAATCCCTATTTTGCACTGGCATTTCGTAGCCGCCTGGAACAGGCACTGGACGATGAATTCGAATCTTTGGCCCTGCAGTTGTTGGGCACCCCAAAAGAGCGGCTGCAGGGCCAAGGCCTATGAGCGCACAATCGCTGGATCCCTTCTCGACCCCATTGCACGGCGTCAATCTGGTTGAGGCCGCAGCAGGCACAGGCAAGACCTGGACTATCACCGCGTTGTTTTTGCGGTTACTGCTGGAAGGAGACCTCAGTGTCGGCAATATTCTGGTGGTGACCTATACCCGTGCAGCCACGGGTGAGTTGCGCCAGCGGTTGCGCGAGGCATTGAGTAAAGCGCTCGCTGCGTTTGCTGGCGAGGGCAATGAAAGTGACCCGCTGGTAGGACCGCTCTTATCGCGCTACCCGGATCACCATATTTGTGCGCTGAAGTTGCAGCGGGCGATAGCCGATTTTGACCAGGCCAGCGTTTTTACCATTCATGGATTCTGTGAGCGAGTGCTGGGTGACAGCGCTTTTCAAAGCGCTATCGCGTTAGAGACCCAGGTGCTGGCCGATCAGCAATCACTGTTGGGTGAGGTGGTCGATGATCTGTGGCGCATTGAGATCTACCCGGCGAGCCGCACCTGGGTGAACTGGCTGGCCAGTACCCAGAAACTGCGCAGCGCGGATGACCTGTTATCGGTGCTGAATCCGCTGATCGGTAAGCCCTATCTGGTGGTATCTGGCCTGGCTGATACGCCAGACCCGGCCAAGCTTGAGAACCCACTGGCCAATGCTTACAGCGCGGTAAGTCAGTGCTGGCATGCCCATCGTGACGAGGTGCGCGAGCTTCTTCTGGATCCAGATTCGGGCCTGCACCGTCAGCGTTACCCGTTGAAATCGCTGCCCAATTGGTTGGCACAGCTCGATGCACTGATGTCGGGCACAGCGCTGGATTTTGCCAAGCTCAAAGCCTTTAAGAATCTCGAGAAACTCTCCAGCGGTTTTCTCGCAAAGCCCCAGGCGACTCGAAAAGATGCAGACCCACCGGCCCACGCTTTTTTTGATGAGGTCGATGCGTTGCTTGCCTGTATCCGGTCTTACGAGGATTGCGCCCGTGCCCACTACGTAGACTGGTTGAACGAGATGCGCCGCCGTGCTGAAACCGCGCAGCGTGAACTGAAAACCGAGCGCGGTGTACAGGCCTACGATGATCTGTTGCTGAACCTGCGCGGCGCTTTACAGCCAGGTATCGGTGATGCGCTGTTGCAGCGCTTACGCGCCGATTACCCGGCAGCCTTGCTGGACGAATTCCAGGATACCGATCCGGTGCAGTACGAAATTTTCAATACCCTCTATGGTGATGGTTCGCAGCCCGTATTTATGGTCGGAGATCCCAAGCAGGCGATCTATTCTTTTCGAGGTGCAGATCTTTTTGCCTACCTTAAGGCGCGTACGGGTGCATCACGACACTACACCCTGGATACCAATCATCGTGCGACACCGGAACTGGTCAAGGCCGTCAACACCTTGTTTTCACATCGCGCGCCAACAGGCAGTTTTGTTTTTGACCAGATTACCTTCAATGATGCTATCTCAGCCTCAAGTGCGCCAACCCTGGCCGACCGCGAACTGACCTCACCCATGGTGTTCTGGACCCTGGCGCGTCAGGAGCCTTCCAGGCAGGTGACCAAAGCACAGGCCAGAGCCCGTGGCAGCGCAGCCGTGGCCAACGAGATTCAACGACTGTTCGCAAATGCTACAACCCTGGGGGATCGACCCTTGGCACCACGCGATATTGCCGTGCTGGTGCGCAACCATACCGAGGGCCTGATGGTACAGCGGGCGCTGATCCAGGCAGATATCGCCTGCGTACGCCAGGGCCAGCAGAGTGTGTATCAGACTTATGAGGCGATGGAGCTTGAGCGCTTACTGCAGGCGATTGCCCAACCTCGTCACGAGGGCCTGGTGCGCGCTGCCCTGCTGACAGACCTGCTGGGTGTTGAGGTATCGGCATTGGCCCAGCTGGAAAGTGATTCCACCACCTGGGACGCATGGTTCGCACGTTTTGATCATTATCATGAACGCTGGCGTGATCATGGTTTCATGCGCATGTTTCGTGAACTGACCGCCTCATTGGGGGTGATGCAGCGCCTGGCCCGTTTTGCAGATGGTGAACGACGCCTGACCAATCTGATGCATCTGGCTGAGTGTATTCAGGCCATGGCTTCGAGGCATACCGATATACCCGGAGTCATGAGTTGGCTGGCCTCTATGCGCATTCAACCCCCGGTCGCAGAAGAAAGCACGTTACTGAGACTTGAAAGCGACGAGGACCGGGTGCGGATCGTGACGGTGCACGCCAGTAAAGGGCTACAGTATCCGGTGGTGTTCTTGCCGTTTGCCTGGGACGGCACCTTGCGCAGTGATCGCACACCTACCGTGTATTTCCACGACCCTGACGCCCAGAATTGCCCGACAGTTGATTTTGGTTCACCCGATTTTGAGCGCCACCGCGACCGGGCCGGGGTCGAAGAACTCGCCGAGAGTCTCAGGCTCTTTTATGTCGCGGTGACCCGCGCGCAGAGCCGTTGTTATCTGGCCTGGGGTGCGGTGAACGGCTCGCCTACCTCGGCCTTGGCCTGGTTGCTACATCGGCCATTGCCCGGTGGTCTACCGGAAGATACCCAGGCACTGGCGAGCGCCTTTGCCGCGCTTTCGGACGAGAATTTGAACGATGCGCTGGGTGCGCTCGCCGGGCAGAGCGAGTCATGTATTGCGGTGCATCCGTTGCCCGATGCGCGACAGATCAAGGGTGAGACACAAACTGAGCAACCCCCTGCACTGGCGGCGCGTCAGGCAAAGCGTCGACTGCAAAGCACCTGGCAGATGGGCAGTTTCAGTTCGTTGACCACCGGACATGACAGCGAACTGCCGGATTTTGACTCGCAGGGTGCACAAAGCACATCAGATGATGCGGGCGGCTTTTTTGCTTTTCCGCGCGGGGCGCGGGCGGGCACCTGCCTGCACCGGGTTTTTGAACTCATTGACTTTGGTGCAGCTGATCTCACCACGCGCCGGCAGACGGTGCGCCAGGTACTGGGTGAGCATGGCTTTGATGATGAATGGACCCGTGTTGTTGACCAGATGCTGGATAAGGTGCTGCACAGCCCGCTTAATGATGGCGGACTGCACCTTGGCACCGTGTCGCATACCGATCGTGTTGACGAGATGGCCTTTTGTTACCCGGTGGACGCGCTTGATGTCATGCACTGGCGCGAAGTGATGTTGCGTCACCAGGCCAAGCTGCATCCGGCTTTGCGCGCAGGGTTAGACCGTGGGCACTTTGAGCCTTTGGCAGGCTTCATGCACGGTTTTATCGACCTGGTGTTTCAGGCCGGCGGGCAGTATTACCTCGTGGATTACAAGTCCAACTACCTGGGTGGCAATCTTCGGGCCTACGATGCGGTCGCGGTTAATACCACAATGCACCGATCACATTACACCCTGCAGTACCTGATCTATACCCTGGCGCTGCATCGCTGGCTGCGTACCCGCATCCCGGATTACAGCTATGAGCATCACTTTGGTGGCGCTTACTATCTTTTTTTACGTGGGATGGACCCGGCCCACCCCGGCAACGGTGTGTTTTTTGATCGGCCATCGGCGGCTTTGATTGAAGATCTCGATGCGTTGATGGGCAGGGGGGCATGAGCACCATGATGAAACACCTGCAGCAGGCCTGCCGGGCAGGCCAGTTGCCCGATATTGCGTTGCATTTTGCCGGCCTGCTGCATCGGCTCGACCCCAATGTGGATGAATCTATTTTGTTGGCCGGGGCTCTCGTGGGTGATCGGGCGATATCGGGAGAAGTGTGCGTTGATCTTTCGCGCCTTGTGAGCAGCACACTTTTTGACAGCGACGAGGGTCCGAAGATCAGTGCGCCCGACCTTGATACCTGGTTGCAGTCGCTCAAGAGTTCACCCCTTGTCAGTGATGGTGCTGCACCGGCACCGTTAATCATAACGCCTGACGGGCGCTTGTATCTGTATCGTTACTTTGAGCTTGAGCGGCGCCTGGCTGAACTGATCGTGCACCGTACGCACGTTTGTGATGTCTCAATAGATTCGACACGACTTGAAGCCGCGCTGGATGAGCTGTTTGCTGATGATTTGATAAGCGCTGATCAGCGCAGTGCTGCAACGCTTGCCGTGCACAACCGTTTTTCTATCATCAGCGGCGGACCCGGCACGGGTAAAACAGTAACGGTGGTGCGTATTCTGGTATTGCTCCGGCAACTTGGCCTTGTTGCCCCCGATCGGATGCTGCTGTGCGCCCCCACTGGTAAGGCAGCCGCGCGGCTGCGCGAGGCACTGGCGGATACACCGCCAGCCGTAATGCCTGGCGATATCCTGCCACCCGATGCGGTTACCGTACACCGGCTGTTGGGCTGGCGCCCGGGCAAAAAGCCGCGTTATCACGCAGACCGCCCCCTGCCATGTGATCTGTTGGTGCTGGATGAAGCCTCCATGGTTGATCTTGCGCTGATGGTCAGCCTGCTTGAGGCCTTACCCCCCCAGGCACGGCTTATACTGCTGGGGGATCGTGATCAGTTGTCATCGGTAGAGGCCGGTGCGGTGCTGGGTGATATCTGCCGTGCGGCCGACAGCGGTGCCTTGGAAGGTGTCCTGACGACACTGAGCCATAACTGGCGTTTCGGCGCGAATAGTGCGATCGCGAATCTTGCCAGTGCTATCCGTGAGGCGCGCGCCAAAGATGCTATCGGCATCCTCGATAACACAAGCAGTACTGAGGTTACGTTGCAGCCGGTAGATGATAACGACTTGGATGCGCTACTGGCCGAGCACGTGATACCGGTTTATGCCGAGATTGCACAACTGGTGCGCGAGGGTGCCCGGGCCAAAACCATATTTTCAAAATTAAACGAACTGATGGTGTTGTGTGCACATCGTAATGGGCCGCGTGGCGTGACAGACATTAACCAGCGCGTCAGTAACCAGCTGGGTGCTTCGGCTGTGCTATCACCAGCCGTACAGGCTTATCCCGGCATGCCATTGATGGTGGCGCGCAACGACCCGGCGCTGGGACTTTTTAATGGTGACATCGGTATCGTGATGCCGGATATCAATACGCCTGAGCATTTGCAGGCGGTGTTTTTGGATGCCAGCGGCGACGAGCATGCCGTCAGTCTTGGTCGTCTGCCAGAGCACCAGGCTGCCTACGCCATTACCGTGCACAAGGCGCAGGGTTCACAAGCGGCCAGAGTGGTGTTGATCCTGCCGGCACAGGTCTCGCGGGTGCTCTCGCGCGAGTTGATCTACACCGGCATCACTCGTGCCAGAAGTTCGCTCGCGATCTGGGGTGATCGTGAAGTGCTCACCGGGGCTATCGGTCGCAGTGCTCAGCGTGTCATGGGGCTGGTCGAGCGACTAAAAGAAGTGTCGATTCGTGCGGCATAATCTCATTCATGTCCCTGGTGAGATACAGAATTGGTGAGGGCGTCGGTTCAGCTACCATAACCGACGATATGATGCTGCTGACCACGGTTTATGGCCTGGCAGCGGGGACATTACTGACCGTGTTGGCGCACCGCTTGCGTCAGCGCTGGATGGTGTTCTGGGGTGCAGGGCTGGCGCTGATCAGCCTGGCCTATCTTCTGGCAGCTTTGCTGGGCCTGATCTGAGACGCTGGGTTGCGTTTCAAGGGTAGGCGAGAAACTCTTCTGCCGGGGCGCTGTCTCCGTGCAGGTCGATCAGGCGATCGATCTCATCGTAGAGGGTCTGCTCTTCGTCATCCTCGATCTCGCCAATACCAATCAGTTCGGCCACCAGGCCGTTGTGCAGGGTCTGGCGCACTTGCCCCAATGTGGGGGGCTCGGCTGCGCTGTCGTGGTCGATGCAGTTCTCAATGACGTTGGAAAGCGTCTCACTCGCCCGTGGGCGGATGAAGCTGTCGGCTGCGGCATCGCCAAAACTTTCTACCAGTGTATCGAGCTCTGTGCTCACAGAATCGTGATCGGCCGGGTCAATCAGGTTGGACTCGCTCATCTGGTCCAGCAGATCGCCCTCCATCATCGCCTGTACCATCAGCAACGTTACGGGCAGATCATCCTGCGTCGTGGTGATGACATACTGCAGCGCAGCCGATAGTTCCCGGCTGACTTCTTCACTGATATCTTCAGGTATGCTCATGCGTTTTGTGGATAGCCCTCTTTGCAGGCTCATTGTGCCCCAGTCACGGGGTGATGGCAAAAGGGCGAGTCGCCAATTGTGTTGCATTGTGGAATTAAGTCAGTCTCACGACATACCGGGTGCTCGGCACTGGGTAATGGCTCAGGGCATTACAATGGCGGCGCTACTAAAGGCACTTGCATGATTCCCCTGCACGACGACAACCCTACCCGTATCACGCCGATCGTGACGATCGCGCTGATCGGTCTTTGCGTAATGGCTTTTCTCTGGCAACTCTCGTTAGGCCCTGGCCAGGAGGCAGCCCTGTATGCATTGGGCGTAATTCCGGCCGTGATTCTCGACAAGGCGGAACTGGTGCCACAGTTGGTGTGGGTAGACCCAGCGCTGACGCCCTTAACCTCGATGTTTCTGCATGGGGGTTTTATGCACTTGGGCGGCAACATGCTGTACCTGTGGATTTTTGGTAACAATATCGAGGACGCGATGGGCCATGGTCGGTTCGTCGTCTTCTACCTGATCTGCGGGATAGTGGCGGTGTTCGCCCAGGCCTTGCCTGATCCGGAATCGACTATCCCTATGATCGGCGCCAGTGGCGCGATCTCCGGGGTGCTCGGTGCCTACCTGCTGTTGTTTCCTCATGCCCGTGTGCTGGTGGCACTGCCGCTGGGTTTTTACATACACACCATGTCGCTCAAGGCGGGCGTGGTGCTGGGCATCTGGTTTGCCCTGCAGATTTTCAGTTCGCTGGCTGCCGGTGATGGTCCGGGAGTAGCTTGGTTCGCACATATTGGCGGCTTTGTTGCGGGCATGCTGCTGATACCCTGGTTCAAGTATCCTCATGTGCGCCTGTTTGCTCCGGCTCGTACGGGTGGGCGCTGGCACCGGCGGGGCCGCAGACGGCGACATCATGACGCTTAAAGCGCCGCAATATCTTTTTAACCCAGCCGATAAGCCCGCGCTGCCCCTGTACGACGTGCCATTGGTAGAGGCCACGGAAGAAACCGTGCAGGGCTACGGTTGTCTGGTAAGTCACCCTGACGATATCGATATTGAGATCGTGCGCTGGCCGGCAACCGGTTGGCGAGTGGTGGATGAGGACAGTGGGGATGAAGGTGGCTGGGTGGAAGGCGTCTTTTATGGTGAGTGGCAAGGCGATGTGCTCTACGGGCGCAACGAGACCGTTTCGGGTCATTATGTGTTGGGCTGGTCGACTGGCGATCCTGGTCTGGCGAGCGCTCAGAACAAGACCATTGCACGCGAGCGAGTGGTGTTGTGGCATCTCAATTACCACCCAGATGGAGGCCAGCTCTTTTTCCCCCAGGATAAGAGCCCTTTTGTGGTTCCCGTGGCGTTACCCGGAGATGACCTGGTACCAGATCAGGTAATCGGGCTGTGGTGTGATGGCAGCCGGGGCTTATATATCCATCCGGGCATCTGGCACGATGGCATTTTCCCGGTAGCGGACCGTCAGCGTTTTCTGGATCGTCAGGGCCGGGTGCATGCCCGAGTCAGTTGCGATCTGGCTGCCGAGTTCGAGGTGTACCTGTCGGTCCCGTTGGTTCAGAGCTAACCCCACATCCATGGCTTTCGCTCCAGTTAAAAGCGTCAGGGGGGAGTCAGCCTGGGCGGTGTTTGCCCGGGTTGAGCGACAGGTACAGCCCTACGCCGATA
>MDTC01216899.1_pt1 | contig 15509 bp, 3 predicted proteins | sample 811181 | NCBI WGS metagenome assembly MDTC01 (sample SAMN05326644, study PRJNA326480) | marine metagenome | isolation source: seawater | place: Pacific Ocean: North | collected 2011
CTTCCGCCATCTGCTAAGTCTACTCCATTTTCTACATACTCTAAAGCTTCTTTATCTCCTTTAGGTACTATCTCTAACATTAGGTTCATTGCCTGCTGAGCTTTAAAACCCATCAACTTAAATCTACCTCTTTTACCTTTAGACATTTTATCAGCTACAGCTTGATCCATTTTACCTTTACTTAGCTTGTACCTGTTACTTATTATTCTATCAGATTCTTCTTTATAAAACTCTGTAGAACTTTGTATGCCAACTTCAGGATCTGGATTAATATCTATTTTATCATTTTTGTTTAATGAGTTAAATACTGTTTCAGCAGCTGTTGAGTTAAACTCTCCTTCACCATTAAACTCTATTACGTTTTCTCCATCAGCTCTAAACTTTTCTATAGTATTAACTACATCTTCATGGTTTCGTCTTAAAAACTTATCTTTAATACTTCTTTCTTTTCTTTCAGCATTTCTTTTAGAAGCAACTTCAACATCTGTTTTAGTATATATTATTTGAACTTCATATCCTTTATCTCTTAACTCTTGTATAGCTTTTTTATTTGAATTATAAGAAGCTAATGTACCATCTACTACATAACCTTTACCTTCATCTGTTAGTTCTTTTCTTTCTATTTTTGCTTCATTTACAGCTATACCAGTTATTCTAGATAATAAACTTCTTTGATCTACTTCTAAGTTAGATTCATCTTTAGGTAAATCAAATTCATCTTTAAGCCTTTCTTTTTCAAAATCACTATTTACTATTTTTAAACCCTTCAACTCTGGATGTTGATTACTTATCTTAGCCCATGTAGTACCTTTGCCTGAGCCAGCACCACCAGCTAAGAATACAACCTTCTTGTTGGGATTAAACTTACCAGTATTATTAGGTACTGTAGCAACATTATTTTCAGCATCATAGCTATAGCTACCTTCAGCCTTGTCTACAGTAAAGCTTTGATTCCAATTTGTATTATTACCTTGATCGTTAAACTGAGCATTAGAAACATCATCTTTAGGTTGAATAGAATTAGAACTTATTTTGTTAGGAACACCTTGATTACGTAGAACTTTTTTGTTAGTATTGCTTACGACTTTTTCATCTTTAAAATCTTGTATTGCTAGTTTTATTTCGTTCTTAATTATTTTTTTATCTTCAGTAACTTTCTTGAATACTTTACCTTCAATAACTTCTTTTTCTTTATTAGTATATTTTTCTTTACTAGACTGTATAGACAAATCAAACTCGATTCCAAAAGCTTTATGAAAACTTGTAGGCTCACCTTTATACATAAAGTAATATTTCTTAAAAGTTTCATTTGCTGGTTCAATTACTTCACCTATTTCACCTTCTTTTTGTTCTGCTTTATCTGTTGTTATTTTTATAGTTTTAGTTAAGACTTTTGCCGCATCACCAATACCACCTCCCATTCTTGACGTAGTTCCATATTCAGAATCGGTATACTGAAACTTAGACCTGCTACCATAGCCACCTTCAAACGCTAATATAAGTTTTCTCAACTCAGATAACTTGCCATTCTGTATCAAAGCGTTTGCGGTTTCATTAAAGTTTGCAATAGCTTTTCCATGTTCTAGCTTTTCCCATATTTGCTCATGAGATAAATTGTTAATCTCAGCAAAGGTTAATCTTACATGACCTCTAGTTCCAAATACATTTTGAGAATCGCCTTTAGTCATTTTAGTCCATACACTCCAAGTGTTTTTTAGTTCAGACTTTGGCACACTCCAATACATTTTAAATGCACCTATGTATTTTGAATTCACAGCTTTTGACTTATCAATATTAGACTGCTCGTTCATTACTATTTTCATAACTTCATTTTTAGCATTTGGATCAAGGTAATATATACCTCTTTTAGCTAACATGTTTATTATTCTTCTCTTCTCACTATTTATGTTCTTGTCTTTACTTATTGCGTCAAGCTCTTTAGGATCCATTTTTAAGAAAGTGTTAAGCAATGCTTCATCGCCTAATTTTTCTACTCCTTTTAACGTAAAATTATTTAAGTCGTTTTTACCACCTATTACTAAGTCAGGATATTTTTCTAGTAATTCAACAGCATTTACTTTAATTTTTTGACCATCTACTTTTACACCTGCTCCAGTAGTTCTTCTATGGTCACCGTATATTTTAGCCCAAGTATTAATGTCACCACCAACAGCTTCAACTGACAAGCCATATTCAGCTATATTTTTTAAAGCATCTATATAATTTTTTCTTTTATCAGGGTTTGAAGTTTTAGTACCGTTATCCCAAGATAAAGTCTCATCGTTTTCTCTTCTTCTATTTGCTTCTTCTCTTTTTACACCAGCGTAATCATTTTCACGCATAGCTTCTTGACCTATCTTTTTTCTTTCGTCTACTTCTTCTTTGCTTAAATTAAATTCTTCGTTTAGTCTTTTGTATTCAGGCGTCATTGCATTAGACCTTTCTATAGTAGCATCAATAGCTGTGCGGCCTTCACCTTTACTTGGTTCTATTTTGCTTATAATAATATCTTGAGCAACTTCACTTATTGTTATTTCAGTATCTTTAACAGAAATATCTTCGCCATTAAACTTAAATGATTCTTTTCCAGAAGCAACAGCAAGTTTATACTTGTTTAAAAACATATTATTAAAACCGTAACTTTCTTTTAGTTCTAATTTAACTTCATTTTGAAAATCTTTATTACCCACTAATTCTTCAAATGTATTTCTAGTTTCTATTTGATCAACAATCATCTCTTTAGAACTACTTATAGAAGCTTCTTGCATTTCACTAATCATAGCAAAAGCTTTAGGGTTGTAACCCATAGCGTTGTTTATAACGTTTATAGTCCTACCATTTACAATTACATTACCTCCATTTTCAGCAAGCACAGTGTTATTATAACCAAGATCTATTCTACCTATAAGCTCATAGAACTTTAACATTCTCTGTGATTTTATATTAGAAGGACTTTGCCCTTCTGGTGGAGCATAATCTCCTCTTGCCATAAAGAAATCTACAAATTGTTTTTGACTAGGTATTGTAGTTCTATATTGTGGTATTTCTTCTTTTCCTTTTCTAACTACATTACCTTCTGCTGTAAGCTCAGCTTCATAAAACATATCAAAATTTCTAAGTCTTAACCAAGGGCTATTAGCATCTAAAAATAAAGCTACTTTATCATAGTTTTTAAATAATATATTCTCTTCTTTTTCAGCTTTAGTTTTACCCTCAGCTTTAGATAACATGTCATTCTTTATAGGATCAACCATGAATATTCTTATAGTGTTATCTATTTGCTTAATTAGTTTTTTGCCTGTTTCTTTTATAGAATATATTTGTAAGAAAGCTTTGTTTCTAGATTCTACAACATTTTCGTCAAACTCAAATGGTGATTCTTCTTTAACTTCTGTTTCGCCTGGTTCAAATATATCACCTGATGTTTCGTTCATTATGCCATTTTCGCTTTCTTCAGTTATTCTCTTTTTAAATTGCTCTTGATTTATTTTAGCTTTACCAAGTGTATCTGTAAACTTCTTACCTAAGTTAGCTTCTAAATAAACAGCAAACGGAGCTCTTTGATCTGCAGGTTTAGCTATATAATTTCTTAATGCCATTGAAAAATAAACATCGGCTTGTGCATCAAAATCCTTTTTTAATTCTAGCTTGTCTATGTTAGAATATTGTTGATCTACTTTATTAAAATCAAAAGACTGTTTCAACTTATAAAGTGGACCACCTGGTTGATTAGATATTTTATATAGTTCGTTTTCAGCTCTTCTATAATCTACTTCAGTTCTAGCCGTGTTAAAATCACCTTCCCTAGCAATGCTTTGGTCTATTACTTCTATTTGTTTATTTATATTATCTGTTTTTTCAAGCATTTTAGTTATAACAGAAATATTTCTTTTTAAACCTTCTACTCTAACATCGTCTGCTGGTAAGTTTTCTAGTTCATTTTTGTATTCAATTAACTTGTCTTCTAGTTTTACTTTAGAACTTTGTACTGAATAATCAAATGGAGAAGCTTCATCGCCTAAAGATATTAGCTTAGTTATTGGATCAATGGTTTGACCTTCAACATCTAGCCTGGACATTTCTTTACCGTACTCTGTTATTATAGTTTTTATAGCTTGCGAAGGATTATCAAACCTAACGTCTATACCTCCATTTCTAGTTTCTATAAATGCCTCTAAAAATTCAGCTGCTTTGGCTGTCTCAACTGTACCAGGTTTGTATGTAATTTCACCTAGCACAACGCCTTCTACATAAGCGTTAAATATTTCAAGTTGTTGATTCTGCGGTAGTTCTTCTAACTTATTAAAGTTTATACCCATTTTCTTTAGCCTACGCTTAACAACGTCTATTTGTTGTTCTGACAATGACTCTTTAAACTCAGACATAAAAGTTTGTAAAGCTTCTTTATTACCACTTAAACCTAGCTCTCTTATTTTAGCATTAATATAAGGGTGTAATAGCTCATGAGCAGCAACAGTTGGATCTGCCGCTTTAAATATATCAGCCATGTTAAAGATTATTTCTTTACCAGTGGATAATTCTAAAGCTTTACCTTTATGTAAATAGCCTTCTTTAGACACATCAGTTATTTCAGCTTCTAATATTTTATTGTCTGCCTGTAACTTTTCTTTTTGCAACACAAGTTCTTTAGCTCTAGAACTTTCTTTGTCTAAAGACTCTAACTTAGTATCTATATCTTTTATAGCCTCATTGTTGCTTTGTTTTTTCTCTTTGTATTTTTCTATTAACTGCTGTTTATTTTCTACTTTAGATATTGTACCTCCTAGTTTTAATCTGTCTTGCTCTGCTATTACTTTATCAATTACTTGCTCAGACTTAATTCTATTTTCAGCTTTACCTTCTAATATGTCACCGTCTATATCTCTAGTTACAGCATCTCTTTTTTCTGTAAAATCATTTAAACTTTCTTTTAATTGTTCTGAGTTTGGAGGATTATCTTTAAGTTGCTCTTTTATATTTTCAATTTGAGCTTCAAACCTTAGAGCGCTGTCTATTTTATTTACAGCTTTTGATCCAGCTTTAGAGTTTAAGTCTATATTGTTGTTTGATAATTTACCAAACTGTGTCAATACGAAACTTAAGTTAGGAAAAGTATTATTAGCACCAGGTTTAAGTACTTCATTTAGAAAATTACTTTCGTACTTGCCAGTTGTTTTATTAGGCGTTATGCCATAACTAGATAAAAATTGAATTATTAATGTAGGAGATTTTAAATAGTTTAAAGCTTTTATAGAGTTAGCATTATAACCTATATTTTTACCATACCCATCTCCAAACTGCTCTAGTATTTTAGTTTGATTACTTGTTCCTTCTTGGTTTTGTGCTTCAAGAAACGCGTCGTATTCTGAGTTTAATAATAAACTATCTTTAGCAATGCTAAGTTCATTTATTTCTTTTATAGTTTTTATATCTATTACACCTTCTAAAGTTTCTAATATCTTTTTATTCTTATTAAAATTAGGACTTTCAGTATCTAGCTTACCTATTAAATCTTGTATACTATTAGATCCTTCTATATCTTCATACTTTAAACCCATCTTATCAAGCGTCTCTACAAACCTGCTATCAACACCTAGCTTTTTTAACTTACTATTATAAGCTTTGTTTATTGACTTTTGCTGTGCTGATTTATTTGGCTTAGCACCACTCAAACCTAGCTTAGCATTGCTTTCATTTATAAGGTTTTTATAATTTTCATTTCTTTGTCTAGCCTCAATTTGTAATTTAGTATTTTTAATAGCACGTATAGTTGACTTTATAGGAGCGATACCTTTTGTAACTTGTAATTGAGCTAGCAATACTGCAAATTCTTCAGGATCATAAAGGTGCATTAAAGGTTCTGTAGTACCTTTTTTAATTGACTCTACAATAGCTTCAGGTGTTTCACCTATTTTTAAAACAACTCCAGATGTAACTAGTTTTAAAGTACCATCTTCAAATGTCTTAATTATTTCTGGTTGCTTTAGTAAAGCTTTACCTATACCTTTTTTAATAGGAGAAGCTGTTGAAGAAAAGAAACTTTTGTAAAAATCGTCTATAGCTCTACCAACAGGGCCAGTAATAGCAAACATCCATGACATATCTTCACCAAAAGTAAAATTAACACCTTGTATAACTGCTAATTCTTCTACAAAAGCCGCTACATACCTGGTTGTCTTAGCACCAAAGTTATATGACTTACCTATTGATTCAACTAACGTTCCTAAATTTTTTAAAGATGTAGGGCTTAGTCTTCTTACTATAGCAAATTCAGCCATTATTTTTAAGAAATCTGGAGTACCGAAACCTACTCTATTTAAGAAAGTTTTTTCATATAAATCTTTTACAGCATCTTCACTAAAAGCTGGGTCATTAGCTAGCTCTGGATCTTTAGATATATATAGTTCGTAAAAATCTTGTTTAGCTTCGTCAGCTGTATATATATCTTTTTTAAACATATTAGCTATACCTTCTCTAAAACCACCAAAAAATCCTTCTTTTTCAATGTCCATAGGGTCTAAGTTAAGCTTATAAGCTTGACTAAGCAATGCTAGTTTAGCTACTTCATCATTGTATTTTTTTACTAAAAACGAATCACCTTCTAAAGCTTTAGGTCTACCTGTTAATGCTTTATCTTTTACATTTTCATTAAACACTCTGAAATTTTCAGCATCTTTAACCTGCCCAGTTTTTAATAATTCTCTTTGTAAACCTAATATGTTATAGTAAGCACTATTTATAACGTCTTCTAAATCACCATCTTTTTCTGGTATTACATATTTTAAGTTACCATCTAGCTCTTTACTTATTAGTTTCTTTAATTCTTTATCACTCTTAACTAATACTACATCTTCATCTTTTTGCTCAGCTTGTTCTCTTCTATCATCAACATATTTAGAATCACCGTATATTAATTCACCTGTCTTATTGTTGTATAGAAAACCTGCGTCTTCAAAAGTATAGTCAACTCCTCTTTGTGCGTATTCTAAATACCAGTCTTTTAATTTATTAGGATTTTCTAATATATCTCTAGTTAATTTAGTGGCGCCATCGTTTCCATACTTAGATAATAAATTTTCAATAGCATTTTCTTTTTTATTTTGAAACGACTCGTACTCTCTTTTGTTTTTTATATCTTCGCTTCCATCAACAAAGTCAGCGTAAAAATTTAATACATCTTTTACTTTATCTAAGTTTACACCCGCTGTTCTATCTTCAGATCTCTCACTAGTTTTTACACCTGGCCGGTATCTAATTTGTTTGTTTATAGAATTATCGTCAACTAAGTCTCCTTGTTTTATAAAAGCTGTTGATGTTAAATCTATATCAGCTCTTTCACCTTTTCCTATTACTTCTTTAACAACTGATGGCAGCAATCCAATGTTAAGCATATTTATAGCTGGTTTAGATAATATATCTACTCTATATCTATTACCAATATTATCTATAGCAGCATCTACTATATAACCATATCTATTCTCAAAAGCGTTTATGAAATTATCGTATGTTTCTTTTCTATATTCTTTTTGAAGCTCTTTGTAATTTTGATTATTGTTGCTAGCTAACCATTTTTCTTTTGGCATTGTTCCTATAGCTCTGCCTCCATTAAATTCTATTTTCCACTTTTCATCTGTAAACTCGTTAAAAGTTTTAAAATCGTATCTTAATGATTGACTTAATTTTTCAGTATCTTTTTCTACAAGACGTATAACAGCGTCTTTATCGTTTATATAATCTACGTTGTTAGCATATCCAGATCTTATTTTATATACCGGCTCGAATATTTCTTGCTCTATCTCACTGCCGTCAGCATCAATAATTTTTTCAACACCTGTTTTTACGTTTTCTACAAAAACGTCTTTACCATCTCTTTTAGCTACCTCTTCTATAGTTATGCCTAGTTTTTCTGCTTGTATCTTATATTCTTGTATTTTATCTTCAGGAACTTCAACAGAAGCAGCACCAGGTTTTATATTTTTTAATCCATCTATTATCTCTGTGTACTCTTTAATATCTTGTTTACCTCTAACAACATCATCTTCTTTTGTCATGTTTTGTAAAGCAAGCTCTGTTTCTGTAAAGTAACTTTCTTTATAAGACGTACTTTCAGAGGCTGGAATATTCTCTTCTAAATCTTGATCAAATATACCAGGTATTTCTTTTATTTCTTTTTTCTCTTCACCAGAAGAACCAAAGTCGTATAACTCAAAACCTTTTGGCGGTCCAACATTTACAGAGGTACTTTCAGAAGGTATAGTTGTAAAATCTACTTTTGTAAAACCCTCTGGAGGTCCTTTAGGCTTATTATGATTACTCATTTATTTAAATTTTCTTTGTATAAACTTCACCATTAGAATCAATAAAAACTTCCATAGTATTCCCATCAGGATCAATTATTTTATCACCTGTTTTTGCATTTTTTAATTTGTCTTCATATTTTTCTACTTCAATTTCTCGATCTTCAAGCGCGTTTGTATAGTCATCAACATTTTCATTAGGGTCCATTGCTCTAAATCCAACAGCTGTAGCTCTTGAAGCTAAATTACCTAAGGTATTAGAATTTGGAGCTGCACTTGCTGATACAGCTGTATTGCTTGACGCATTTGATCCAGTACTTTGTGAGTTGTTAGGATATAAACCACCAAACCAGCTGTCGTATAAGTCGTCAAATCTTAAAATACCTTGGCTGTTTTGTTTCATAGCATTAAATTCATCTATACTAATAACTTTTCCTCCTTGTTTTGTTGTCGTTCTTGTAGTAATTTCTTGATCTCCTTTGTAAGGTTTACCTGATATTAAACCACCTATAACTCCTTGCACTTTAGTAGGCTTAGCATTAGGAAAAGTACCTAACATAATATTTTGTTCAAACTGTCTACCGCTTAAAGGACCATCAGGTTCTAACATATCATACACTTTGCTAACTACTGCGTTGTTTGAAGTTTGATAAGTAACTTTTATTTTATTTTTAGCACCTGATGGATCGGCATAATCTATAGCTGTTATTTTACCACCGCTAAACTGACCTGTTCCCTCTTTGAAAGAAGCGCCTAGATATTTTTTTAAAGGAGTTATGTCAGCTGTATTTCCTCTAAAATCAAGCATGTCTTCATGGGTAGGTATCGCCCATTGTTCTAATGTTTCAATGTCTGGATCTACGTTTCCTACAGTAATTGATTTAGAAACTTTATCACCAAAAGAAGCTGGTGCTAACTTTTGAGATCCTGGAAACAGACTAGGTATAAGCTTGTCTATTAAGCCTATCTTAAGTATTTGTTCTTCTGTAGGGTTGTTTGCAAAGTCAGCATGATAAGCAAAATCTACACCACCTACTAATTGAGCTAACATGGTTTGATCTTTATTTGCTATAATATTATCAATAAGCTTACCTCCAGGCGTTGTTGGATCTAAAAAATAATCTTGTCTTTTCTTTTCATCTACGTAAACCACTTTTTGTTCTACACCATTTTCATCACGATATACTATTTCCCTTGTGAAAGCACCGTCTTTACCTAAATTTTTTAGCTGAGTTGCGTTTTCTTTTACTATGTCTGTAATATCTTCTACTGTTTTAAAATAAGCATCTGTATTACCACTTTCGTAGTTTTCTCCCATTTTAAACAAATCTAAAACTTCAGACTCTGTTGTTTCAGTAACTCCACCAGTAGTTGTTTGAGTTTCTAAATCCATGGTTCCGCTAAAATCTCTATCGTAAAACAAGTTGACTCCTCTTTTTAAACTACCAACTACTCTTAATTCAGAAATTGGTATCTCTTCGCCTACTTGAGTTCCAGTAGCGGCGAATATACCAGCATTATCACTTCCAATAACAACATCTCCTTTTTTATTACCTTTTATTTTACTAGTTTGTGAGCCTATTTTTTGTAATCCTTCGTTATTAGTAGCTGCAATATTACTAAAGCCTACTATACCTTTTGTTAACTTATTTGCATCATTTGACCTTTCATTAACAAGCGCTAATATATCAGATTCATCAGCTCCACTTTGTATAAAATCTACAATATCTTCTAAACCACCTCTATATATATTTTGTATGTCTGTCACAAACTTATTGTCTTTAGAAAAAACGTCTTGGTTAGATTCAGCCCAGTTTAAAGCCCTACTGTAAGACTCTTGTGTATTTTTTAAATACATGCCACTGTAGTCTTTTATAATCTTATCTTGTAAAGCTTTTTTCTTTTGTGCTCTAGCTTGTATAGCTTTAACGTTATTTCCTATATTAGTATACAACTTCTCTAAACCTTTAGATACAGCTTCAAATCTTTTGTCTAATATTATTTTTGGATCAGTATATCTTCCCATATCTGTTTGTTTTTATTGACCTGTTTGTTTGGCGTATGCTAACTGTGCTAATTGACCTGAAGCGTTAATACCTCCCATTAAAGTAGACATAGCATCTGCTCTGTATTGCATAGCTTGAGCCATATCTTGCTCTATTAAACCAGCTTGCCTGTCTAGTCTTTGCATTTCTCTAGCTTCTCTAGCTTGAAAAGCTAACTGTTCACCTTGTGCTTTTAAAGCTTGATTTTGTACTTCTTGTTTTTCTATACTTGCAGAAACACCTTGTTTAGACTGTAACGCAGCCTGCGCTAAAGCTGTGGCTCCACCAGCGCCAGCACCAGTAGCTCTTAATGTATCTAACGTATTAGCTAAAGCTATATCAGCTTGCTCCGCTTGCATTTCAGCAGCTTGAGTAGCAACAGCTATATTTTCATAAGGATTAATTATTTCTTGTCTTGAAGCTTCTAAACTAGATAGTATTTGTTGGTTAGCAAATTGTTTTTTCTCTGCATCTTTAGCGGCTTTATTAGCTAAGTGCATACCATATATACCTGCTATTGCCGGGGCTGTAACCCCAACCGCTGTTGCTATTTTTTTTCCTTGTTCTCCCATGTTACTTTGATGATATTACTATTTCTGTTCCTACAGAAAATAATTCTTTAACTCCACCTACATTTGTAGTAGTATCTGTTGATAGTTTAACATTAGCAAAAAATCCTTTTATACCTGTCATTGATTGACCAAACACAACTTCTTGACTTGAAGCTATAGTATTATTTACTAAATTAGCTACATATCTATTTTCTTTTCTATTAAATCCAGCTCTATAAGGTATTGCGTTTTCGTAATAAATACCTTCATCATAGCTTTTTATACCAAACGTAGTATCTCTTACTTCATTACCGCCTATACTACCTGTTAAATCAGATGTAAAACTATCTACTTGCCAGCCTGAGGTTCCTTCGTAGTTTATTGTTTTAAAATTCTTTTGAATGTTAGGACTAGCGTTAAAAACAAACTCTATAGAAGAAGGATTATTTACTCCATAAAAATTATTAGCATTTGTTCTTTCTAAATCTGCATCGTAATGCCTGTATAATATACCATATTTAGTAGAATAAAAATTATTTTTCATACTAAACATTAGTTCAGGTCTAAACGAATAAAAAGTTGTCCAACCTAGGACTGACTCGTCAAAAGCAAGCGTATTATAGTTATCACTTGCTTCGTTTAAAGTTTTACTACCTGTAAATCTTTGTAACGATATAACATAGTTGTCTTTATAGTTATCAAAACCTCCTTCTATTTTATCTTTTTGATTATATACAAATCTAACGTACGGATCTAAATTAGCCCCATCTACGGGTATAGGAAGTCCGGTAGTGTAAATTATTGTTTGTGCATCTCTTTTGCCTATAGCAACTACAAAACAATCTAAAGTAATAAAGTTTTCTGGATCTGAACTATAGTTTAAGTTTAGTTGTATTTGAGATCCTATCAAAGCGTCGTCAGGAACTTTTTGATTAAGAGCAAAATAAGCGCCTAGCGGAGTTTCTGGTAGAGGAGCATTAGGAGAGTCAAAAGGATTTGGCGCTTGATCAATTATTTTAGCAGGAGAACCAGACGGGTCATTAGTTTTAGCTATATATCTTAACGGAAGAGCTTCTGTGAAAACTAATTGTCCTTCTGATATTTTAACTAATTCATCTCTAAAAAAATCTTTCATACCATAATTAGATATTTCTGTTAAACCATCTCTTGATAATCTTATTATAGCATTTCTATCTTTATCTGAAAAATACCTTCTAAAACCAAAACCAGCAAAAGATTCTGGATTTCTACTTATACCGTAATCACCTACATAAGGTGTTACTGGACCAATAACTTTATTTCCTATAGCTGTGGTTTGATTACCTTCTGTTGAGTATATAGCATCTTTGTCTATTAACGCTTGACTAACTTTGTTTTCTTGTAATATAGTTAAGTTATTATCCATAGCGTATAAAAACTGTATAGACCCATTGTGAGGATCTATAGCTCTAGTAATATCTTCTCCAGATCCAAAAACATTTGTTTCGTTTATATTAGTTCTATTATTTAATGCGCCGGAATATATTAAAGCGCTGTTTCTATGCCTAACATTATTAGAATCTTCTTTTAAATAAGCTTTAGGCCCTAGCTCAACTTGGGTATTATTGAAACCTCCTCTTATTCTAGATTCCTCTATTATCCAATTAGAACCTGTTATATTATTATAAGATGAGCTATTAAACGGCCAAGCGTTACTATATGGATATTGATTATTACTTGTTTGTGGAAAATTTGGAAAATCATTATCATCATAATTTAAATTAGGTACGCCTGGAAATACTTTAACAAAACTAACGTTACCACCAGAACTGTTATAAATTTTAGGCGAAGTATTCTGTTTTAACCAAAACGAATTATAATATTTTATTTCTAAATTAAAAGGCATATTTACGTATTATTTAAAACCATCGTTCAAATTAGGAACGTCGAATGTATTTTTAGTTACTATGAATATAAAGTTAGTTAAAGAAGACATAGAATTTTGTCCGCTTGAAGCATCAATAGTTTTTAAAGTTATAACATAAGCCCAAGCAGGAGTAAATTGACTACCATCACTATTTGTTTGAAAGTCACCACTTTGAAAAGTCCCACTAGTATTAAAGTATACCGTACCGTATCCCGTGTTATTGCCTGTTGTAGTTGTTCCCGGATCTGTATTTAAAAGAATCCCAAAATCATGGGTTTTATCTACTACTGCATTCCAGGTTTTAGTATACCACTGTCCATTGTTTTCATTATAGCTTATAGCATATCTTCTAGCTTGTTTTACTTCGTAAATTAATCCAAGTATCCTGTTTTCTGGTGTATTATTAATAAGATTTTGAGGTGCGTTGTTGTTTTTATTAGCATCATTTAATGGAGTTGGTAATACTGCAGAACCATTAGTACTATGAGAAACACAAAAAATAGCAGCGTTGTAGCCTTTTGTTGCGCCTAAACCTCCAGTTGTAAACTCATCAAGTTGACCTCTATGTACAACTCTCCAGTTAGCCATTGTATTATTGTTTATAACATTGTCGTTATTATCTAAAGGAGCAGGCAGTTGGTTTTGATCCCAATATTGAATAGGTTGAGAAGAATTAAAAATAGCTTGTATTTCGCTTTCTGAATAAGGTCTTAATAAATACCTTTCTACAATTCCAGGACTAAAGCCTTGATTATTACCTTTTGGTGTATGAACACCTAAGGTAGAAGGCAAAACGTTACTTAAGTTAACTGCTTTTTGAACTATTACATCTTGACCTCCACTAACTGTTAGTTTAAAGTTTATTTTATACTTACCAGTTATGTTAGAATTTTCAGTAAATATTACAGGTTGATTAGTAACTAGTTGATATGTAGCTGAGTCACTATTTGTAGGTTGATCAACAACACTCAAAGTAAAAGGGCTCGATGCTGTAGCATAAGTATTGTCAGTCTGTAGTTGTAACACTTCATTAATCTCTACGCTTGGATTACCTTCTGCTATTCCACCAACTAAAGCATCTCCATTTGAATCTACAGTTTGAAAAATATTTGATATAGCTACATTATTTAAGTTTTCCTGCCAAGTAACTTGAAAATCAGTTAAATCAACAGGTTGACCATTAGCACCAACAGGATAATCTACGGCTTCGTTAAAATCTTTTACTAAACCTGTAGACGAAGTTTCATAATATATATCTAGCGCAGATTTAAAAGGCGTGGTTTCAAACACCATAAGTTTTTTAGCAAAAGCAAAATCTTCTTGATTATCTGAAGAATAACCTAAACGAGAACCTTCTGTTACGCTTAAAGTTGCTACTAGTGGGTTTTTATTATTCTTTAAAAATAAAGGGTCTACGTTACCTTCAACGCCTGGGTATATGTATTGATCTTGACCTGTAGGATCATATGGCCCAACTAACGAACCTGCACCACTATCACCTGATGGATCATAAACAGCTTCTATGTATTTTATGTTTACATTTTTCTTTGTAGTCCATTCTCCAAAATCTCTAAAAGGTTTTATTGTAGTTACTTCTATTTTAGGAGTTTGTAAATTTTGATCATTAATGTCTGGAATGCTATTAGAAGGAGTGCTTGCATCTGTGCTTCCTTTAAAAGAGTTTTTAACTCTATTATACAACACAACACTAGATCCATATATAGTATCGCTAGGGCCTACCTCTTTTAAATCTCTAGGTAGTTTGTTTATGTTATCATTAAATAAAGATATGTGTGTAACATCTGCAGTTTCAGAATAAGTTAATGGCGTATCTAGTTTTGTAAAATTAACATTACCGCTTAAGCAACCTGGTACATATATATTATAATAATCTTGCTCTTGTTGTTTTACAACTATTTTATAAGTATACCAACCTAACGGATTTGTTTCTTCATCGTAAACACCACTGAATTTATCTGTTTTATTTTCAGATATTTTTTCAAAAAACTGCGCTTTTAAAGCATCACCAGGCCAACTTAATGGGTCAACACCACCATTTGTATACTCAGCGTAAAATGTAGAATTAACATTATTACCACCATCATCATTGGTTATTACATTAGAAGCCCTACCATATCTGTCTTGCAACACAACACCAACTTGATAAGTTCTACCTTGCTTTAACGTGTGGTTTAAATATTCTTTCCTATTATCAATTCCTTTATTTGATTTTATAATTTTATAATTTAAAGAATTAGGAGTTTCATTGTTTTGTAAAAAATTACCATAAATTATTCTATTACCAACGGCTTCTTGTGATAACGCCCTAATAGGTATTATATCGTTTACTCTTGTTATTTCTTTTTCGTCTAGTACTTTTATTGGTTTTTGAGACTCGTAATCATAGCAAAACTTAGAAGAATATCCACTAATTACAAACGTTGCTGCAACTCCTTCACCTTCGCCTTCGCCTTCGCCTTCGCCTTCACCTTCGCCTTCACCTTCACCAATTGACCCTTCGTTTGGACTATATATTTCAATAATATCTCCTATTGAATAATTAGAACCAGGTTCCGCTACAGTAGCTGTAATAACTTTACCATTACCGTCAATAGTAAAATTCAATTTTAATCCAGAACCACTGCCAGTAACAGTTGTAGTAGGAACATTACTACCACCAGTTAAATAACCATCACTACCATCTAATATA
>MDTC01057952.1_pt1 | contig 15508 bp, 15 predicted proteins | sample 811181 | NCBI WGS metagenome assembly MDTC01 (sample SAMN05326644, study PRJNA326480) | marine metagenome | isolation source: seawater | place: Pacific Ocean: North | collected 2011
CATCAAAAGCAGGAGCTGGTGGGAATGGATTTCCTGGTTATACCATTCCAAGTGGAATAAATTCTGGAATTGTTACAACAGACCCTAATGTCACAACACCAGAACCAGAACCTGAACCTGAACCAGAACCTGAACCAGAACCTGAACCAGAACCTGAACCAGAACCTGAACCTGAACCTGAACCAGAACCTGAACCAGAACCTGAACCAGCGCCAGAGCCTGAGCCGGCGGCAGCCCCAGAATCTGAACAGGTTACGACTACAGTCACATATAATTCAGGTTCAACAAGTCAAAATAATTCTAATTTCTGGAATTCTGAATGTAAACAAAAATGGGGGGCTGTTGATTGGAAGGATGGTTGTTATGGAATGGATGAAGAAAGTTGTAAAACAGCCGGCACATGGACATATGATAATGGAACGCCATTTTTATGTGAATGGAAAAACAGTAAATGTGAAAACAAAAGTTCTTGTTTGATTAGAGAAAGTGAAAGTAGTGGACAACAAGGTACTATTAATACAGAATTAAGAGGAGGACTAGTACCAATCGGAGGTACTTCGGTTAATAACCTTCCTTCTGATCCCACCTTTACCAATGAGCAAGAGCAGAACCGACAGGCGGGCGTTCTCGGTTCTAAATTCGGACCCGGTCATCCGGAAGGTCAAAGATATGATCTAGATGAAGCCCGCAAAGCAGCAAAGCTTGCGTTCGAGAAATTCCAAGAGGCGGGCGAGCCCCTCGACGTGGCGTTCCAAGCACAAGAAGATAAGAAGAGCCTCGCTGGTGCTGCAGAAGACAAGTGGGGAATATATGATAATTTGAAAAAATGTACGCAAGATCATAAAGAGGCCGCTAAAAGAAAACTGGAAGTTGAATTCGATAAGACTAGCAAAATCAGTGAAGCAGCAGAAGAATGGACTTATCATGTAAATAATAACATCAATGCAGAGTGGTTTTTGGAAGATGTGTCGTTGGAAACACCTTACACCACATCCACAGCAGAGATGGAAGGTGCTATTAATGATGCGTTATCGACTGGCAAGACGCTGCAGCCACTCACTCTTGCCGTAGCGACCGCTATCAAGAACCACAAAGACGAAAAAAAGAAAATAGATGAAGCAACCTTTTTACCGCTTGCGCTCGGCGACGAAGACCCACTACCCGAGAATCCTTGTGAGGATGCTGATATTTGTTGTGCGAATGATGAGCACTGGAAACCTGATAAGATAGTATGGAAATCTCGTAAAGAGTACGAGAATGCTATGCAAATTAGAGAAGCCGCAAAAGTTCACTACCAGAAGCAATTGGAGGAATTACAAAGACTAAAATATGTATGGCAAGATGCAGAGCGCAAGTACCACGATAATGAAAGGAGAATTGCAAGAAACGTATTGTCAAATGTACAATTAAATATGGTAAATTAATTTAGATTAATATTAGAAGAGTATGGCTTTGAATTTGATTGCAACAATAATAATTATATTTTTAGTTGTTTTGTTATGGTATTGTTTTAACTTTAATGAAATCGAAGAAATATTAGAATATAGAACAGAGAAAAAAGAAGAAATCATATTAAATGATGAGAATACTAATAACCTGTCTGAAAATTTAGTAATGAATAATATTTTAGATAAATTGAAAAAAATTCAGACAGATATAGATGAACTTAAGTTGTGTAAAAATGTAGAAGATTGTAAGGATGATACAAGAGACAATTAGAAAATATTTGACAATAGAGAATGAAATAGAAAAATTAAATGAAATATTAAGAAAAAAAAGAGAAGAACAAGAAAAAATGAGTAAAATGATTTTAAGCTTTTGTAGTGAAAATCAAAAAGGAAAAATCATTTTACCGGATGGAAGTAATCTAAAAGTATGTAATAGTACTAATTACCAGAATTTATCTTATTCAATGCTTGAGAAGAATTTGAATGAATACAATGCTAGAACAAATAATAAGTTAAATGTAAAAAATATTATAGATTTTATAAAAACACAACGAAATAGTAAAAAAACTACTGATATTCGTCATTTTAAGAGTTAGGTTTTACTCATTAAATTATTAACTTCATTGTCAATTTCATCTAATACTGCTTGGTCATCAGCACTTAATGTTGTTGATTCAGATTCAATAAGTTTTGTAATAGTATCTATAATTTTATCTATAGAACTGGGTACTGTTTCAATACCGTCTGTAGATGTTGAAAGAATAGATGATTTTGCATCAGTTTTCTTTTCAGCTACGAATTTAGACATGTGTTCACATTCTATAACAAAATCGTATAATTCGCAATGACAATCGTATTTACTTGGAAAACTATTATTACTAATAACTTTATGTAAAAATGTAAGTGGTGCTTGAGGATTAAAAACAACATCTCCAACTGAGTTGAAAATATACATGGGGTTTTTCACATATAAGGCATATAAAACATACATTTCAAAAATATATGGAACTCGATAGTTACCTTTTTTACATGAATGACAATCCGCCTTATATACAATATTTCTGATAATAACATTAAAAAGTTTCTTCCGTTCTTCTGTAACCTTTAAACATTTGTCTTTAGTTGAAAGTGTAGTAATAATATTTGTAAATTCGTTAGTTGAAAATAATGAGTTGTTCCAATATAAATCGTATACTGCAATATCTACAAATTTTCCAAGAACTTCTTCAAGGAATGTATCAGTATCCATTCTTAATTAAAATGCCTAAATATATTTTATTTGTTTAAAGAGGCGTGTAACATTTTTTTTGAAAATCGTAAATTTTAAAATAGGGTATGTATTTAATATGTCCGTAGGACAACACACGAAAATAAGTGCGATAATATATCTAACTCAAACACTAAAAAAAGAAATAGATGAATCGGGTTTGCAGGATCCACTTCTAATAAGATTGACTACAATTTTAAATTATACAGCAATAGTTCTTTATAAAATTAGAGGTGGTCAAACAAGTCAAAGTGTTCCTCTTCATTTAACAGTTATACTTCGTTTACTTGTAACATTAAAACAAATTTATAGAGATGGTATAATTTATAGTGAAGCCGAATATCATAAATATTTAAAATGTCATTATCCAGATGTATATAAGGCAGTAATAACCAAGAAAATAGATGCACAGACGGCATATAAATGGTGCTCTGAAAATTGTGATAAATATAGAGAGTTTTCTTGTAAACTGACCGATTTAGTGTCAGCTGAAGATTATTATAAATTAAGAAATGTAGCAACAATTAATGAAGAGCAAGTATTTGTTAGAGAACTGGTAAGAATTATTGCAAGATATAAAGCGGCGGCAGTAATAATAAATTCATTAAATCAACATATTATAAATTTAAAAGAGCAAATAGAAAGATTAAAAGAAGAAAAACAAAGTTTAGGCGATACTCTATTTGATGCTACTAAGACTGGTGGAATAATCGAATTTTCTATAATAACACCTATCCCACCAGATATAGAACAAGAACATGTACCAATTATATCTGTTGATGGTAATGGAACTGGTTGTAAAATAGATATAGAAAATGGAACAATACAAATTGTAGAAAGAGGAATTGGATACAAAATTAGTGAAGTGGTATATTTTGAAATAGTTTTATCTGATGTAGCTTTGAGAAGTTTAAATTTAGGTTCAAGTTCATTAATACGCTTTGTGCATAGTGAAGTTAATAGTTCTGTATCTGCAAAATACTATTTGAAGGTAACTGATGTTCAATCAACAGATGCTATGCTTGCAACTAAAATTACTCTTAGTGAAATTACATTCACTGTACCTGTATGGACGCGTATATACAGTAATATTTCACCAGGTGAATTCGATATGAATAAATTGTTGCAATTGAAACAAGATATTACTGATTATGATGTTCAATATGCAATTCTTAAATATGGCCGAACAACTGATAATAATAATGACGATTTTGATTTATCATTAATTTAATCAGAAATTGTTTCATTGGTATCATTGGTATCATTGGTATCATTGGTATCATTGGTATCATTAGAAGTAGTTGTAAAAGCCGTCGGCTTAATATTATACTGTATTTTTTGTAAGTCAATCTTTGAATTTTTGAAAATTAACATCAAAAAGGCACTTTCATTTTTAATTTCATGAGCAAATAGAATAGCATTGTTTCTATCAAAGAAAGCTGGAAAATTATATAACTGCTTAAGTTCTTCATAAGATTTTGAAGAATTGAGAACATCCATAATTGATTTTTCACAATTCTTCAGATTTTTTAGGATACGTGACTTATCGGGCGCATTTTGACAAAGTTGTTCGGTTCTTTTATAAATTGAATCAAATTCTTCCATATTTATGTTAAATGCGATTAAACTTAAATAAAATAACGCAAATTCATGTTGAGAAATAGGTACAAATTTCAAATATAACAAATTTCAAATATAACAAATTTCAAAAATGTCTAAATTAAATTCATATAAATTTAAAATTTCCGCATGTTTTTTTATGTGTAAGAAAATAAATGACTAACTATCTTCAACCCACTGCTATTCCCTTGACGGCTTTAACCTTTACTAAGATTGATGTAGGCAGTGGAACAGGTACTTTTACCGCAGCATCTTTTGCGATTGAAGATTATGGAACTTTAACGAATGTTATAATTAGTGTACAACGTACTGCGAAAAAAATGACATATACTTGCTCTGGTGGAGCAGCAGCTTTCACATCAAATAATAATTTGCTGGGGTCAGACAGTGGTTATTCACATGCAACTTTGATAGAAGATGTTACAAATTATCATGCGAACTTTACAAACGGTTCAAGACCTCCAGCTGAAATATTGATGGGAACTATTTTTAACATGATGGTTCGTACTATTTTCCAAGAATCTGGGTCAACAATTGTTACAACGGGTCTTGATTTCACTCAAGTTACTAGTCGACAAACAAATGTATTTTTCTATGATGCTAATGAATCAACCGATGACGCAACAGAAGGTTTACCTTCTGATGTTATTACTCAAACAATTGCTAAATTTAATGCGGGTCAAATAGGTGACGGAACAGATTGGACTGATGAGATGGCATATTGGTCATACAGAACTGCAAGTGGGGGTGACCCTGGTGTTGAAAGTGAAAATGTTACTTTGTCACCAGGTGATAAGATTCATGTTCAATATTCACTTGCATGTGCTTTTGTTGGTGGAGGTGATGGTGCTGCCGCAACAGCACTTGCAGATGCGGATGCCCTATCTAGTACTGGTACAAACGTTGCTTTTGCGGGTACAAACTTTGCGAACGCAGATGTAACTATTAAGTTTATTCTTTCATGGGTTGTTGCCTAAATAGTTTAAATTGGTTTAGGCAATTTATTGTTATTTAAATATTCTCTGGATTTAATATTAAATCCAAAATTTGTTTGAATAGAAAGATTCATAATTTTACCACTATTGACTGCTATTGAATTCGCGTTCGGTGCCGCGTCGCTCTCGTCGCCAAGATTAAAATCTGGGCGAATTGTGGTGCCAGGATACGACTGAAGATAATAGTCATGCTCCTTTTCAATTTCTATCGCTCGATTCGAATAAGAGTGTGAAACTATAGTATGTTCTTTACTATATAAAAAGTTTTTAAGTAGATTTAATCCGTCTATGTCCGCGGGGTCACCATTCCTTTTTTTGGGTATACCTCCATCAGTATAAAAATCTATATTATCAAATTTTATTCTATGGCCAGAATATAAACTGTCTGGAGTCCAGGCGGACTCATTAAGGGGATTCGAAGATAAATTAGATTTCAGAACGATACTGATGGTATCTTGTTTTTCCAATATATTATCTATATCAAAAATATCATTAATACCTTTAAGTGTATAACCACTTGGTGTAACAATACGAATTGACATCTTTGAAATATCAGCAATTGGTGTATCCGAAGTCCAACCAACTGATGGTCTTGCACCATTTCCTTTTGTATTCATTAAATGGTAATAAACATTAGAATGACCATCCTCTTTCCAAGATTTATCTTTAATAAGCTTTACAAAAGATTTTCTACCATGATCTGATGAAGAAATATATTTACCCGAAAATTCATCAATCTGAAGATATAAATAAGGATATTTATCAATAGTGTTTTCGCTTTTAATAATACTAGTGCCAGTGGCAGTATTTTCAATCGAATAACTGATATCAGAAAGGATTACATGTGTAAGATTAATACTAACTACGTTTTTTAATGTATTTGGTATAATAATCCCGGCATATTGAGAAAATTTGTCTGCACCAATTTGTCTGGAATTATTATCAACATCACCGAATTTAACAACAAAATCATATATAGAATCTGTTTGCTTTGTATTCCAAATATTTCGATCACCACTACTTATATCCAAATCAATTTGTGTGTCTTTGAACTTGAGTTCACTTTCTGATACTGATTTGTTAAACAACTGCGTACCATGAAGAAGTTCTGTTTCTTCTGCTGTAATTTTAGGAGCCACATCTGAGGACGGTTCACTCAAAAAAGTATTTAGTTGTTCATCAGCAAATTGCTGTGGTTTAGTATATTGTACAAGTTGAGGAACAACCTTTCTTAATACCTTTTTGTTAACATCTTCTATTCTATCAGTAGGAAGTCTTACACTGAACTCTTCAACCATTCCATCATAGATTAATTGCCTGGCATTGATTGATAAAGAATCTAATGCAATATTAGCTCTTTCTAACATATCATTATTCATTAAATCATAAAGCATCTCGAAATTTGTTCTATCGAAGAAACTTGACTCCATTATTATGTATTAGATATGTTTAGTCCTTATTTTATCATTTCTGTTTTTCTATCCATGTTTTATAAAGCAAAAAACTTCAACAAAAAAAATATTTAAGAATTAGAGTATATAAGGATGAATGGTGTAATTTAATTCATACTTCAACAATGTTGTCGATTAAAAAAAGAGGAAAGTCAAATTCAAAGTTATCAATTAGTGATGCAATACCGATTCATTCTGAAACAGTATTAAGTCCAGAAAAACTACCATCAAATCTTATTTTACATTTAAAAAAAATAAAAGGAATCGTATCTGAAGATAGTTATTCGGCTGAAGACATATTAAAATACAAACCAGAAATACCGATACCAAATCCATATGATCCGATAGGTCCAGAAGGTTTTAGTTATGTTGAGGGTTCAAAAATAGAAAATGATGAAAAAGATTATAAAGAACTATCAAATCATAAAAACACACATAATAATATTAAATTGTGTTGGTGGTGTTGTCATGATTATAGTTCAAGAAGTCTTGGTTTGCCAATAAGTAAAAATGATGATAATAGTTTTGAATGTATAGGTAATTTCTGTTCTCCAGAATGTACTTGCGCATATATAATGGATTCTGGTTCACGATATGGTGAACGTTGGAAGGAATATGAATTACTTCATGAAATGATACAAGTAAACGAAAAAATTGAACCGGCGCCAAGAAGGGAGTTATTAAAAGTTTTTGGAGGTGATTTAGACATAACAGAATTTCGTAGTAATACAAATTGGAAAATTGTATATCCACCGATGGTATCTTTAAAGATGCAGATGGATGATACGCCAACAGAAAAAGAGGGTTCTCCACTATTCTTATCATCAAATACGTTAAAAATAGGTAATCTTAATTTAGAACATATTGATGAAATAATTCCAGAAAAGAGAAAGAAAAACAAGAAGTCGATTAATGTAAATGGTAGTTTAGACCGATTTTGGTCAACAGAATAAAGTTTATAAATTAGATTATAAAAGAAAAATGAAAGCTATTATTTAAATGTTTTTAAAAACAAATGGGAAAGGAAACACTAATTATTGTAGAAAGTAATGGTAAAACCAAAAAAATTGAAAAATTTACAGGTCATCAATGTATAGCATCATTTGGACATGTATTTGCTTTAAAACCAACTTTAAAATGGTTTGATCCAGAAAATATTGAACCGGAATATATTATTCATAAAGGAAAGGAGAAAATTATTTCTAATTTGAAAGCAAAAGCAAAGGCAGCATCTCGAATAATTATAGCATCGGATCTGGATCGAGAAGGTGAAGCGATTGCGGCTCATTTGATGAAATTATTAAAATTGAATGTTAACAAAACTGAAAGAATTACATTTAATCAAATATCTGAATCAGCTCTGAAAGAAGCTATTGAAAAATCTGGAAAATTGGATAAAAATTTATATAATGCTCAACAAGCCAGAGCAATAATAGATATCGTTTTTGGATTTAAAGTTTCTCCATTTCTTTCAAATCATCTAAATATTAGAGCATTATCTGCCGGAAGATGTCAATCTCCTGCGGTTAGAATGTGTATGCATAGACAAAATGAGCAAAAAGTAGGGGATATTAACATTAAAATTAATGCACAAAGTAATGAACTAAAAAATATTATTCATATAGAACCTATATTTTCATATGATACTTGTAAAGATGAAATAATATCTTGGTTAAAAAATTTAGTGGATCAAAAATTTAAAGTTAGTAAAGTGAAAGTTTCAAAAAAAAAAGAAACACCACCACCACCATTTATCACTTCATCATTACAACAAATGGCCTATAATCGATTTGGTTTTAATCCCAAAAAAACTATGGATATTGCTCAAAAATTATATGAAGGGGGATATATAACATATATGCGAACAGATTCAGTAACATTGTCTTCACAATTTCAAGATATGGCTACAATATGGATAAAAAAAGAATATGGTGAAGAATATGTTAGTATTAGGCAATATGGAAAAAAGAAATCGGGTGGAGTAAAAACACAAGATGCTCATGAAGCGATTAGACCGATTAAGTTAAATAACAAAACTCCCGATAACAATGAAGAAGAAAAAGTATATGAATTGATAAAATTAAGAGCGATTGCGTCTCAAATGGCACAAGCTATTTACTCTGAATCAAAATTAACTTTAGAAACAAAACGGTTTGAAAAAGAAATCGATATTTGGGAATCATTAACTCGAACTTTGATATTTCCTGGATTTACTTGTTTAAAAGGCGCAGCGGCCCAAATTGATGACGTAACAAAAAGAAAATATAAAGTAAATGAAGAGTTGGATATTGTTCGTGTAAATGTAAAAGAACATGCAATATTACCTCCACCACCATTTAATCCCGCCGGATTTGTTAAAATGTTAGAAAAAACCGGTATAGGAAGACCATCTACATATAGTTCAATTATAGAAAGAATACAAGAAAAAGATTATATATCTATCGGAAAAAACAAAGTTTTAGATACTGAATTAAATGAATGGACCCTTAACAACACCCAGACCGCCGGCGACTTCAAACCGCAAGGCGACGAAATGATTTCTGAAGGAAAATATATACAAAAAATTGGAGGACAAAGTAATGTATTTGTAGTAACAGACTTAGGACAAAAAGCGTGTGAGTTTATGGATTCAAGTCCAATAGAACCAATAGTAAATTCAGCATTTACAAGTGAACTCGAAGATAAATTGGATCTAATTGCAAAGGGTACTTTAGACTGGAAAATTGTTGTTAAAGAATTTTATTCTGAGTTACAACAAAAATTATTGTTACAACCACCACCAAAACGTTATAATAATTCAAAAAAAGAAATTAATTGGGTTCGTATATTAGAAAAATCATCAAAAAATACGATTGGTATTATTAGAACACAATATGGTTTATGTATTGCAAAAGAATCAGAAAATCATGAGATTACTTATTCAAAAATGCCACCAAATGTTAGTCCGGAAGAATTAGATATAGAAGAAGCATTAAATATGTTTAATTATCCTTTGAATATCAAAGATAATATTGAAATTCGTATTGGTCCATATGGATGGTATGTAACAAATGGAATGAAAAATATAAGTTTAGGACAAAACAGAAATCCTCCCTCAAAAGAAGAAGCATTAAAAGCTTTAGAACAAAAACCAACTAGCGAAATAATCAAAAAAATAAGTAAAGATTGGACTTTAAGGCGTAAAAAGGATTCCTATTTCTTAATGTATTCAAAAGGAAAAAAACCAATATTCTATCCTGTCAATGAACATGATGGAGAATGGTCAGTATTACGTTGTGAAGAGATCCAAAAAAAAAATAAAAGAAGAAAATAAATATGGAGTCATGGCAGATTAAATTAATAATTACTTTTATTGCTGTTATAATTGTTTTATACAACTTATACTCGGGTATATTATCTATATTCACTACAACAAACAATAGAGTTAGACAAGGAGGGCGGTCAATTTGGTACTCAATGTAGAACGTATGTACCTGTCTGGAAATCAACCAAATAGTTATAAGGGATATTAACTGAATATGTTGATTTTAGATGTGGTGCTTGATTTTTATTTATGAACAAGCAATTCTTTGGAGGTTGTAGGTCTATTATCAATCTTTGATATAATTTCTTTCATCATACTTTTTGTGGCATCTGACACATCCTTGGATGTACTAACTTTAATAAGTTCATCTTTCATCCATTTAGGAGTGACTGATTTTTTTGACTCTCTTGTAGTAAGTTTTAGTTCAGACTTGTCATTTAATTTCATTGCAGGAATATCATTACTTTTCATAAATTTTTGAATTTCATTTTCAACCAGTTTTTGTGCAGTCTTTAATTCATTAATCTTCTTTTGATAAGTTTTTATTTGAGATTTGAATTCTAAATATCTTTCTACATTTCTCACCACAAGTGGATCATTTAATTCAGTTACTTCATCCGAAGATGAGGGTGTTTTTGGGGCATCCATATTTAATGTTCAACTATTATAACTTTATGTTTAAGTAATACTAATATATAAATGTTTGTTAAAAAAAATATAAAAAATCAAAGAGAAAAATATGCGAAAGCGTTTTAAATTTATATTAGCATCTTCATCAATTGGAGGATTATACATTTTATTTGAATACTATGTACATAAACGTAGAACAAAACAAATAAAAGAACAAAAAAAAGTATTATCCAAATCACCAAGTTGTGGCACTTTAGATAGACTAAAATATGATATTCTAATTGCAGAAGGAATTGAAAAAGAAGACATGTTAATAACCTTAAAAGAGTGTTTTGATGTAGATAATCCGGAAGAATTAAGTTTGGAGACTTTAACAAAAGTTTTACATGACAATCATCCTTCAAAAAAGGATACGATAATAGATGATTTTATACATAAACCATTGCCATTTACAATACAAATCACAATGAGTATAGCAAACTGGTTAACTTTTAAAATTCTTGAATCAAATTGTAATATTGAAACATATGAAGGTGATTGTATTATACATAGTTTTTTCCCAAAAAAAAATATAAGAAGTGACAAATATGTGAAATATAAAAAGACATTTATTTTATTTGCTGGGTTGTCTGGTTCTGTAGTACAACTATTCAAATTAATAAATATATTAGTAAAAAACGATTATGACATACTATTACCTATGTATGGTCCTGGAGATATATCATTAAATCATAATTTAAATCACAATCAATATGATTATTGTCATGAAATAATTAAATTTTTATTAAAACAAGATATTAGAAATATTCACTTATTTGCATGGTCTTTGGGTGGTATAAAATATTTATGTTTTGAAAGTTTAATATTAAACGATAAAAGTTTATCCTCAAAAATAAAAATAAAGACTGTTCATCTGTTTGAACCCTTATTAACATCAAGAGCTGTAATAGATATGCATTTTACATCAAGGCGTTCTATATTCAGAACAATACAAATTGTAAATTCACGTACTAGAAAAAATAATTTGAAATACTTATTATTGAATTGTATTATGGGATATTTTATACATACCGTCTTAGGATTTGGTTGTGCTAATAGTACTGATTATTTATATCATACAGAACACAAACAAAATAATATTGTGTATCCTTATGAAAGATATTTGTATATCTCTACAAATGACTTTCTATTTAATGATACTGCAGATAAACATGTAATTGAAAATAATTTTAATAAAGAAAATGTATTTAGTAGAATAGGATATCATGGTGGCTGGTTAAGAAGTAGTCAACTGGAAAAAACATTTGGTTCAATTATTTCTCAGAATTAAGTGTTTTCTTTTCTTCTCTATTTTTAGCTTCTAACTTTCGTCTAAGACGATTGCGTACTCCATTTCTTCTTCCACCACCTCTCATAGCTTGTGCTGCTTTAAAATTAGGAAGACCCCCACCTGGTTTATTCATAGAGTCGGCGCACATTTCTTCAAGAGCACTAAAATCATCATCCTCATTTACTTCTTGTCCTTTTTGTTTCATAAACTCTTTGAAAATGCCTTGAACATCTTTGGATTTAAACATTTTTTTGAACTTTTTGTCTTTTTGCATTTTTTCCATCATAGTATGAACTTCTCCGATTAATTCTTCTTGATTGACATCACCAGATTCCATTTTTGTTTTTAGTTTTGATGCAACAGTTTGGACAAGATTTTTTAAACCCCCGCCTCCAACCAATTTTTGCATTACAGATGATACATCCGGAGTATTCATGTCATTAATATCGCTCATATCAAATGCGGACATGTCAATATCTTCCGCAATCTCTTTAGCAAGGGTGCCAATTTTCGTATCTTTAAACATATCATTATATTTATCAGTAGGATCCTCCCCATCACTAGTATCATCATCACTATTATCGGCACCCTGATTATCGGCAGCCGCGTCGCATGCGGCATCCGGGTCTATTTCAGAATTATTATCCATCAATTTTTGTATCATTTCCATCATTTGTTCTTGAATACCATCATCATCTTTCATAAAATTTTCATTACTAAACTGTTCAAAAAAGTCTTCTAAATTACTTGATTTAGAACGAATTGTGGTTCCAATAAGAGATAGAGTTTGTAAAAATTTCCATATTGCTTCAATATTTTTGTCTTGATTAGACTTTTGAATAGTTGATTTAAAAACCGTAGATAAATCAAAATTATCAACAAATATAAACTGTTCTTCAAATAAAGAATTATCCATTTTTGATATTTTATCCATGTTAGTTCCCACACATTTCATGAATTTTTGTAATGGACGAGTATCTTGTAACATATCAATTTTCTTTAAAACAGATGTTTCTTCTGGATAACATCTTTTTAAATTAGTTATAAAATCATTTAGTGTTGTGTTAAAGGTTTGGACAAGCTCCATATTTACTCTGAATATTACAATATTGATTTAATAAGCGCATATTTGTAATATTTTATTTGATATACTTAATGAAGCATACACTGCCTTTTATTGAAGTAGAAGTTTTAAGACCCAATCCAAAAGCGATTACTCTTAAATGTAAACTAAGTAAATGGAATAAAACTACATCTGTATCATATATAGCTGCTAATTCGGCAGATTATAGACAAAGTTATAGTGGTTCGGGATTACCTTTTCCGGATGCAATTAGTGCTATGGATAATACAGATAATAAAGGTACAATAAAACCATCTTCAAAAGAATTTATAATTAATATGAAATTTCCAAATGCATACTACACTCATCTTGGAACAAGATTAATTTTACCACATGTACATCTATCAGTAAAACAAGATAATAAAATACAATCGACCAATATTCAACTAGGTGAAAATGCTCCTTTTAGAACTCTAACGTATCAAACAAATCCAGCTCCAAGAATATCACCCAATTTTTATAGTCGCAAAGATATAAAAACACCTCGCTCTCAAGAACAAATACTTAGAGATAGTGGATATTCTTTAGAAACACCACAAAATTTTTGGGGGAAAGCAGTACCACCATAAGTTAAAAACGTATAAAGTAGTTTCTTTGAATATAGTATAAAATATATATATATGATTCAATTAGAATCACATTGGAGTTTTTGGTATCATTCATCCAAAAATAGAAATTGGGATAGGGATAGTTATCAATTTTTATTCAAAACCCAATATGCAGAAGAGTTTTGGGGTATTTTTAAATTATTTACTCTAAAACACTACGAATCGGGTATTATTTTTATTATGAGAGATGATGTATTTCCTGATTGGGCAAGTCCTGAAAATATTAATGGTGGGTTTATATCTATAAAAATAGATACAAAGAATAGAAATGAAAATCCCAATAATGTAATAAAAATTTCAAAAAATTGGCTTGAAAAACTTATATCTGAGACTATTACTAACGAAACAAAAATAATAACACACGGAATATCTTTAAGCCCAAAAAGCGGTCATTGTATACTAAAACTTTGGTTAAATGAAAAGATTAAAAATGTTAACGGTTTATTGTGTAGTGATCTGCCATTAGCAAATACTAATAAATTTACAGCATTTACCCATAAACATTCATAAAAGTAGTTTTTTATGCCAAAAACTTATTAGACTTTTGAAAATATAATTTAAACACCTTGTGATGAGTATTTTTGATAAATATCTTCAGCATTTTTTGCAGCAAGTTTTGCTTCCTCAGTAGCTTTCATTAAAGCCTGTAAAGTTTCATTATCTATATTTTTTGTATTTGACTGTGTGTCTTCTTTTTTCAATACAGATTGTGTAGTTGGTTTAGCTTCTTCCTGCGGCTGCGCAGCGGCGACGGCCTCCTGTGTAACTTCTGGTGGTGGTGGTGGCGTAACCTCTTCTGGGGATACTTCCTTTGGAATCTCAATTTCAGGGTTGGCTGTTTTTAAAACTTTTTCAGTTGGTATTACAATTTCCTTAGTTTGTTTTGGATCTCCAGATTCAACGTCACTTTCATAATCAGTATCCTCATCTTCAGTTGCATAATCTGTATATTGAAATTGTTCCTCTTTATCATCTGTATAGAAAAGACAAAAATCAGTATCAGAAGTATCATTCTTTTTTGCTTCAGGAATTGTTACAAGACCTCGTAATACTATATCTGGATTATATCCCCTGGGTTTCATAAAAACTCCCTTTACTTCTACTAAAGGAACTACATTACAATTTTTAATGGAATCAATTGATATTAAATTCTGTTCAGCATCCATACATTGAACCTCATATGAGTTCTTATTGCCTCTGGTACGTACGTGTACTCTTGAGCAAAAAACATTTTCGGAATCAATAATTGGGTGATACATATCCTTTATTATATTTGAAGGGGGTTTTGGTCTGCCTGCAAAAACTCCCTTATCTTTCCACATATGTCCAAACCATTTATCGTGATTATTTACCATTTGACTTACAAGCCAAGTTTCTAATCTTGTAATAAAATTCTTAAATTCAACATGTTTTGGCTCATTCTCAAGCAATGTTACACGAAAAAATCCATTTTTTGAAGCAGCTTGTATATCAAGGTTATCACCAACTCTAAATGGTGGTAATGCGAATTGTAAACTTCTTGATTCATCTCGCAAATGTTCTATAACACTTTCCCATGAACCTCCTGCTAATTCATCTCCTTTTACTAATTTAAAATCATTTAGATCGACCATATCATAATCGGGTACAAGTTCTGTATCAGAGTCATAATCTTCTTCTACATTAGATGCCATGTGAGTTGTATTTAATGATGAAAAAATATTTGTAAATTTAAACGCAGACAAAATGATAA
>MDTC01195559.1_pt1 | contig 15505 bp, 15 predicted proteins | sample 811181 | NCBI WGS metagenome assembly MDTC01 (sample SAMN05326644, study PRJNA326480) | marine metagenome | isolation source: seawater | place: Pacific Ocean: North | collected 2011
CAAGGAGTAGCATTGATTGAAGCAGGAAAATATAGTGAAGCATTGTCGTGTTTCGATAGAGCTTTACCGTCATTTGCTAATGACGATGAAATGGTAATTAGAATTTTAAATGGCAGAGGAAATGCATTTTATTACTTAGAAAACTATCCTGCCTGTGTCGAATCATACCATCAAGCAATGCTGATTAGACCTGAGGATGTTAGAGGTAAAACTCTGTACAACATGGGCACAGCATACGCAGAGATGGAAAGGTATCAAGATTCAATAAAATGTTTTGAGCAGGCAATTCCACGTGGATTAAATAAGGAAGAAATAAAGAGGACTAAAGACCAAATTCGTCGATGTAACATCCTATTGAAAGAGCAGATAAAGAAGCAGAAGAATTGAAGGCGATTAAATGGAAAATTCTAACGAACAGGTGATTGAAAAATTCACCGAGGCTGGTTTAGAGGAAAAACATGCGAAATTGATTATTGATTTAGCATGCCACCCCCCATCAAAAGCGAGTGAAATAGGTAAGAGAGTTGGAGTATCACGAATGGATGCCTATAATTCATTGCGTAAATTGCAAGAACAAGGACTAGTAAAGGCTACTTTAGACAAACCAATCCGGTTTTTTGGAATGAGAATAGAAGAGGTATTCCAACAAATTATTCGAATAAAAGAAATGGATTTACGTCGAATACAACATAATTTAGAAAATTTGAGTTCGAATTCCGAAATACCAATAATGTCAGTTGACCAAACATCGGAAGAAGATACTTTCTCTGTACTCAAGGATAGGCATACAATCATGGCTACAATAGAATCAGTAGTTGCAGAATCAGAAGAGCAACTTTGGCTACTTCTCGGCAGATGGGGAATTTTACACATACTACGTTCTGGTGCCAAAAAGGCAATTGATGAAGCAATAAGCCGTGGAGTTGACATAAAAATTGTTGCTTGTATTGATAAAAAAACAATCAGATTTTTTGATTCACTAGATGATAAAATTGAGATACGCCACCATGAAGATTTCAATCTCAACGGAGTATTTGTTGATGAAGAAGTCGGTATACAATTTGTTCACACCGAAGATACACCAACAGGTCGTGGTAAGGAAGATACTGCAATTCTAATCGAATCGGGAATGCTATTGACTGCTCAAAGTGAATTACTAAAGATCCAATGGAAAGCTGCAAAATCTTATCATTCAATACGAAGTAAAATATTAGATGGAGTTATGACTGAACCGCTTAGACTAAGTTTAGGTGAAGGTTCTTTCTACGAGCATTTCCGTAGTTCTCTACTGTCTGGCATGTCAAAACAGTCATCAAATAATGCTGTGTTGCGAAAAAACGGTTCTGAAATTAAGTTTGGTAACGATATAGAAAGTGAATCATTATCTGCACTTGGAATTGATTCTTCAATTCTATTCGAACATATAGGGACTAGAATTGGGCAAGAACTTGCGGTAAAATTACAGCACATAAAAGATGATTCACTATTTTGGGAGACAATTATCCAAGAATGGAGTGAGATGGGAATGGGAGAAATTGAAATCGGTGAACTTCCCCCAACAAAAATTATTGTAAAAGATGGTTCAGCATGCGGTGGCAATCCAAGTACATCGAAATTCTTTTGTAATCTAGACGAGAGTGTTTTGAGTGGTATTTTACTAGAGCGACATGGACGTAAAGTATCGACTAGTAAACGCGAATGCATAGAAGCGAAAAACTGTTCATGCTTCTATGAAATCATCTTTGAAGAATAAAACTTCGATGAAAAACAAGCACAGGTTCATAGGTGAGTACCTGATAGCATAGTCATGGATTGTGGGACTTGTGAGACTAGTGCTCCTTTAGAAATGCATAAACCCGAAGTTGTTGATGTTAATTTGTCAATATCAGACAATGCTGTAAAGATGTTAGGTGATGCGTTTGGAGATGATCGTTCTATGGCTTTACTTGTAGGGGTACTTTCTGGTGGTTGTTCTGGATACATGTATGACTTACAGATTGTAGAAGATACCGATGTTGATTGTCAAGAACTCAATATTGATGGTTTTAGAGTACTTATTCCTAATTCCTCTAGCCACCTACTAAATGGAATTCAGATTGACTATGAAGATCGTCTTATGGGCGGTGGATTCAAAATTATCAATCCTAATGCAGAATCTTCATGTGGCTGTGGAGAATCCTTTTCTTGAGGAATTATCATGCCCAAAGTGGCATTTAGTGACTGCTATGTCACAATATGGCGAGGCGAAGATTGCCTAAGTTTCTTAGATGGTTTGAGTTCTAATCAAATTGTTAATCTAAAGAAGAATCAGGTTATTCAAAGTTCAATCTTAGATAAAAATGCTAAAATTATCGACTTTGTAACAATATTACACCTAGGTGGGTTTTTAGCAATAGTTGGACACGAAAGTAACTTTCAATCTATGTTAGACTTTGTCACTCCCAAAATTTTGCAAAGTGATGTAAGTATAACAGATATTTCTAAATTAAATGATGTCGCGATTATTTTTGATGAAGAAAATTCTATCCCAATGGCTACCTGTCAAACCATTGATGATGTCACTTATGCAAGAATTAGAAGAGATATGATATATTGTATTGCAGGGAAAAAGGTAAATTTTGGAGGCGATAATATGGGTGATGACTTCCATGAATGGAGAATTACTAATCTAATACCTTGGTATGAATATGAAATTAATTCCAAATCAATACCGTACTCTTGTGGACTAAACCAGTATGTCCATGATTCTAAAGGGTGTTATACTGGTCAAGAAATATTAACCAGAATGCGAACTAGAAATCGTGGAATAAAAGTTCTAAAGAGTATTCCTAATTCTAAACTTGACAAAGAGAAAGTTACCACCAAAGGGCGTGAAAAATCCCTAGTTATTGTTAATCAATAACCAAGAAGTTCGGTAAGTTGTGATTTGTAGAAGTTTCCAGATCCTTGTAAACTTGATAATTCCTCTTCAGTCAAGTCTAATTCAATAATTCTCTCAATACCACCTGCACCAAGTATTACTGGCACACCAATGTAAACATCACTCAAACCATATTGTCCTGTGAGGTATGCTGAGGCTGGAATCATTCTCTTCCGATCATTCAATACTGCTTCTGCCATAATAGCAGCTGCGGAGCCAGGGGCATAAAATGCAGAACCTCTTTCAAGAAGTTTGACAATTTCTCCACCACCCGAAGCAGTTCTCTTACAAATAGCATCGATTGTTTCTTCATCTAGTAAATGTGTAATTGAAATTCCACCAACTGTAGTGAAACGAGGCAATGGAACCATAGTGTCTCCATGTCCACCTAGAACCATTGCATGAACATCTTCTTCTGAGCAACCAATCGCATCTGCTACAAAGTGTGTCATTCTAGCACTATCCAAGACTCCAGCCTGTCCACAAACACGATTAGATGGGAATCCGGTTACTTTTTGCATGTGATAAGTCATCAAATCAAGAGGATTTGTCACCATGATAATTGTTGAATTAGGAGCATGTTCCTTTATTCCTTCACCAACTTGTTTGACAATTCCTGCATTTTTAGCAATCAAATCCTCACGTGTCATCCCCGGTTGACGTGGGAATCCAGATGTAACAACCACTACTTCTGCACCAGCGATGTCTGAATAATCAGAGGTTCCAGTAAGGTTTCCATCATAATTTAGAACTTGGCCATTTTGAGACATATCAAGAGCCTTACCTTTAGCAAAACCTTCGTATATATCTAGTAAAACAATATCTCCCAACTTTTTTTGTGCCAAAACAAATGCGCATGTAGCACCGACATTTCCCGCTCCAATAACTGCAATTTTCCTTCTCGAACCGCTCATAACTAATCCTCGTTGTAACGTGCGTATAGTTGGCCGTCCATAAGTAACATGGTCGGCTAGATATATTTTTGATATAAGAAAAATTTGTTTTCAAGCGTCTTATCTAAAAACCCCCTATCATTGGCATCAAATGAGCCCCAAGGTTTTGCGGCTTGTGAGGTGTAAATCTATGCGAATTGGAGTCCCTAAAGAACCAGATAATGAAGCGAGAGTTGCTATTGTTCCTGGAAGTATGAAGAAATTGATTAAGGCCGGATTTGAGGTTCTTGTAGAAAAGGGCGCAGGAGTTAGTGCTAATTACTCGGATTCTCAATATGAAGAACTTGGTGCGAAACTAGTTTCTAGAAAAGAAGCCCTTGAATGTGAGAATGTTATTTGTATTAATTTCCCTGGACTAGATTCAATAAAGAGTGGGACTAATCTCACCTGCGTATCTGATCCATTTAGAAACCCAGAGAATGTTAAATCTTGTCTTGAGGCAAAAGTAACATTGATGTCTATGGACATGATCCCTAGGAGACTTTCTAGGGCTCAATCTATGGACGTTAATTCCAGCCAAGATAATCTCGCTGGCTACAAGGCAGTACTGTTAGGGGCAGCAAATGTTCCTCGAGGAATTCCAATGATGACTACATCTGCTGGGACTGTAAGACCTGCAAAAGTTGTTGTTATGGGTAGTGGAGTTGCAGGACTTCAAGCAATTGCAACCGCTAAGAGATTAGGGGCAGTTGTATATGCATCTGATGTAAGAAAATCTGCAGCTGAGCAAATTGAATCAGTTGGTGGAAGGTTCATTGAAGTGGATGGTATGGATGATTTTGAAGATGAATCTGGATATGCAAAACCGTTGACTCCTGAATTTATTCAAAAGGTAAACGATACTGTTTGTGGTGTTGCAATGGATGCTGATATCATAGTTACTACTGCTAGGATTTTTGGCCGCCCTGCGCCGATAACGGTTCCTACTAGTGCTGTTAATCAATTCAAATCAGGCGCTGTGGTGGTAGATATGAATGCTGATGTTGGAGGCAACTGTGAGAGTACTGTTGCTGGTGAGATAATTACTACTGATAATGGAGTTATCATTGTTGGAACTTCAAATTTACCAGGTACATTGGCAAATACTGCAAGTATGCTTTATTCAAACAATCTTACGACTTTCATTACATCACTTGTCGATGAAGGAAAAGTGGTCATATCTGAAGATGATGATATATTGGTAGGAGCACCAGAAGGTTCTGATTTCTATGTTGGTGGAATGGGCGGAGTTTTAATCTGCCAAAATGGAGAAATCCACCATAAGCAAACAAGACTAGCAGGGGTGATAGAATGACGCCAGAATTATTGATTGGAAGTTTAACATTATTTGTATTATCTATTTTCTTAGGCTTTGAATTGATTACTAAAGTTCCAGCAACTTTGCACACACCATTGATGAGTGGTGCAAATGCAATTTCTGGAATTAGTATTGTAGGTGCATTGATTGGTTCGAATGTAGCCTATGATGCAGGAGATACCGTTTTCTCAGGAATACTAGCATTTGTGGCAGTAGTTTTAGCCATGATTAACGTGGTTGGTGGTTTTACAGTCACCAATCGAATGTTGAACATGATTGCTGGAAGAAAGAGAGGAGGTGCTTGAAATGGAGTTTGGAGATTGGACTTCAATTGGATATCTGCTTTCCGCAGCACTATTCATATTTGGATTAAAGAAACTTGGTCATCCAAGAACCGCTCCTCGTGGTAATCAATTAGGTGCACTTGGTATGCTGGTTGCTGTTCTAACAACAGTACTAGATATGCATCTTGAAGGTGGAGCGCAATGGACATTGGTAATTGCTGGATTGGTAATAGGTTCACTTATTGGCTATTGGATGGCTGTTAAGGTTGAAATGACTGGAATGCCAGAACTAGTTGCTTTATTCAATGGATTTGGTGGAGCAGCTTCAGCATTGGTTGCACTTTCAGAAGTTTGGACTTATCTTGAAGGTGCTGAAGTCCCAACAGGACTTAAGTTGACTGTAACAATGGTTGCTGCTGGCTTATCTGCAGTTGTAGGCTGGATGACTTTAACTGGTTCAATCCTAGCAATGTACAAACTAAAAGGTGGAGTCAGTGTATTTGGCAAGTGGATAAAAACTCCGACATGGGGGCCAAGTTGGCTCAACGGTGTCAAAATTTTACTTCTAATCTCTGCTGCTGTATTGATCTACCTAAGTATTGACGACCCAACCAATAAACAATACATATATGGATTAATTGGAATTTCTGCTTTGCTAGGAATCATACTTGTTTTACCAATTGGTGGTGCAGATATGCCAGTAGTAGTTTCTCTACTGAATTCTCTTTCAGGAATCGCAGCAGCATTTACAGGATTTATAATCAATAACTCTGTTCTAATTGTAGCTGGTTCTTTGGTGGGTGCATCTGGATTAATTCTAACATTCATCATGTGTAAAGCAATGAATAGAACACTACTGGATGTTCTTTTCAAATCATTTGGCGGTGGTGGAGAAAAGCAATCCCTTACAAGAACTAAAGTTGGTTCAGACTCCGATGAGGTAGCAATGATGTTAGATGGTGCTCAAAAAGTAATCATCGTCCCTGGATATGGAATGGCTGTATCACAATGTCAACATCAAGTTAAGGAATTTGCTGACCTTATGAAGGAGAAATTCGATACAGAAGTAAATTATGCTATTCACCCTGTTGCAGGAAGAATGCCAGGCCACATGAATGTACTTTTAGCAGAAGCAAATGTACCATATGAACAATTGATTGAAATGGATGAAATCAACCCTGAATTCCCTGATTGCGATGTTGCTTTAGTTATTGGTGCTAACGATACCACAAATCCTGCAGCAAGATCTGGAGAGGGTCCATTAGCTGGTATGCCGATTATCGATGCTGATATGGCAAGAACTGTAGTTATTGTCAAGCGTTCATTATCTGTTGGATATGCTGGAGTTGACAATGATCTTTTCTACATGGATAAAACCATGATGCTATTTGGTGATGGAAAGAAAATGATTACAGAACTAAATAACTCTATTAAAGAGATTTAGAGATTAAAATAAGCAATGTTCAAAGGCATGCAATAGTTGGAATCTAATGGTGAGGTTATGTTGCGACGTTCTCCACAACTTCTGATTCTGTTGTTTACAGCTCTCCTAATCGCACCTGCACTGGCTATGCCTGGCGGTCCACCATGGGAAAATTCTGATGGCCTAATTGTTGAAACAGGATGTTCATGCCACGGTGGAGGTGCACCTTCGACTGAAGTTGTAGTATCAATTTCTGGCGTACCTAGAGCCTATGAGACTGGAGAAACATATAATTTTACAATTAGTCTTCAGCATGCAACTAATTCGGAAGGTGGGTTCATGCTTTGGGATTATAATTCAGGTAATTTGACTCCTGGAGAGGGTAGCGTAAGTGTTCCTGATGAACCTGGAGCAGTTTCACAAAGTGCTGTAGGTAATGATTGGGAAGTATTCTGGACCGCTCCTGATACCGATATTGGTGAAGTTAGTTTCCAATTAGTAGGTAATGCTGTGAATGGCAATGATGCATTTGATGAGGGTGATTTATGGAATATCTTATCCTTTTCTATCAGTTCACCAGGAACTACATATCAGGATGATAATGAATCCCTAGCAGTAAGAACAATCAGTGTTGGAGATTATGAATCCTTATTCGTAGCCACAGAAAACCCTGAAGCAATTGAGGCTGAGAGGCAAGAAGGGATTGCAGAAGATTTCTTTGACAATGGCAATCTATTCTATTGGACTACTTTGGCAATAATCATTGTTGGTGCTGTAATTCAAGGAGAGTTCTATGAAAGAAAGTTTGGTGGCGGACCACCTCATTTAGACATGAGATTAGCAGTTCCGCAAGGTGTGCGAAGAGGATTTTTAGCCGCTGGTTTGACATTATTATTTGGCTGGTCAATAGACTCCGGGCAATCTTGGGGAATTACTCTTCTTTGTTTGATGGTAATGCTTTGGGCTATCTTTGGAGTTTACCGTACAATAGTCCAAGCAAGAGCGCCAAAACAATATACTGATTTGGTCTAAAACCAATGAGGATATAACATGAGCTTGCAACTAGAGCAAGATGCTCAAGTTCCAATTCAAACGCATATTGATGAATTTTCATCAAGATTTGCAATAATGATTTTTATTTGGATAGTAACTTCAATAATTTGGATTACTAATGTCGATTCTATATTACAAAGAGTGATACATGTTATCGACCCTTGTGTTGGAGAATGTACTAATTTGTATAATCCAGCAAAATGGAGTGAGATAAGATGGTTGAGTGGCGCATTATTAGGATTCATTACACTTATTCCATTATTTATTTACCAAGTATTCTCGTTTTCACGCCCGGGAATGATGAAAAAAGAGGCAAATTGGTTACTAACATGGCTAGTTTTGGGATCTATTGCTTTCATAGCAAATATAATTCTAACAATCTTTGTTTTTATCCCATATTTATTTGAAATTGGACATAATAACCACGTAAATTTAGGCTTTGTTGCGAAATATGATGTTGTAGCAATGCTGACAATGGCAATGGCGGTAATTTGGATTGAAGTATTGGTAATGTCAGGAGTTTTTGCATTGGTGACTGCTGGAACTAATGGATTAATGCATGAAGGTAATTCCAGATGGTGGAGATTGAGAGTTCATGGGATTATTTCGATGCTGATCCTACTTTCCTTCTATGGCCAATTTACATTATCTATATCATTAATAGCCATAAGTTACACATCAATAGAAATTATATCACTGCCATGGATTAGAGGAAAATCAAATTTACACACTCCAAGTCCAATAATTTTTGATGAATTTGGAATTACAAGAAAATTACTTTTTGCACAATGTGAATGTGATAATGATTATAATTTACCAGAAAGTTTCCAGACAAGTAATGCGTTCATATCATTCAAATCAATTTGCACAAGTAAGAATGAAAAAGAGAAACTTTACGAAATCATAGAGGCAAATAAATTTACAGACTTTTTCATATTTGGATGCAATTCTAAAATTTTGAATAGTCAAATCGAAAATAACCTTTTCATATCTAAATGCCAATTAAGATTGGAAATTTCGTCACATAATCCTAAATTATTTAATGACTTAGAGCATTATACTAACAATACAAATTTATTGTTCTCTTCAATTACCGACCCATGGAGTATTGAACAATCAGTAAGCAAAATGCTTGAGATTGTAAGAATGAATAAGGATGAAGCATATATCGTCAAAATTAATGATGGAAAGACTATCAATCATGAGGAAATTGACAGTAAGCAGTCAATATTACACATCCCGCAAGGAAGTGAAAATATATTGATTACAGAACTCGAATCTCTCGGTTGTAAATATAAATTAGTGGAATCATGATTACCAAGATTTCAAACATGTTTGCTACTAGCGTCAAACATGCACCCGCGAGTTAGCGCAGTATTTGCTGCACTTTTGATGCTCGTAGGAATTGTCTCACTGAGTTTCGAGGAAAGAATTGATGATTGGATAAAAGATAATTCTATCCAAATAGAAAAAGAAGATTTCGAATTACTTGGACTGCAAGAGACAGAAAATTGGCCAGTTCTAATTGTCGATTTTGATGCAGGAAACAGCAATTGGGGTAAGGGTGAGGCCGAAGAAATACTAATACCAAGGGCTTCTGATTATCTTAACCAATTAAGTTCATCATCAACCAATCTCAACATTGATGTATACTCCTCGATTACAATCCCAGAATATTCAATGCAATATTATGGCTCTGATTATGGAATTCAAAGAGACTCCTCAGAAGATGGTACACATTTGCCAATGACCCTTGCTAAAGAAGTCGTAAATGAGCAAATCGATTTAGTGGATTGGGAAAAATATGACCTTGATGATGATGGTTGGGTAGATAGGCTACTGATACTACATACTTCAATTGGTCAAGAGGAGGGTGGAAATTCAAATCGAATATGGAGTCATTTTACAACTTTTGATAATTCAATTAGTTTACCAGGAGATCTAAAAATCGCTCATTATACAATGGCTAGTTTGGCGACTGGAGAGAGTGGTTTTGGAACTATGATGCATGAGATGTTACATCAATTAGGCGCTTATGACCTGTATCCATCACATGGTAGTATCAATCAACATTCGTGGAAAGGTGTTGGTGATTGGGATATCATGGCAAATGGCAATTGGAACGGAGGAGGGGAATGGCCAGCAATACCTACCGCCTCAACTGTTGCCGAAATTGGAGTAAATACATCATTTGAAATTGATAATGTATGGATGGAAAATCCAAATTGCGTTGGACCAAGTTTGGTTTTAGATTCAATTAGTCGTGGAGGAAATTCATTGAAAATACAAGTTGCTGAAGATGAATATGTTTGGATAGAATATAGAGATAATTTCGGCTTTGACTCATACTTACCAGGTTCAGGAGTACTAGTGACATATCAGGATCTTAGCGCAGGTGATTTAGAGCATAATGAATTGAATGCTAATCCAGATAGGCCATATTTAGTAGTCATTGAAGCTGATGGAAATAATGGACTAAGAACTGGCTCTAACGATGGTGAACAAGGGGATTTATTCACCAATGGAACTAGTTTTGGCAATTCTGGAACACTTATTCGTGACCATGATGGAATATTGATTCCATGGACTGCTGAAATAGAAATATCCGATAAAGCATATGTAAATTTGACATCTTCAAATTGTCAACCTAAGTTCACTATTGATGCTCCTGACTATGGTGCTTCATTACTTCCAAATGAACCAATAGAAGTAATAATTACATCCGAACAAAATTGTAATCTAACAACTGACTTATCATCTAGTGATGGTAGAATATTGTCAACTAATACTACTCAAATTAATATTGATGAAGTTACAAATGTCGAATTATATTTTTCTAGTCCAGGAAGTTCAAACTCTGAATCAATGGTTTCTGGAATTATTGTATGTGGTGACTCAATGTATGATTTAGAAACTAAAATATTGACAATATCTCGTAGACCTATCGAGAATAGTTTTATTTCTGAGATAGATGCCTACACATCATCAAAAATAGCAATACCAATTGATAGTGAAGGTAATGATATGCAGAGATTTTCTGCAGAAGTCGACGGAGCATTATCTAGAATAGCTAGTATTGAAAGTCAATTGGATTTAGAAGGTAATGATGAGATTGTTGTGTCTATTGACCCCAAAGGACTTCTAGCCCCAAATATGCTTGTTAAGGGAGAGATTGTAATATTTGACACATCTGGTGAAAAATGGTTTATTGAAGTTGAATTAACTGCTCAAAACGAGGATTCTAATGGCTTTCAAAAACTTACAACACCTGGTAGAGCTATAGGAATTGCCTCGATTTTAGCATCGCTATGGGTTATTCTTGGAATCCGTGAAAAGTCACCTTCCAAGCCCGAGATAGAAGAAATAGCATTAGATGATAATAATGAGGAAACTTCTCACTTATCTAGCATAAAACCTGAACTTGATGTATGGGGAAGGCCTTTAGATTAATCTAATCCTTTCCTGGAGACCAGCGCTCAACCTGCATAAATCGCCAATTAGAATCGCTTTGTATCGCACATACCCATTTTTTGTGTACGCCCTCTGCTAGACGAATAGATAAGCAAGCACTTTCCCATGTTTTGGCCAATTCATCTTCAGTTTGTAATAACCAAGGAGCATGGGATTTAGATACTTCGTCATCATATATTCTCCATCTAGATCCAAATTTAAAACCTGGGCGAAGTATTAATCCTCGACTGATTAAATCATCATAAAGTCGAGATTCCTTGGGTATGTCTTCATTATTGATCATCTTTTCAAGCCAAATGCCTTCTTCTTTCCTTAGATTAATTCCTGATAAATGCTCTACTCCAATGGAATTCAATGGCCAACTTTTCACAATAGGCATATGATACCCTGATTTGGTTTCAATCTTAGAATCCCACATTTTTGAAATTAATTCTATTTCATTATTGGAAAGTTCATTCCAAACTTTCTGTGAACCTACAGGTTCGATGAAACTTACTCTGTACATGGTAACTTCCATTTCTTCGTCAATGATGAAAATATCACACTTGCAATTTAATTTTTCAACTTGCTCGGCCCAATTAAAAATTTCATTCCAATCTAAATTTTCAAATGTCCAAAACCATCGTACATGAGATACTGGTTCGGATTTAAATTGTGATTGATTTCTTTTCCATTTTAATGCAAAAAGACCTGTTGATAATTGATGATCAAGAATATTGGAACAAGGAATTACAATTTCTCCACCGGACCTAGCGGTATCAAATATTACAGCCTTAGCTAATAAATCTGAATCCTTATCAATTTCATTTTCAAACCAATCCTCGCTTGGAAGAGGTAAATGTCGATGCCAATTACAAAAAAGAATCTCCATAGGAGAAAGAATAATTCCATCCTCACCTCTTAGAGGTACTCCAAGACCACTTTTTTGAAACAATCTTGCAGATAGTGGCGGCTTAATCAACCAACCTGATTCGTGCATAATTGGTTTGTCATGAGGAGCCTTTGGTGCAGCATTTGAGGTGATGCTTATGCCCAAAGGACGCTTTGTTCTTTGACGCGGTGTGAACTTTCGAGCATGGCGCGCCATGCCTGTGCGTCATTATTGATGCTTTTGAGTTGAACGGATGATATTACTATGTGCTAGTTATGCTAGGAAGTTGTAGGTCATACTATGGTTGATGGTTTTCTTGGCACTTTGACCACAGAACAAAGAACACTTTTGCATTTGTCTGACAATAAACTACCGAAGAACCAATGGGAGGCTCCGGCAACACTTACTCAAGCAGGTATTTCTGCTGCTGTACATGTTCAGAGAAAGCATGTCCCCCGAACTCTAAAAAGATTAGAAAATAATGGACATGTAGATGTTACTAATCGGCACGTTCCAGGTGCTAAGCAAAGAAGGAAAGTCTACAGTTTAACAAATCTAGGTAGAGAAGTTTCTGCAGAATTACGTAAGCAAATATTAGTTTTAGATATTACAAAAAACGAGGAAGTAATGAAATTAAGTGTACTGATCAAGCCAAGTGATAAGATTCTCGAACTATTATCCCACATTGATGAAAAAATGGTCTATCATAATTCTGCAGTAATATCCCCGGTATCAAATCCTGAAGGTGAGGCATCACTCGATGCCCAAGCGGGGGAGCAACTGGTGAAGCGAATGTTTGCAAGAGCATGGGAGGATGGTAAAATTACGAAGGATGAACAACAATTGATTTCTGAAGTGGTTCAATTTCTTGGAATGCATCCTGAACGTGTGATGCGTTTATCAGAACAGGCCCGTAAAGAGCAAAATATACCACCTCCCGAAGAAATATATCTTGATATGTTGCGTCAGGCTCTAGTAGATGATTCTATTATAGAAGAAGAATTAGTTTTACTCGACACTTTTAGAGTCGCATTTGGCATCGATAAACAAACTCATGAAAGATTGCTAATGGAAGCTCAGAAAGAACCTGTTTATCCTCAAAATATTCAAACTTACCATGACACATTGATCACTGCAATGGATGATGGAATAATTACTGAAGATGAGAGTGCAATGCTTGCCACATTAAGAAAATCCCTTGATGTTAGTGATGGCGAACATGCTAGTTTATTGGCAAAAATTCGCGACAGTCTAAAATGAATAATCATACAGCGTATACATGAGGGAATGAAATGGGGATGACCGATGAAGAAGTCGTGCTTCACGATAATTTAAATTCCTTGAAGACGAATTTGAAAAAAGTTGAGACGGGAAAAATCGTATTGATTGGCGATATAATGCTTGACTGCTACATACATGGTTTTGCAAATAATCTAAACTCTAGAGCACCGGTTCCTGTCATTCGTGAAACTAGAAGAGAGGAAGATGTCGGTGCAGCTGCACACGTGGCAAGAGGATTGGAATCAATGGGCTTTGAAAGCCAAATTTTTGGCGTAATAGGAGATGATAGAGCAGGAATGAGTATTATGGAATTTCTTGAAGAAGAGGGGGTTTCTACCGATGGAATTGGCATCGTTGAAGGGCGAAAAACAACTGTAAAAACACGTCTTTTGGCAACTCGGGAAAGTTTGGTTCAAGGAGAACAACTACTTCTGCGATGGGATGTCGAAGATGACCAAAACATTCCTGATGAAGCTATTAAAGCAATATATGAACAAGCGATTGAGCAATTGAAAGATTCATTCGCAGTAATACTTTCCGACTATGGTCAAGGAGTAGTGAATGATGAAGGTGTAGATAGCATAATTAAATCTGCTAAATCAATGAATATTCCTATTATTGCAGACCCCAAACTTACTGGATTACATAGAACTCATGGTGTTGATTGGATTGTATTCCAATCTAGAGGTTTCGAACTGATGAGAAGAAGAATAGGAGAAACTTCAGATGATTCAGCAGCGAAAAATCTTATTGAAACATATGATTGGAAGCATCTAGTAGTATTATCTGGAGAAAATGGAGTTACTATCTATTCTGCTGGTGAAGAAACTGTTCATGCCCCTTGTACTTTGGGTGAATTGCGCCAAATGATTGGTTTAATCGATGCAGCAGTGGTGGCAATTGCAATATCAATTTCGAATGATTTTGATGTCAATAATACGGCAATTCTAACAAATGCTGCATGTGAATGTATACTTGGTGCAGAACAAACCGATTCATTTGTACTTAGTCGAGATGACTTGGTCAATAGAATCGGGGAAATAGCTTGGAATTTACAAGTTTCCAAACGCTAGGTGATAATATGAGCGCATGGACGCGTCCTACAACTGCAGACATTGGTTTGCGAGTTTTTTCCTCAAGTCTGGATAATTTATTTTGTGAAACAACTACAGGTATGCAAAATTTACTGATGACAAAAGAATCTAAGGTCAATCTTAATTCAATAATTAGACATAGTTCACAGTGGAATGTATCACTTAGAAAAAATGGAACTTCTGATTATGAGATTTTACTCATGAAATGGTTGGAAGAGGTATTGTACAGAAATGAAGTTCATGAAGAATTTTTATGCGAATTACAGATCATGATTTTTGATGATGATGAATATCTAAATTGTAATGCTCAAGTTGACTGGGTTGATAGTAAGTTAGTTGAAAAAGGAGTCGAAATTAAAGCGGTCACTTCACATGAATTGATAATAGAGCAATTGAAAGAAAATCAAGAACTCGGTAGCAAATGGGAAGAAGTCCCTTCATTCGTTGGCCCTGGATGGTATTGTGATATAGTATTCGACATCTAATTTTCAGTCGAATATCTCGACCTAATTCCAATCCAAAAACCAATTGTATTGACTATCAAATCTGATATTTTATTGATATTAGATTCGATAGCAAAATCGTATGGAAGATATAATTCCAAAACTTCCCAACCAACTGAAACAACTAGAAAAGCAATCCAATTAGTGGAAATAAATCTTCCAATAAAAGACCACATTAGGAAGTGACCCAGTGAATATAAATTGAGTACCGACAAAAAATCACCGAAGTGGGAGGTCCAAGGGTGGACGCTCGTTTCTCAAGGCTAAATCCATACACTTTCTCCATCCCGCTACCCCACAGCACTCATGGCCCCGAGTAGGGCTGCTCCGTTCCCGGCCTGACCTGATTCCCCAG
>MDTC01064887.1_pt1 | contig 15504 bp, 13 predicted proteins | sample 811181 | NCBI WGS metagenome assembly MDTC01 (sample SAMN05326644, study PRJNA326480) | marine metagenome | isolation source: seawater | place: Pacific Ocean: North | collected 2011
CGTAATATGAGTCTGGCTTCGGAAGATGTCTTTCGCTAATTTTTCCTTTTCTACAAGCGCCATAAACTGATATGGAGGAGCTATTAATAAACTTTTGGACACCTTTATTGCGACATGTCTCCAAGAGCTTTAAAGTTCCGAAAGAATTTATATTAAATGTTTCACGAAAATTGTTATGTGAATCATCAATGGGAGCAAAGTTAGCGAGGTGAAATACCGCTTTAATGTTTTTAGGGATATTTTTCAAATCCTCATCTCTCTTTAAATCAAGCGATATCTGGTTTGTATATTTTTTAAATTCTTTATTAATTTTATTTCTGCAAAAGGTTAATTCCAATTCATAATTTTTTTCGAGTAAATATTTCGTTAAATGCGTCCCAATAAATCCCGACGCGCCGGTTATTAATATTCTCTTATTTTTCAATTAGAAATATTTCCTTTTATACTTCCAAAACCATCTTTATCCCATTCCAGTACTTTCGAATATCTTCTAATCCTCTTATTTTCTTCATGACTTTTAAAAAATAGTTTGGTCGAAAATAAAATTTTCTATGGCCTTTTTTAACTAAACGCAGAATCTCTTGTTCATTTTTATATGCATAAGGAACGAAAGGCGCTCGAAATGGACGGGAGATGCCGTAATTATTAAGGTTTGGATTTAGGGTTCCATATTCTTGACAATTGTCATAAAGAGGAGTACCCGGAAGAGGATTGATTGCAAAGAATTGAGCATAATTAACATCCAGTTCAATTGCAAAATCAACTGTTTTCCATCCCATTTCGGGTGTTTCTCCAGGTAATGCCAACATGAAAGAACACCGTGTTTCAATATCGGCTTCATGAGTCCATTTAACAGCATTTCTTACTTGTTGAATAGAAAACCCCTTTTTAATGATATCAAGTAATTCTTGATTTCCTGACTCAATCCCATAAACGATGCTCCAGCAGCCTGCTTTCTTCATCGCGCGTAATAGTTTTGGACTGACATTAGCCACTCTACCGTAGCATGACCAGGTAATGTTGATTTTTCGTGACAATATTAAGTCACAGAAAGAATAAATCCACTTACTATTCAGCACAAACTCGTCGTCTCTGAATGAAATCTCTCGGATACCATATTTGTTTGTAAGATGCTCTATTTCATCAATAACATTAAGAGGGGATCTTCGTCGATATTTTTGCGCTAATTTACCTGCATCAAAGCAATAAGTGCATAAGTAGGGGCATCCTCTCGAAGTTACAACAGACGTTGCAGGCAAAGACCTGTATTCGCTCGGGATTGGATGGTAAAGATTCAAGTTCACTAAACTTCGGTCAGGTATGGGCAAACTATCCAAATTTTCTATCGGTGCTCGAGGTTGGTTTGAAATAATTTTACCGTTTTCATCTCTATAAATCAGTCCATTAACTTTATTCCACTCTGGTCGTTGATTAAGGACTTCACATAATTCTACAATTGTATCTTCCCCTTCTTTAATGACAATCCCATCGAGAGAATCTTCTTTTCGGAGAATTTCAAGCGGAAAGCATGAAGATTGGGGTCCTCCAAAAATAACGGGGCAATCGAAATGTTTTTTTAATTTCTTGGCCAATTGAATAGACTGTTTTTCGTTGACTATTAAAGTAGATATACCGATTAAATTGGGATTATATTTATCAGCTATCTGAATTATAGCTTCATCCGACAGAGATTGAGCCGTAGCATCCAGAATCTTTACGTGATAACCTTTTTTTATTAAAACTGTTCCAATGGACAGTAAGCCCAAGGGCGGAAGATCCGGTTTTCGTAATGTACTTGGGCTTATAAGTAAGATATTCATAACATTAAAATTGATGACCCTCGTGTTAGAGACCAAATAAACAATTTTTTTCTTATAAAACTACGTTTTTTTAATACAGGACATGCTTCTTTTTGCACTCTAACTCCTATTTTATCGGTGTGAGTACTAATTTCTCGAGTTTCACAAATTGATATGATAGCAATCTCAGCTAAAGACAGTTTTATAATGTTTCATGATATTGCTCTAGGAATATTCTTTTGCTCTTGATTTCCTCCTTTTCTCCATTTCTCTTCTTAATTCTTTATCTGTTACCAAATGTATGATTGAGTTATAAAATTTATCGGGGTTGCCGGGAGAAATCAAAAAACCTGCTTTCTTGTGTTTAATTATCTGTTTAAGCCTTCCTACAGCGTTTACGATGACGGGTACGCTTGCGGTAATTGCTTCTAACTCCGCGATTTCAAAAGGTTCTTCCCAGAGAGAAGGGATCACGCATATATCAGATCTATGATAAAAATCAGACATTTGGTTATGAGGAATTCAGCCGATAGACTCTATACCATATTGTATCCTTTTCTCCACTCCTCAATCAATACTTTTGCTTCCAATAAGGTTTCTAGCCCTATATACTAATATTAAGATTGGACTGATTTAAGGATGGAAGGGCACTTCTAAAAATAATAAGTTTGTAAAAACCTGTCATTATGAAAAAGATTAAACTTAAAGATTTAATTTCTTATACGGACTCTTTACTAAAAGTGGGTGATTTTAAAGATCACTCCCCTATCGGCCTCCAGGTGGAAGGAAGTACGTCAGTTGAAAAAATTGTAACCGGTGTCAGTGCCTCTTTAGAACTTTTCAATCATGCAAAAGAAGAAAACGCTAACTTGGTATTGGTACATCATGGGATGCTCTGGGATTCCGATTCCCGTGTGATCTATGGAAGTGTTAAAGAAAGGTTATCGTTACTGTTAAAAAACAATATCTCTTTAGCCGGATACCATCTTCCATTGGATGCTCACCCTGTGTATGGGAATAATGCTCAAATAATTAAAAAATTGAACCTTATAAAACGGGAGCCGTTTGGAACATATGAAGGGAAAAGTATCGGTTTTATAGGCTATACAAGAGTAAAAGAAGATATTAATGTTTTTATAAAAAAACTGAAGCGTATAATTGATAAAGATATCTTTACGTTAAAATTCGGTAATAATACTATAAATAAAGTGGCTGTATGCAGTGGTGGAGCTCCTGAACTAGTAAAAGAAGCAATAAAGAAAAAAGCCGAAGTTTTTCTAACAGGTGAGGCAACTGAATGGGTTTATCACCTGTGTAAGGAGGAGAAAATTCATTATATCGCTGCCGGACATCATGCTACGGAAAGGTTTGGAATACAAACGCTTGGCAACCATTTACAAAAAAAATTCAAGATCAAAGTGAAGTTTATTGATTTGCCAAACCCCATCAAGTAAAAACTTTAGATTTGGGATTTCTGATTGCAGATTTTTTTTAATCTACAATTTGAATTGAAGTCTTCGAAGGAACTCTCTTTTGGGCTAATCTTCGAAGCTAGATCTAAAATCCATTTAAACTAACCTACCACGTTATAACTTCTTACACGAAACTCCACTCCTAATTCCTTTTTTACGATTCGCTCGCATTTCGGGATATCTATTTGGTTGGGTGTGTCAACGACCGTTGCAATTACATTTGGCACATATTTTTTGGATTCCATGATAAATCGCTTTACTTCCTCAAAAGTATTGCCTTCAAATCCAGGATGAGATATTTCGTTGTACTTCATTTCACTTTCCGCGTTTAGACTTACGGAAATTGTATCTATCAATCCTTCAAAATCAGGCAAGATATCGCGCTTATGGATCAGGTTTCCATGTCCATTGGTATTGAGCCGGACTTTACCATGATGCGCCTTTATTTTTTTAGCCAAATCAAGGATTAACTGCAGACGAAGCGTCGGTTCCCCATAACCGCAAAAAACTATTTCATAGTATTCAGTTGGATCTCCGATTTCCTTCCATAATTCCTCGATTCCTGGTTCTTTAGCAAGTCTCAGGTTATGTCCCTGAACAAAAGGATCGGTTTCTCTTTCACAGAATACACACTGGTTTGTGCACCGGTTTGTAATATTTAAATACAGGGAATTTCTGATTTTATAAGCCGTTTTCGGCTTATCTTCGTAGTCCCCAATACCAAAAAGGATGTGAATGTTTCTTGAAATGTTTCTCTCAACATCTTCCAGGGAAAGCATTTTCAGTTCAGCAACCTTTTCCGCTACATATTGAACAAATGCTGGTTCGTTTCTTTTACCCCGCTTTGATTGAGGGGAAAGGAAAGGAGCATCTGTTTCAATCAATAATCTGTTGGAAGGTACTATTTTGACAACTTCCCTTAAATTTTTTGCTTTTGGATATGTAATATTGCCTGAAAATGAAATATAAAAACCTAATTTCAAGCATTCCAAGGCAAACTGCATACTACCGGAAAAACAGTGTATAATTCCGCCAATATCTTTAGCAGATTCGTTCTTAAGGATGGATAAAACCTCATCTTCAGCTTCACGGCAATGAACAATAATGGATTTGTTGTGCTTTTTTGCGATTTGGATATGCTTTATAAACTCTTTTGTCTGGATGTCACGTGGGCTATAATTTTTAAAAAAATCCAGGCCTGTTTCCCCTACAGCAACGACTTTTTCATTTTTTAAAAGGTTTTCAATTTTCGCGTAAGTTTCAACGCCTGCGTTTCTGCTCTCATGTGGATGAATTCCAACTGTTGCATAGATAAACTCATGGTTGCGGGCTAATTCCACTGCCTTTTTGCTGCTATCAAGGTTGGACCCGATATTAATGACCAGTCCTACACCATTATCCAGGAAACGGTTTATAACCTCTTCGCGGTCTTTATCAAACTGCGGCATCTCCAGATGCACGTGAGAGTCTATTAGCATGGATTCCTTTATTCTCTTTAAAGCGACGATAACACAGTTTTATTTCTTGAGCAATTCGCAGTACACAAAGGCGAAGATAGTTCGATTGAAGAAAAGCGCAATGCAAACGAGGATAGAAATTGGAAAAACTTTAAGTTGGATAATTAAATCAGATAAAAAAACATTTTAACTCAGGTAAGGTTAAGAGATGGTTGTGCATACATGTCAATTCTTGATAAATCATTGGAAAAAATATCAAGAAAATGAACACCTATACATTGATTTTTTATATTGTCTTCGTTGTCTTCATCATCTCCGCAGTAAGTCACCCCGGCTAATATGTTTATGGATTTTTCTTCATTTGGTAGTGTAAATTCCAAATTGAGTTTTACGGAGCCATCCTGTAATTTCTTTATAGTTTTTTAGTCAAATCGAGTTTTTGGGTAAACCGTATTCCTCTTGCACTTATATCATTAGATTTTGCCACCATCGAATTTTTTCTAGGAGATGGGGAAAGTCGTCCTAGCTAACCAGGCCATATTTTACCGGCAGGTTTACAGTTGTTCGGGGGACTTTTCTTTTACATTCCATATACTATTACTGTGCAAAAGCTTTTTTTTAACAAGTTTTTTTATTTGCTCATCAGAGCGGAAGTTCTATTCGGTTGCGGAGCCTCTCCGCTTTATGCTTTCATCCGACACAAAAGTTCATTTTTTTGGTTGCAGGTTTGCTTTGCTGTGATATTATGCATCAATAGCATGATTCAATAAATAATTGTTTTAACTAATAAAGGAGATCGAACATTATGAGTGATTGCGGTAGTTGCGATCCTTCGGGAGGAGGACCCTTTTCTGAAGGCAGAGAGTTAGTGGAATTTGTGTATAACGCCCATGGAGGGGGTGTGAGAAACCAACCACTTCCTGATGGAGGGTTGAAAACAAAATGCCGTGGATGTGACGGCGAGTTTATTTTAAGCACATTTGTTGGGAAATGTCCCCACTGCGGTGGCGTTCATGCCGTGTCCCCACCCCGGTGTGAAGATGAAGCAAATATTCAGTTTGCCGGAAAAGATTTTCAACTTCCAGAGTGAACTAAGGAATTTGTTGCTGATTTTATTTTGCTTCTGGTTTGTTTAACTCAGGTGCTTGCAAAGAACGGGCGGTATCTTTTGTAAGTTTTTCCAGACCGGCGCTCAGCTTTACAGGATACGATGGAGCAGCATCAAGTGCTCTATATTTTTCCGGAAGAAAAGAGAGATTTTTTTGCGCCTGAAGCTGAATCTCCTTCAGAGCTGGAACTTGGTAAACAACCTGTCCTTTTTCGACAAATGACACGTGAATTTTTCTATACTTTCCTGAAAAATCAATCTTTTCATCGTCAAGAGCAATAACGTCCTCTTTTTGCAGTCCATAGGAATCATAAAGTCGCCATACTGTCTTCCTTCCCGGTAAAGTTGCTTTCTCCTGTTCATTTGAAAGCTTCATTTTTGGGATTAAATTACCGTCAGCATCTTCGATTTCAACAAGCTTATAAACACCGCCAAGTGCTGGAGTGGGACTTGCGGTTATCATTTCGGTTCCCACTCCGAACGCGTCGATTGACGCTCCATTTTGTAAAAGCTCCTGTATCTTCCATTCATTAAGATCAGAACTCGCAAAAATCTTTACGTAAGAGCATCCGGCTTTATCAAAGATATTGCGCACTTTTTTAGAAAGCTCGAGAAGATTACCGCTATCAAGGCGAACTGCTTTAAGCCGCTTGTCCCGGGATTCCATCTCCTTTGCAATCTCAACAGCCTTGCGCGCGCCTTCTAAAGAATCATAAGTATCAATGAGCAAGATGGTGTTATCAGGAAAAGTCTCGCTATATACGCGGAATGCGTCAGTTTCGTTTTCAAAACTTGTTATATAAGAATGAGCCATAGTTCCTGTGACAGGAATTCCCAGATTCTTTCCCGCATAGACGTTGGAAGTTGCAGAGCAACCGCCAATAAAACACGCCCTTGTTGCCTCAAGTTGCGCCTCTCCCTGGGCTCTCCGCAGTCCAAACTCGGCTACGAGTTTTCCTCCTGATGCATATACCACGCGGGAAGCTTTAGTCGCTATAAGACTGGAGAAGTTTATTTTATTTAGAACAAAGCTTTCAATGAGCTGCGCTTCCATAATGGGCGCTCTTACGCGTAGAATCGGTTCATTAGGAAAAGCCAATTCTCCTTCAGGTATTCCGAACATCTCTCCTGTAAAGCAAAAATTTTCAAGATACTTGAGGAAACTGTGGGTAAAAAAATTTTGTTCAGCGAGGTATTCAAGGTCATCAGCATCAAAGCGTAATTCTTCAACATATGAAAGCACAGAATGAAGACCGGCAAGCACCAGGTAAGATCCAAAGGGGATATTTCTCACAAAGTAATCAAACGTTGCATAGGGGTTGTGGTTTCCCGCAAAATATGCCTGCATCATAGTCAATTGGTAAAGATCGGTTTTGAGCGCTTGAGTCATATTAAAATTAAAACATAGCCCGACTTACAATTCAATTTTTATTAATGGTCATCTTTTGTGTTTTAATCTTTTACGAATTGTCCCACTGTAACTAGCCTTTGGCTCGCACCCCAGCCATTTCCGATCACAAATTAATAGCCAAAAGATAATCCATTTGATATAACAACCTGAAAGACTGCAACCAGATAAAGGTAATTCGTTATGCTATTACATTGTAAAAACTTCTTTTTTTAGGAAGAATTTTTTGTTATTTTCACCGGAGCCGTAGCTCCATTTGATTTCGGCCTTCCCTGGCCTCAACTCTGCCGGGCGGATTGTAAAAACATCCGTCCAATTCGGTTTTCCATACCGAATTGTGGTTACGGCAGCTTGCCGCGTTATGAATTTTATTGATGTGATAATTGTTCTGGCCTTTATTGCTCAGGCCATATATTCCGGGTTTCGTTCTAAAACCAGGGCGTCTCAAAACCTTACTGAATATTTACTTGCAGGGAGAAGCTTAAAAGGCTGGAAGGCTGGCATTAGCATGGCGGCTACACAGTATGCTGCGGATACACCTCTGCTTGTAACCGGTCTTATTGTCACGAGTGGTATAGCCGGGCTCTGGAGACTCTGGATTTATGCGTTGGCCTTCTTAATGATGGGTTATCTGCTTGGAAAGGCATGGAGAAAAGCCGGAGTGATTACTGACGCGGAATTTACAGAGATCCGCTACAGTGGCAATGCAGTACTTCTTTTGCGCGGACTGAAAGGTATCTACTACGGAACCATTATTAATTGTGTGGTTCTGGCCATGGTTCTTGTTGCAGCTACCCGTATTTTTGAAATATTTCTTCCATGGAACCTGTGGATGCCATCAGGGCTCTATCAATTCATATATAATATGGCTCTAGCCATCAATATTCCACTCTCTTCCAATGTTACGGGCTATGAAACCTTCATCGCCACAACTAACAACATTATAAGCTTATCTATGATGATTATTTTTGTAGCGCTCTATTCCACTACCGGAGGACTTAGAAGCGTAATCGCCACGGATATTGTCCAGTTTACAATTATGATGTTCGCAACCCTACTTTATGCCGTTATCGCCATACACAATGCCGGCGGGTTTTTCAATATTACCGATAAACTTGTAGAACTTTATGGGGTAGAACGCACTTCAAAAATGCTATCTTTTCTGCCGTCCGACGCAATTCTCCCTTTTATAGTCGTCATAAGCCTTCAATGGTTTTTTCAAATGAACAGCGACGGCACGGGCTATTTGGCCCAGCGAACCATGGCCTGCAATACCGATAAAGACGCCAAAATTGCGGGAGTGGTCTTCACTTTTGCGCAGGTTCTTATACGTAGCTTGTTCTGGCTGCCAATTATCATTGCCCTGCTTATTATCTATCCTTTTGATCCGTCTTTACCGATAGATGATGTTTTTGTTTCCAACAGGGAAATGCTCTTTGTAAAAGGGATCAATGACCTGCTTCCTGTAGGCGTGCGAGGACTTATGATTGCAGGAATGTTAGCTGCCTTAGCCTCCACTCTGGATACCCATCTCAACTGGGGCGCCAGCTACTGGAGTAATGATATTTACAAGGCCATTATCTCCAGGAAAATATTTAAACGAGAGCCCCGTCCAAAAGAGCTGGTTCTTGTAGCTCGACTTTCAAATATTCTCATTCTCTTCATTGCGTTAATAATCATGGCGAATCTTGGTTCCATTCAAAAAGCCTGGCAGATATCGCTTCTTTTTGGCGCGGGAACAGGTTCTGTTCTGGTCTTACGGTGGGTCTGGGAACGGATAAACCTCAATTCTGAAATAGCCGCTATGTTTTCTTCAATCGTTTTTGCTCCGATTATTCTGTTTAACGTGCAGGAAGAATGGATGCGGCTGTTACTGATGTCTGCTCTTTCCACTTTTTTTGTTGTAGTCTCGGCATTAATGAGTTCACCTACGGAAGAGAATAAGCGCATTGCTTTTTTTAAACGTGTTCAGCCGCCAGGATTCTGGGAAAAAACCGCATCTAAAGCCGGCATGGATCCCATAAAACCCAGATTAAAGCTTTTTGAAGGAATGAAATTGATTTCGCTTACAGGAGCGACATGTTTTCTCCTTCTTGCAGGCATCGGAAAACTTATTGTATCTATGCCGGATAGTTCCCCGATCTACCCCATGCTGTTGATTGCAGGCGGATTGATTTGTGTTCCCTTCTGGTCAAAAAAATTGCTATCATAAAAATTCTTTTATCTAAAGAAAAAAGGTCTTCTGATGACTTTTATTCTAAATGGAGCCATTGTAAATTGTTTTTTCTATATCTTCAATTTTCAGCAAAGGTATTTCTTATTATAACCTCCTATATGGAGATGCCTTCAATAATTATTGAGCCTTCTTCTACCTATTTTAAAAGCCAAAGGAAGGCTTGACCCTTTTATTTCGGTATTATATTACGGTAATCAATTCAGTTCCTCTTGTTTTACTAATTAGAACTGTTGGGTTAGAATCAATTAACTATGATCGAAAGTCCATAAAATGAACCACAAATACATTAAAGAAATGCATGAAAAATTCAATGCCTCCGATGAAATTCAATCACTGTTTGAAAAAATTATCGAATTACCTTCGAATAGACGTGAAGATATATTGAAAGACGTACATGTTCTGATTGAGCATACGGGTCTTGCCTATGCGCTTCTATCTTTATATCGTCAGCAGGTTAACAGCGGTTTTGTATTAGCTGATCCTTTAAACGTCAAAAAAAAAGAAGAGAAAAAAATCTTTGATCCTTATACTGGTGTCACATTTCGTGTGCAATGGAATCCGGATCGGGAATTAAGGAAAAATCATGAGCTGCTTGTTGAACGTGGAGTTATAGCAGAAAAGGCTAACGAAACTAAGTTAACTAATAAAGATAAAAATGGAAAAGCCTGCTATCTCTGCAAAACAAATATTGACGAGCAGAATCCCGGAGAAATTCTGCTCGATATGAACTTTCAGGGTGAGAAATATTATGCGGGGGCTAACTTTGCCTATATAACGAACAATCACTATACAATAATGAGCGAAGAACATCGGCCACAGCAATATCGGAAAAAAATCCTCGAAGCATTGGATGATTTTATAGATAAAACAGGTGGCTATTTCAGGGCAATTTTTAATGGATTGGCCGGAGCTTCAATTGAAGAGCACGAACACATACAGTCAACAACCGAGGAGTTTCCCATTGAAAGATTAAAAATTGAGAATAGAGATATTATCTATGAAAATAATGATATCAGGATTTCAAATCCAAAATACTATTGTCCCATCAGGGTAGTTGAGGGAACAGGGAGAGCAAAGACCGAAGATGCGGCAGATAAAATTATCTCAAAATGGCATAATATGGATGGGCAGTACCATACGGTTAATATTATCGCCGCTAAACCTGATAATCAATATCGGATTTTCATTATATTGAGGGATAAAAGAAAATTGGTAGGGAATGGGAAAAGTGGAGCTATGGCTTCTTTTGAAACAGGGGGAAATGTTATCTTATCCTATGAACCAAAAGTTAAGAGTGGCAAAGAAACAAATGAAAGAGAAACCTTTGATAAAATAAATTTGGAAACTATAAAAGGATTATTGAAAGATATTACGCCGAAAAAACATTTAACAGAAATCTGATGCTGAGATGACAGGTTAATACGTGTGAAGTTCTCAATGAACCACTGGCCTCATTTCTTTCCCTGGAATTGCTCCGTGGTAGGTCTCAAGAAGTTTTTCTGCTTTTTTTAATAACTCATCAAACTGAAACGGCTTTAAAATAAAATCATTACAACCATCTTCGATAGGTTTGATGATTTGGTTTTTATCATGAGAAGCGATCATTAGAATTCTTGGAATATCAGGATTTACTGTAATATCTTTTTTAAGGATATTACAGGCGGTAATTCCGTCTCGATCCGGCATTGTGATATCTATGAGTACAATATCCGGCCAAAAATCACGCACACTGCGAATAGTCTGTATGCCGTCATTAGCGGTGTGGACGATCCATTCTCTTCCATCAAAAGTAAGTGACCAGAACTTCCCTCATTGCAGGATCGTCATCGACAATCAATATGTAATTCTCTGCGTCAGCCATTAATTATAATAAATTACCGTTTAATAGAATAAAATTATTTCTCATTTATGTATTATATAAAATCTAACTCAATATCTTCTGTTTGTTAAGTAAAAATTGCTAAGTAATTGTGAAATTTTGTGATATAACTTCAAAAAAATGTGTACCACTCAATTTGAAAGTGCGTTGCTCTAAATATAATGGACCTTATTTGCGGAGTAACTCTGGGATATTATGATCATGAAGCACTTGCTGCAGAAAGAAGGGAAGATCATTTTAAAATTCTTTTAGACAGGATTACGGGAACTCTGAACATCCTCTCCAAAAAATTTTGCTGAATGCTGACGGCTGGTAACTGCAAGCTTAAACAAGCCCTGACTTCTTTAAAAGACTTTTTAACGTTGATAAATTTGAATTATTCATAGAGGCAAGGGGAAGACGCACTTCATCGGTTACTTTTCCCATGAGGAATAAAGCGGTTTTGACAGGACCCGGACTTGTCTCAATAAACATGCCGATATTAAGGTCAAGAAGTTCGTAGTGAAGTTTACGGGCTTCACTAAAATTTTCATCCAGACAGGCTTTGCACAAGGCGGCAATTTTGTCCGGCGCAATATTAGCTGTAACTGAGATAACTCCTTTGCCCCCTGCCGCCATAATTGGGAGTGTATTTGCGTCATCACTGGAAATTACAGAAAAGTTTTCTCCGCATAGTTTTATCGTTTCACTGACCTGCTGCAAACTACCTGAAGCTTCCTTTATTCCAACGATGTTTTTTATTTCAGAGAGGCGAGCCGTCGTTGCCGGAAGCATATTCACCGACGTCCTTCCCGGTACGTTATATACAATTATAGGAATATCTACATCCCCGGCGATTTTTTTGAAATGCTGATAAAGACCTTCCTGGGTCGGTTTGTTATAATATGGGGTTATAAGTAAAGCGGCGTTTGCTCCGGTTTCTTTTGCATGTATGGTCATCTTAATGGCTTCTTTGGTCGAATTAGAACCGGTACCCGCGATAACAGGAATACGGCCATTGACAGTCCCAACAGCTATGTCAATAACTTGATTATACTCTTCGATACTTAAAGTAGCTGCTTCTCCGGTAGTGCCGCATGGAACGATACCGTTTGTCCCATTTGCAACCTGAAACTCAATAAGATTTTTTAAAGCGTCTTCGTCAATTTTCCCGTTTTTAAAAGGAGTAACAAGCGCTACAAAAGAACCTTGAAACATATAATACCTTTGTTAGTAAGTTTTAGGAATAAGCGTTCAGCTATCAGCTAGAACGAGAAGATACAGAGCATATAGCAAACAATTTCTTAAACAAAGCGCTGAAAAAAAATTACTGCTTTATGAGGTCTTGCTGGTCACTGATAGCTGACTGTTGAGTGCTTATATTTTAATTTCACCGTCATACACATATTCAGCCGGACCCGTCATAAAAACATGGTTGTCTTTTTTATTCCAGTCAACCTTTAAGATTCCCCCATTTAATTCAACTGTTACTTTTCGCATTGTTTTCTTGTTTAAATGGGCCGCTACCGCTGCCGCGCAGGCTCCGCTTCCACATGCCGGTGTCTCTCCAACACCGCGTTCCCACACCCTCATACGTATATGCTTTTTGTTAACCAATTCTACAAACTCCACGTTAGTTTTTTGAGGGAACAAGTGGTGTTTTTCCAGCAAAGGGCCGTAAGTTGAAACAGGAAATAAGTTAGTGTTATCTACGAAAATAATGCAATGAGGATTTCCCATGGAAACGCAGGTGATAAAAAACTTAATACTCAGAAGAGAGAGAGGTCGGTTAATCAATTCACCATCCCAATTTATAGGTATTTGGCGGCAGCTTAATATTGGTTCTCCCATGTCTACCTCTATAAGTTTTCCTTTAAATCGCGGGGTAACAATTCCTGCTTTTGTCGAAACAGTAATTTTTTTCTTGACGGTAATTCTTTTTTCATGAAGATATTTAAAAAAGCACCGGATACCGTTGCCGCACATTTCAACATCACTGCCATCAGCATTGAAAATCTTCATCCCATAGTCTGCTTTTTTGGATGGTAAAACCAGCAAAACCTGGTCAGCTCCTACCCCAAACCTGCGATCACTTAAAAGTTTGATACGTCTTTTTATCCTACTAAGAACTTGCGGTCCCATTTTTAATGCATTGATTAAAACAAAATCATTACCATTGCCATGCATTTTTGAAAATTTTAATTTATCCATGATTTAAAAACTCCGGAATTTTTTCACCTTTGATAAGGTCAGTATATTCTTCACGTTTACGAATAACGTAATGCTGATCATCTTTGACAAGTACTTCAGGAACGCGACACCTTGAGTTATAATTAGAAGACATGGTGAAACCATAAGCCCCGGCACTCATGACGGCTATCAGGTTGTCTTTCTGGAAATTGGGCAGAATCCTGTCTTTGGCCAAAAAGTCGCCACTTTCACAAATCGGCCCAACAACATCAGCGGTAATTTTGTCAGAAGCTTCAGGCTTTGTCACCGGTAGAATTCTCTGGTAAGAATCATAGAGACTTGGTCTGATAAAGTCATTCATCCCTGCATCCACAACAATAAAATTCTTTCCTTCATTCATTTTGGTATATAAAACCTTAGTGACCAGAATTCCCGCGTTTCCAACAATAACCCGTCCTGGTTCAAAAATTATTGTGTAATTAGTTTTTGAAAGAATTGGTACCAGCTCTGCTGCCAGTTCTTTTGGATGAGGTGGAGATTCATCGTTATAAGTAATTCCCAATCCTCCTCCAACATTAAGATATTTGATGTCAATCCCCTCCTTTTTGAGGACATCAGCTAAAGATATAATTTTTTCAACAGCATCAACGAAAGGGGCGGTTTGGGTAATCTGGGACCCAATATGTTTATGTATTCCTACAACATCAATATTCTCAAGACGTTCAGCAAGTTGATACTCTTGGACCGCATTAGCAATACTGAATCCAAACTTGCTATCTTTGAGTCCCGTTGCAATATATCTGTGAGTTTTAGGGTCAACGTCAGGGTTAATTCTTAGAGCAACACGGGCTTTCGTATTCAGTTCTTCAGCAACTTCATCTATAACAAACAATTCCTGCGTGGACTCTATGTTAAACATTAAAATATTGGATTTTAAAGCATAACGGATTTCATCTCTGGTTTTACCAACACCGGCATAAACGATTTTTTGCGGGTCAGCGCTTGCTTGAAGGGCTCTGTAGAGCTCTCCCCCTGATATAATGTCTAATCCACCCCCTTCCTTAATAAAAATCCTTAATACGGCGATGTTTGAGTTTGCTTTTTCAGCAAAGCATATTAAATGCGGTATCTCTTTAAAGGCATTTGTGAAGACGCGCAAATGGTTGAGTATAGTATTGTAACTATATAAATAAAAAGGAGTTCCTATCTCACTGGCTATTTTTTGAACAGGGATTTTTTCTAAGAAAAGCTCCTGACCGTGATACTGAAAATCATCCATTTAAAATGTCTCAAAAAACAAAAATTACTATAGATACAGTTAAATTTATTTTTATAAATATTTGATAAGCTTGATGATACCAGAAATTAAACTCAAATGTCAACGGCTATTGCCTATAAAAATGCATATTTTAGAGGGAAAAGGTGAGGACAAACAATATTTATCAGAAAATACTCATAATTATAATAAGTTACAATTACCTGGGGCACTTAAAGATTTTTTTTCCGCTCTCTCACTTCCATCAACGTACTGATTTCCATCAAAGCTGTAATATATTAATATATATTGGGTATAATGAGAAGGTTAGATGCGGAAGCACTATTTGATTTTCGGCCGTCCCTAGCCTCAACCCTTCGGGCGACTTTTCTTCGGAATCCGTCCAATTCGGTTTTCCATACTGAATTGTGATTGTGGCCCCTGCCACTTAAAAAACAATAATAAACCATGCATCCGCAATCATCACTGCTGCTCCGATAAACCTCTCCGCAAAATGAAACTCTTTGAGAAACATTGCCGCGAAAAATATTGAAAATAAAACGCTCGTTCGTTTCACTGAAACCATACTGGCGAGATTCGTCATTGTTGCCGCGATAAAATACGTAAATGAATGTATTAAAACAAACAGCCCTATCATTGAAAACAGGGAAGGGGAGTTTTTTTAATTTTTTATGGCATAAGTTTTTCCTGTAGCAATGAG
>MDTC01088690.1_pt1 | contig 15503 bp, 7 predicted proteins | sample 811181 | NCBI WGS metagenome assembly MDTC01 (sample SAMN05326644, study PRJNA326480) | marine metagenome | isolation source: seawater | place: Pacific Ocean: North | collected 2011
CCCCGGAGTACACCGCCAACACGTAATAGCACCAGTTAGAAGCAAGCTGAGTCCGGTCACAATCAATTTTCTTTCTAATAACTCTATAGTTACGGAAGATAAATCTAGTCAATTTCGTCAGGAGCGCATCCGAATCACAGGTAGAGGGCCAAATCCAAATAGTGAAGGGAGATTTTTCAATCCGCTAGAATTAAAGACATTAACTGAAACTCAAATCGACGCCGAATCGTTCTGGTCATCTGATGCTGTTCCTTTCGAATTTAGATTGGCGGACCTTTCAATTGGTCCAGCTACCCCAATCGCCACAATCAAGACGACATATCAGAACGACGTGGATTTCTTCAGTCGAACATCCGACACTAGTGGAACTGGAAAAAACCTTGCTGCCGAAATCCTGAGGATGAGAACGGGCCGCGTGCTCTCACGAGACCTTCAAGAGTTAGAATCTCAGCACCAGTTTGTTTCTTTAGCCAAAGAACTTAAACAGCAATATGGACGCCAATTGCAGGTCTCTTTTGTTGAAACATTATATCCGCCCCCCACTCGCGAATTTTTAAAATCAGCGCGCTCTCGGCTAGACTTTTCCCATCCATGGAACAGTAATAGGAGTGTTCGGTCTATTTCCCTTACGGGATCAGTTACGATCGAGGAGCCAGACACCATGGACGGTTACTATTTGTTTCCGAAGCAGATAAATAAATCTACCATGCAAGACGGTAACACAAACTCCATGGGTATAGATGGCAAATATACGAGCTTGGGAGACCCCTCAGTAACAAGCATTCAGGCCTCATCTTGGCCACTTGATCCAGACAGTTCGTTTCACGAAGGTACTGCACCAAGAGATATCGGAATCTCGTACTTTACGAATACTCAATTTGTTTCAGTGCTCGGCTCAGACGGTTCCGGCGAACTGCAGAATGAGTATGGAACTTTTGCTATGGGAATTGATCCTACTTATATCACTGCACCCCCTGCGATGACATACAACCGAAGAGTCTTGCAAGAAAACGCAACTTACACCGCGACACATCTAGCAGGCCAAGCTCAGTGGCTCACCGCGGAACAGATAGGATCTTATCCATATACGGATTCTCACGGTGAAAATGTTCAAGAAATAAGGGCGATATCAAAAGACTATTCGATAGTTTCAGAATTTAGAATGAGTGATTTTGTCGAGCAAATCTTGGACTCCGAAGGCCTTTTTACGAATATCGGAAAAGATGGAGCCCATGAACAATTCTTAACACTTACAGGCTCGCGCGTTGACAGCTACAATCGCGGCGATACAATCTTTGAAGAATACTCAACTAGTGACTTTTTGCAGCACTTTTCTCTAGTCAAGGATAATAATGACGATGACCTTTCGCCCGTGCGACTTACCCTGCGCTGCGACGCTGCGATAAAGTTTGTTCCATATGAGGGTTTCTATCCTGCAGAAAGAGTCTTGCAGATTGGCAGGGTTTTTTCCAATAAGTACCTGAGTAATGTAGACGGAATATTAACCTCGAACTCTACGGCATTCAATGGTGATGGTTTCGATAATCGGCTAGCCGTACTTGATTCTAAAAAGCGAGCAAACTTGCAACAGTCTATAAAATCTATCTTCTCACCTGGAGTGCTGCTAAATTCTATAAAATCCGGCATGGCAGTGGATTATCCTATTTTTGAGAGAGACCACGGTGACATGACTGGATCATACAGTGCATCCTCAAATCCCGCGGGCCTTATTGGCTTCTTCGGGTCGCCAGTTACAGGCTCAGGTCCGTACAAACAATCACACATCACAGCCGGCTCTTCCGACCCCGTCATATCATCTGCCGGTGTAACAGGTTCGTTCTTTCACTTAAACTCAGACAGTGGAATACCTAGATTGACCGGTTCGGTCTCACATAGAGTTACTTTCGAAGAAATGCTGGACCCCGCTAGGTTAGAAGATGTTTTGATTTACGACAACGAGCCGCACCCTTCCGCTAGTCTAGCTTACGGAAACCATTACTGGGAAGCTGCCGTTGATCGACCTTTCATTTTTGGATCTCTAAACCGCGACCGAACATCGGAGCTTCTTGGAGTCGATGTTCAAGAATCAGACAACCTGAACAAGACCATGCTGCCATACCGAATGGCGGTGAACAATTTCTGTGCAGAAGTTGCGAACATTTTCAATGACGACGGTTTAGTCACATTCGAAGCGGCCGCCCCATCAAAGGCCTTCTTCCAAAAAGATACAGACTATAAGATGAGGATAATGTTGCAAAACAGGGATGTCATGATGTATGATAGACACTCAGCTTTCGGTCCGCCAGTAGATGAGGGGGATCTGATCCTTGCGAAACTCCAAGAGGTCTCATATGACACAGAGGCTCAGGTTGCTTCTGTTTCACTTGAGTTCAATCCTAATGGTTTCTCTTCTCCAACAGCAGCCACGGCAGGATCACTCCCAGGTTTCTCGATTATTACGAGCCTAGGTGGAAACACAAGTCACTTTACAAAGACTATAAATATAAGATACTACAATAGTGTCTCTGCTCTTGGTTCATTGTCCTTTACTAGCGACAACTATAACACTTTCAATGCAAGCTCCGCGGATGAAACCGTTAACCGATATATAAATGTCAATGGAAGGACAATACAACAACTTCGTGATGACACGTACGACGAGCTAGTAGCAGCCAATGCTGCAGGTCTTGACATTCAGGTATTTAAATACACCTATTACGATTCATATATTGGATTGAACAGGTACAAAATACACATCTTACAAGAGGCTGGAGGAGATCAATACAACACTACGGTGGCTCACCTTAACAGTGCTGGCTCTACAAATAAGTTTTACGGAAACATTGGTTACGCGGATCCATCGGGGCCTTTTGGTACGAACACTTTCGACGCGTCAAATACATCTGCCGCAGAATTTACAGGTGGTTCCGATGCCGTCACCGGTGCAACCAGAGTGCAGAGAGCGTCAGAGACTGTAAGAGCCGGCCACGGATACTTACCGTACGTTCCTCCATTTTTGGACAAGGGCACAAAGCCTTATGTAGATATTACTTTTCGCCCAAGCGATGCCACCGGCGGCTCCAAAGAATATTCTCTTGATGAGATAGTGGAAAATCTACAGTACGAGTACACGAATCTAAGTTCTTCACCTATTGTCGCAACAACTGATCTGAATAATTCCGGAAGCACAAACTTTACAAATGCGATGAATTTGAGCGCATCACTAGATCTAAATTCATATTCTGTATATGAATCAGACGTGCAATCAGGTACCCGAGACGACCGCGATGCCGCAAAGCGTTGGGTAATTCAAGCAAAATGGCAGACTCCTGTAATGGACTTTGTCAGTGCCACAGCAAATGTGATAAACTTAGGCACCAGCGCCATCGAGCAGGTCACCTCTTCGTATTGGAAGGAGAGAACTCAGAGGGACTATTATTTTAAAGATGCAATAGTCACTAGCTCGGCTTCATATTTAACATCATCTCGGGGAATGTGGCATCAATCAGGGGATCACGAAGACCCTAGGAAGGGATATTATCTATCTATATCTGATATCCAAGGAGCCCAGAGTCTCGCAAGGAAAGTCAATTTTTACGACAATCAGAATGTGAGTATTGTCAAGCAAGCCGGCAAATTGAGACAAGAATCCTTTCAGTTCTCGGAAGCCGTGGTCGCGATACCGTTTTACGTGCAAGCAGGCACTCAGAAATTCTTCGACATAAAGGAAGAATATCACAGCGATGCGAGAGAACTGAACAGGAATCTCGAAGCACAATCGGGTGCCGAGCAGTACGAGGAGTACTTTAACAACCCAGGAAGTAACCCTGTGGAGTCTGTAGCCTTTCAATTGCGTATGATGGAAAAATTTGTTTTTCCACCGCGATTCGATTTGCCTAGGTACTCAAAGTTGCCACCCCTGCCCGCCATACCTTTGGCTTTCATATTTCAGTTCAATGGCAGCTTGAATAAACAAGACCTTGCGAACGTGTGGCAGAACGTGATGCCAAGCTCCAAAGGTTCGGGTGCTCAAGCCAGGTACAGTTATGGAGTCTCGGATAATGATCAGCTGGATAATTTAAAGGCAGACACGAAATATTCTTCGATATTTCTAGATTCCGTAAAGAATGTTCCATTCGCAGGGTTTGGTTTGAGTGACTTCCTTAGTAGAGATGTTAAATGGTTAGTATTCAAAGTCAAGCAGCGAGCTAAATATTCCCTAGACAAGGTAAAAGAGGAAAGTTTGACACTCAACAAAGCAGGGGGCAAACTATTGAATTCTTCTTATTCGCCTAAAAATACGGAGTTCGAAGACAAGTTAAAAGAAACTTCTTATAACTGGCCTTACGACTACTTTTCTATGGTTGAACTAATTAAAGTCAGGGCCAAAACAGACTTCAAGAAAAAGACGTAGGATTTTAAAATGACATTTTTAAACAAAAAAGAAGATGTAATAGATATTAGATTAACCGCCTATGGCAAGAAATTATTGTCCAAGGGCAGGTTCAAGCCTGAGTATTACGCGTTCTTCGACGATGGCGTAGCTTACAAAAAAGATTCGGAGAAGCAAAGCGAGTCTCAATTGCGAATAAAACAAGACTTAACGCCGGCTACACAAGTGGAAGTTGCGGGTGTCGAATCGCGTTTCGACATAGAGACTAACAAGATACTACAAGGGCAGCGAAGCCTGTATGAAAAGGTAGAGGAGGCACAAGATCCAATGTCTAACAGTAAGCTGCTGAAGTATCAATTAGCTAGTCAGCAACTGTTAACTCGCGAACTACCAAGTATTAATCTCACTATGTTGGCAGCGGCAAATATAAACACAGATCAATCATCATTAACTCTCACAAGTAGTGGCCTGCCAAGTATACCTGCTGTTCAAAACGACAGCTTGGTGGTGCCGATTCCCCAACTATCAATCGAGCCTGAGTACACTGTGTGTATCGACAAAACAGAGCAGAGCGACATTCCTCCGTCGCTCTTAATAACAGACGAAGATGAAGATTTAGATCTGATGTCCAATGAGGTACGATTTCTAGACAATACAAAGATTGTTATAAAGGACGAAAAAGTTATTTTTTCCGTCATTGAAGACAACGTCGAATATACAAATGAGAACTTCGAAGTGGAAGTTTATGAAGTCATCGAGGAAAACTCTAAAGAACAATTGATTCCCATTAGAACGATGGAAGAAATACTTAAAAGATTCGTTATAAAGACTGATGAATCAGTCGATGGTTACGCCTTGAAGAGAAGAAATCAGAGAAATATATTCGGACAGTCGAGAGAGATGACACCAGAGCCTCATGCTACGGAGGGTAGTGAATATTGAGTAACGTATTTCCAGAGCCGTCTATCAATAGGGTCGATGTGACCAAAGACCATGTTAAGATTTATGCGTCTATAGATACAATAAACTCCTCAGTGCAACCTTTTTGGATCGGAGAGGAAGATTTATCTCCCTTTATAAAGTATTACTTTAACATAATCATAGAAGAATCAAGATCCCCTCAAGATAGAGCATCGTCCGAACGGTCCTTCGATCTATTAGAAGACCCCTTTGTTAGAACTAGGAGCCTGGAGGAAGTGTACCTCAACGCTCGTCCGATCGACTTGTCACTCTCTATGCTTGAAATACGACAAGGAGTGTACGAGACCTCAATTGGTTCACCTGTATCTCAAGATTTTGCAACCAACAAGTTGCATTTTGATGTCGAACATCGCTTTGGAGATGGGGACGACATTATGGATCGCTTGGAAGATTCAAATAACGGAATCTCTTTGAATATTATTTATTACGCTCATATTGATTACGAGGAGGTTTTTTCTCATTACAATATAACAAATGGCCAAGGTGAGATTTTAACTCTTGGTGGCATTGGAAAGTACCAACCAGTGTTTTTTGCTAGTAAGCTCGACCACAAATTCTCTGCAACAGACTCAACTGTTTCTAATCTGCAAATAGGCTTTGATACTTCTACTCCGTTTGAGGGATACATGATGAACCCGGTCAAGCTCGAAGAGGATGATATGGGCCCAGCTACACTTCCGGGCTCCGGAATCCCGGACCCTTTCTCTTGGAGATCTAGAGTTGATTATCATTCCATTTATACAGCCGGCTCTGGAAGTATTTCTGCAGCCGCATTGGAATCTGAGGCAGTCGAAAGGGTAGTAAGGCAATCCGCACTAAGAACGGTCCAGGATCAGTCGTTCGCAATGCTTGAGGACGTTAGTTGGATAAACTACACTGACAATCTTGGAGGAGATCATAGTTCAATGTTCGCCATTGATAAGTTGAAGGTTTTACGAAACCTATCTCCATTAGGGTTTTTGCTAGGTAAAGAAAATACAGTGTTGGAACCTGGAGCTAGATCTGAATTTTTAGATAATATTCTTTCAAATAGTAAGATAGAGTGCATGAAAATAACCAGAAAAAAACTAAAAAATTATGCAGCATCATCAAACAGGGTGGCCACCTCAGATTATGAGTTCGAACACACTGGAGACGAATCATATATAAAGATATACGAAACCACCGAAGGATCACTGGTTGGTATGAGTCAAAGTGATATATCAATTGAACAAGTAGAATATGGTCAAGTTGATAGTGAAGATGAAAACTTTGCACGTGCAGTTAAATTTATACTGAGAGATTCTGAACTCTTCAAGAAAATAAATTATGGCAAGTACAAATATGAAGTAGAAATAACAATGTCTGATTCCATTCCGGATTACGTGTCTCTTATTATCGAATTGATGAAGGAAGGAAAGAAAGACATAAACAAACTCTTGTGCGACGCGTCTGGTGCAATAATAACGTCGGAGAGTGATCCTGACATTATTATCGATGTATATGACTCAATTACAGAGTCGAAAAAAACAACGAGCGTCGGCAATTACAACTTTTTAACAAACCGGTGGTCTGACGATTATAGAGGCCGAGTCAGTATTAGACTTCAAGAATCTATTCAATTATACTTTCAGGTTCTCGGAATATTGGGTATAGATGCTTTGGCAGCAGACAACTCCGCTTTTATAGACTCGATCCTACCAGAGCGAAACGGCTCGCTAGATTCGCTGATGCTTTTCTATGATAGTTATTTAAAACTGGAGAACATTTTGATAAAGATGTATGATAAAGTCACAAACTACGAAGAAGGTTTAAATAGTGAAGTGTACGGATCGAAAAGGCGAGTCCCCTCTAATAGTAGGACTAATATGCTGGAGGTTAAGTTCAATACCCTTAAGCCCATTCAAGCTACCAGTCCAGAAGAAATATATTTAGATTACAGTAACTTAGATAACTTTTTATCTTTTGATGATCTCAAGTCCTACACCCGGCCATCCCGAGTGTTCTCTGTAAATCCAGACTCTACGACTTTGTCTATATTGACGATTAATCAGTTGGGTCTTTCCTCGAATCAATCAGGCCAGGTAATTTTATCTCCTGAAGAATTAACGAAAATAGAATTTAACCTTGAATATGTTCTGAGGTCCAGAAGTCGTGGTGTGGTGGTTAATTATCCAGATGAGCTGTTAGATAGATATGTGGCCAATGTCGCCGAATACTTGCCTTCGACTACGATAGAGGTGCCATCGATAAATAGAACATTTAGATCGAGTTTGGAGGGACTAGCGGCAGGCGCAGGGACTTCCTCAGAGAACTATTCTTTCTTGGAATCTTCACTAATTAAGGCATATAACAAAGGGGACGACGGAGTGGATTACATCTCGTCTCTCGCGGAACAAGAAACATCCGAGTCAGAATTAGCTAGGTTAATTCTGTCGAACACATCAGGAGGCTTGTTGAACGACATATTTTCAGTTATAAGGACTTTGGAAAACGTAGAAGCTCAGCAGTCTGATTTTTCGTCTCTTAGTATCGAAGATAAATATCTTCCTAGGACCAGTCAGACTATAAGAATAGGCTTGCAAGGTCAGAGACTCGCAGAAGACAATCATTCAACGATAAACCGAAACATCATAAGTTTCGTAGAACCAAATACGCGAATCGAAAATACCGGAATGATAATAGTTAATAATGTTAGAATACCTGGAGTTCAAAGTTAATGGTAGAAATTACAAACCCATGTGAAGAAGAGAGGGAAGTTTCGGGATCTAACGGTGGTTCTGACAATGGTGGAGGTCCTAACAATAACAATGGCGGAGAGGACACTAGTCAGAGCAGGATCGCATTCCCTGAGCAGTTAATTGATACGCTTGTTCCGTTGTCGAATAGGGCGATTACCGTCCTTAGATCTTCTCATTTTTTGGAGCAGTCTGAAATAGTGATTAATCCGAGTAACCCGGCCCTCAAAAAGATTCTTTCATTTTCTCAACTTGTAGGATCGGATAATGCTGCTGCTTTGAATGCACGACGAGCCGGCGGTATTCAACCGGGCATGACTGATGAAGATATCGAGTTTGCTACAATTAAGATCTCTTCAGCTAAAGTGGTAGATAATATTAGATTTTTGTCTGGGCTTTTGTTTACAGATGATCAACAGTCTAAGAGTATAGTAATTAGCAATCAACAGAATCTAGATAGACTGCGCGGTCTATCTATACAAGAATCGCGCGACGGTCGCGACCCGTTTACTGTGTCAAAGTTAAATGCGTCAAGCTTTGGTTGCCCCTTTTTAGTTTCAGCAGTAGAAGAGCCAGAATTGCAAGATTTACCACTCGATGCTCGACTTGGTCCACTTGCTAAAACGCAACAAATAGAATTGAGTTTTTACAGGGAGGCAATAGAAATCTGCGCGCCAACGGTCATGGATAGTATGGTAGGTCCTAGCAACTCGCACGTTGAAAAATTTGCAGAACTGTATGTTAAAGGTATTAATAGTTTTGGAGAAAATTTACAATCAATAACAAGTTTATCGGACAGTCAACTCTTTAATCTAAACATCCCAAAATTTAGTATAATTTCAGATAACTCTGCTCACTTAGATTATTCTTTTGAGGCGCCTCAACCATTTTTTCGAGAAGAGTCTGATTATGTTGGACTTGATCGGCAACTCATAGCCGATGTAGGTGTGAACGTATCTTCAACTTTTTTGAATGACAGTTCAGTTGTTAGCTCATCGGCCGGATCTTTTTCCGATGTGACACAAGATGAGCTTAGGAAAAAGAATTATTACAGATCTTATGCAGAAAAAGACTTAAGAGTCCAGGATGTGTGTGAAGATAAACAGGGAAGAGTTGTCAAGTTTGATTCAAAGAATACCGATTCCTTCACGGACATAGATTCTGAATATGAGAATAACTTTACCAAACATGTTTCGGTTACGATTATCAACCCAAATTACGCGATTCAATCAATCTCAAACATATTGAAGGAATTTGATATGGATAAATACATTATAGAAATGATGTCCGACACACAAGGGTTGCGAAACCAGGATGATCTATTTCTTGGATCTCAGGAAGTTTTCGCGGTACTATCAGATCACTATTATGATACGGATACTCTCCAGTCAAATGTGGATTCTTATTATGATCACTATCGCCAGCCCGGAGAAGATTTGTCAGAGGTGAAGAAGAGAATAAACTCTGTTTTGGAAAATTATAACGAGTCCGGCTTCAAGAAGGACATTCAACAATTTATGTGGTCGTCTTACAACACTAGCTTAAGTATGTTGAATTTGAAATTGCCAGAGGACCACCCTCTACGATCACAACTGATTTTACCAGGTCAACCTGGTCTGTATGGTGCCCCCGAGGTAATCAACGATCTTGAGTGGCCATTAGGGTTTCACCCTGAAGGGCGAGAGGGCCAGTGGAGGTTTGACGAATTAAAGAGAGCTATTTGCAGCTCTAAGATAAAACAGTATCTTGAGCCAAAAGGCTTTAGATCATATCGAGACATCTTGGAAGGAAAGAAGTGTTTTTCAGAAACAATAGGATATAAGATCAGGAAATTTCGACTTAACGACGGTACTCCCGAAGACTCACCAGTGCAGGAATTTTACTTAATGGGTCACGGAAGAAACGGAGAGTTAAATTTTGTGGACACACAAGTGATTTTCGAGCAAGAATATAAATATGAGATATTCTCGATAAATTTTGTCGCCGCGAACTTTTATACTCAAGAACTCGCCGAAATCGCCTTGACCAATCCACCCCCGTACGGCGCCGGTAACCTGGCGCGCGCGACAATAAACACAATGACGGTTCCTATATGGAGTATTATAGAAGCACCATTCTTTACAAAAACAGTATCAATTATAGACAAGCCCCCTTTAGCCCCACAGATTTCTTTTTTGCCGTATCAAGGAAAAGATGATAGGATAAGGCTCCTGCTCCAGTCAAACTTTGGAAGTATAGAGCAGAAGCCAATCGAAATACTTCCGCAAGACGGAGAGATTGTAGATGCAATGTATAGAGCCCAAGAGATAGATATCGCATCAGGAAAGATAAAATACTCAAATGATTCCTTACCGACTCAGTTTCAAATGTTGAGAACAGTCAACCCACCAGAGTCATATTCTGACTTCAGTGCCATTGGGAGTAAGGTTGTTACTGTACCAGCTCATGTCCGAACTGCAGTGATCGATGATGAAATAAGTCCAAATACTGATTATTATTATACTTTTAGGGCTATCGATGAAAGAGGCATATCAAATCCTGGCTTTGTGTATAAATTGAGAATGGTCAGCTACCCGAACGGAATATACATGGATTTAAAAGAATATGAGATGGATAAGAAGAAAGACGACATCACAATACCTTTTAGGGAGTTTTTCCAAATAGAACCAAGTAATTTGCAAGGAACAATAAACTTTTCAGCGCATGACGTTACAGACCCGGTGTTTAGAAGTTCCGCCCCTAGTGAAAACATTCCGTTGGGTAACGACATAAGTAATAACATATGGGGAAGAAAGTTTAAGTTAAGGGTAATATCGAAGTCTTCTGGTAAAAAAGTTGACCTTATCCTGAAGTTTAAGCAACAAAGTAGAATTTTGGAGTCACAAGATCAACAACTTGTTGTGTCTGAGGATGAAAATCCGTGCTAAAAATTGTGATTTATTGAAAAGAAACACTATTTATTAGTAGTTTTAACATAGAAGGAGCAAAACATGGCTTTTTTAGATAATTCCGGAGACATTATATTAGATGCGGTGCTTACAGACGCAGGTCGGCAACGCATGGCGCGAGGCGATTTTAAAATTGTAAAGTTCGCGCTTGGGGACGAAGAAGTAAATTATGAGATTTTCAATGCTAACCACCCAAGTGGATCAGCGTTCTTTGATTTATCGATAATGCAAACCCCGGTACTAGAGGCATTTACCAACAATACATCACTAATGAAAACTAAGCTGTTATCTCTGAATCGTAACAACATCTTGTTCATGCCCAAGTTGGCATTAAGTACAAAGTCGGTGAATTCAGATCGATTTGTAAATCTTTTTAGATCGCAGGTCACGAGCTTTAACGGATATTTTGTTTTGGCGGATAAGAACACTGTCACTAACGGAGTAACAAGCGCGGCACCCGCCTTCTCAGATGAGGGTGGTGTCATTGCTGGTACGGGAGATAGCGTGGATGGAGATGGTAATATAATTCTCATCGATCAAGGTATCGACGGCGCCGGCGATTTCGGTTTAGACGCTACATTCCCATCCGATTTAGTAGAGACTGCTTTTATGATCAAGGTAGATCATCGGCTGCTGCGCCTTCAAGGCGCCATAGACTTGAACGGTCCAAAAGGACAATCAAATTTCGAGACACTAAATCACTCTTTTGTAGATGATGACGGAATCGCAACTTACTATGTAGCTTCTGGTGACCCTGGGTTTCATGAAGGTGTCGATCGTCACCGTACCGCGAACGATCAAGAGTTAACCACCGCGGCAAACTACGAAGTTTTCATCGGGCCTACGGGTAATCGATTGGCTATAACACCACTGACTTCGAACGCTATTAAACACTCCAATGGACTGTTTACGGAGTTAGGAAATACAAACAATGCACTGGTTACAAGTACTCTATCAACTATCGGTAGCCACAGATATATTGATACAATTATAAATGTTGTTGGCGTCACAACTGGATACGCCTTAGACATTCCCATTAGAATAGTTAAGAAAAGTTAAGTAGGAGAAAACAATGGCACAGGGAACATTTTATAAAACATTCGGAAGTTCAGACAGAACAACGACAAGAACATTACTACACGAGTCGATTCCGATTACGGCATCGATCGTTTCGGGCACATACAGTGACGAAAATATTAGAACGTACACACACGGAATGTTTCAATCTGTATATGACTACCCTTTCTTAAGTTCCTCTGCTAATCATATCTTCGATATTACTGTAGGTGTAAGATCTGGATCGGCATCACACTATAATAACCTCACCTCTCAGAAGGATAAGAAGGCGAACATCTATTCACAGATGGCTCAGGTTTTGATGGGTTATGATTCGACAGGCAATGTCCGTCCATTTGACGAAGACGGAGATTTAGAGTCTGGCGAAAAAATGGAGAATGCTTACTTTTTTAACTTTTCAAGACTCCTGGTGAAAGACGAAATTAAGAAAGGCAGCTTCAGTATGGAGTTAGGTGCCACCCCCACTTTTAGCAATAATGGTACATACGCTGATAGTGTAGTTTTATCCGACGTCAGCGGCGCCAACAGTTATTTTGTTAATTCTCCTGCAGGAGAATATGGTATCGTGAATGCCACTCGCGGCTCTGGTACCGCCGCCAAATCTACTTCAAATCCTGTTGGGTTGCTTTTTTATCAAGCTGGTATATTAGCCTTAACATCTAGTTTCCTGCTTCAGTCTCAGGCCGCAACCGGCAAGATTATCGAGACCCCCAGACTACCCGCAAGTGATGTAACTGGCAGTAGTTTAAACTCTTTATTGACAGCATCGACAATCGCCACCACGGCGGATGCTTTAAGAAACAGAGTTATAAACATGTCGTTTAACAACACAACAGAACTTAACTCTTCTATCTACTTTTGCCGTGCAAACCACAACGAGTTTAACTACAGTTCAAATCCGAGCTACTTGACTGGATCAAAGATAAGAGTTAAGAATAACGACATCATGGTACCACCAAGGTCATATGTTACGACGGTTGGTTTATACTCCGCGGACAACGAGCTGCTAGCCGTAGCTAAACTTTCGGAGCCATTAAGAAAAGACCCTACCAACGAATTGACTTTGAGAGTCAGATTGGATTACTAAAATGACTCTCAAGAGGTTCAAAAGCGATGACATATACCACAATGTCGTTGTGGCGCACCCTGATGTAGAATTTTTTGTACACAACAACAAGGTATATTACAATAGAGAGACAGCTAAGTCCGGAAACTTTTCCAATACTGTTAACCACGTACCACAAGGTCACATCAGTTTATATGAACAAAACATCGATCGTCCATCTGGAGGGTTAATAAGTAGATTCATAACTAAGGATGGTACACGCGGTGCATACCGTACAGTATCTACCGTCTCGTTTCAGAATTTTGAATTCGGAGACACCATAACAGATGCATATCCATTAAGTGCTAGCATTAGTAGAATCTTTATACCATCTGGTCAAGAATTTGACACCATTGATTATACAAGTGACAGGGAAGATTCTAATGTTTTTGCGAATGGAAACAAGAAATATATTAGAGCACTGAAAAGTATTATCGAATCTGGACAAAGTAGAAGCTCAGAATTTACTTACGCAGATAAAGGCACCAGTGCTGTTAATCTTGTCTGTATACCATCTATATTTTACGGCTCGAATATAGAAAAGAACACTTTGTCTTTAGATTATTATGTCACAGGAACCCTAGTGGCAAGATTACAAGAGACAACTGGTACAGGCGAGCTGGTTCAGACCTATGGACAAAACTCTGGATCCGTCGCGGGCATACTTCTCAAAGATTATGGAATCGCCGTACTAACAGGGTCCTGGGATCTGAGCGGCAGCCAGGCCAACTTTTTTGGAACCGGCAACACTCACTCATCCTGGTTGAGTTTCGGAACAGGAATAGTAGAAGTTGGCGTCTCATCTGGAGCTAGCATAAATACGGATCACTCTTATAAGATTAGTTGCAAGGGTACAAACAAAATCCCTACGTTAACTATGTTAACGCACGCAGACTTTGACGAGTTTAACTATTCAAACAACCCAACCTATTCAGAACTGGGGTTCCCCACAGGCGTGATATCTAGCGGATCATATCAGGAGACAGAAGCTAGCGCCCAAAACATCGCAAGCTCAAGCTTCTCTGGCCATGATGAGGAGTTCGAGAAGATAACATACATCTCCAAGGTAGGAATATACGACGAGTACAAAAACCTAATTGCGGTCGCAACACTCGCTAATCCGATCAAGAAAACAGAGAAACTGGACTATACAATAAAACTCAGGATGGATTTCTAATGTCCACTGTTGAGGACAGAAACAGGTTTCTCAAAAAAAAGCTAAAAAGTATTAAAGAAGAATTGTCCTTCGCACAGGGGACACTTACAATATGCAGAGCAAAACTGGAAAAGCAATTTCAAGAAAAGTATTTTTCTGAATCACCAGTATCTTCGCCGGAAAAAGAACAGCCCACAGAGATAAGCGCAGAGAAAAGAGAAATACCTGAGTTTACGGAACAAAGGGTAGACGAAGAAGAACAATCAGTTGAATCATCTGACAAGATACACAAGGATCCTTCGCTTCGAAAGATGTTCAAGTCCATAGCAAAAGAGACACACCCAGATACACTAAGCCAACTCTCTGAATTCGAGAAGAAGCAAAAGAAGAAACTCTTCGATGCCGCGCGCGCAGCGTATGAGAATAACGACTTCGAGGAGCTAGCGGAAATATCAGAGCAATTGGGCATTGAAACACCAGAGCTTCCAGACGAGTATTATGAGAAGGTCGAAAAAGAAATTACATCTTTAGGAAACGATCTAAATGTTGTATACTCATCCATAGTATGGCAGTGGTTCATATGCACGAACAAAGAAGAGAAAGAGAATATTAGAGATGAAGTCTTCAAGCGAATGGAAAACTATATTAGGGCTTGACATTTCCACATCCATCACAGGCGCGACAGTGATGCGGGACGGAAAGATCTTGGAAACGGTGTTTTGGGACACCAGAAACAAGAGGAAGTTTCCGACATTCTACGAAAAAGCAAAGTTTATTAAGGAAAATATCTTGACAATAAAAAAGAAACATGATATAAACAGTATATATATCGAGCAATCATTGCATTCTTTCCGATCAGGATTCTCTTCAGCGCAAACCCTATCAACATTATCCAGGTTCAATGGGGTTGTTTCGTGGTTTTGCTTTGAACTATTTGACACGCAGCCAGAAATGATTGCTGCCACCTCAGCTAGAAAGCAAGCCGGCGTTGGAATTAAACGCGGCGACAACGCCAAAGAAAAGGTTCTTGAATTTGTTATTGACAAATACCCCGAAATTGAGATGCAATATACAAAACACGGAAATCCAAAACCAGGCACACTAGACATGTGTGATAGTATTGTAA
>MDTC01023132.1_pt1 | contig 15502 bp, 6 predicted proteins | sample 811181 | NCBI WGS metagenome assembly MDTC01 (sample SAMN05326644, study PRJNA326480) | marine metagenome | isolation source: seawater | place: Pacific Ocean: North | collected 2011
GACCTGATGCAATCTCAGTGAATACTCTGATTGTTGAACCTGCACCCACTCTTTCAATGTTACTGACTTGGAATACACCGTCAACGCAAATTGTAGTCATACCAACAGTTGTTGAACCATCAGATGACTTAGCGGTAACACCATCTCCAACATTTGATCTACTTACGAGGAAGAAATCACCAGTTCCTATTCCAGTCTCCGTCAATCCACCAAAATCATTATCTCTTAGCACGGAATTAGATGGAATAGAAAACTCAAACTGTAGACCTGTGGACGTAGAACCTACACCAACAATTACACCCTGATCACCTTCCATTGTCACACCCTCAATTGACTTGTAGGGATTAGTAAATGTTGTTGTGCCAAATCCAGAATTGTCTTTATCAGTGTCTACAATTTTGATGGCAAATTCAGTGACATTTGGATCTTCGGTTTTTGTAAATCCAATTATACCTGATTGACCATACATCACAGTAGATGTCGTACCCACACCAGATATTATTCTGGTCGCAGGTAAAACTCTACCGACATATAGTCCTCTTGCCTTACTTACTTTTACACCATCAACAAATTTGTCATCTTCCTGTTTTCTCCATGTGACAGGTCTTAGTATAGTTTTATCTGCGGTGATGCCCTGTCCTTTGTATATTGTGGTTTGTAATGTATCTCTTGTCACAACCTCTCTGATAACTCTTGAATCTTGTTTCAAGATAGATCTATCTTTTGATGGACTTTGAATTGTTATAGTATCACCTTTCAATATGGTCTCTACTGCTTCAACAGTAACAACGTCAGCATCAGTGCCTCTATAGAATAAGACTTGTAGTGATGCACCTGTTGGAGGTGGTTCTGTAAATCTTATTTGTGTGCCACCATCAAAGGTATATGCTTTACCAGGTTTTTGTAGCACATCATTTATGAATATCAATAATACATGATCAAGACCGATTGGACTACCTGGTGTCTTCTCTATACTGATTGGTTCCCCATTCTCTCTAAGAGTAAACTGTGACTTACTACTATTGAACTCATTAGAGAAATTATCAAGAATTTGGAATTTGCCAAGAGCCCATGCTGAGAACTTATCGTCACTGGTTTTTGTCACAGTAAATGTTGCAGGTTGGAAGTTAGTTCCAGCACTGAAGTTTGTAGGTATACCTGCTATCGTCAGAACCTCACCTACTGTATAACCATATCCAGCATTTGTTATAACAGGTTCTGATATACTATCACCTAGACCAATTTTGATTGAAACAGACGCACCAATACCTGTACTACCACTTATCAACTTGATATCATCATAAGCATATGGTGAGTCAAATTCCAATAATGGCACGTTGGTGTGTGTATAACCAACACCTGGCGTTCCATCCATAAAGACTTTCTTTATTCTACCATCTTGCACAGAGAATGTACCTGCAGCAGAAGTTGTAGGGTTACCACCTACGACTCTCACCTTGAACTGTGTGCTATCTGATCTATATCCACCACCAGTGAACCCTATGGCAACAGTTATAGTACCAAAACCTGATACTACTGCAGTTCCAAAACCAGTTTGTAATTGTTGATATCCAAATCCTTGAGTATTTCCTAGTCCAGATATAATACCTTTTCTAGGTAATCTGTTAGCATTTACATCTGATGTGCTATAGGTTTCTGTCTGGCCTGGTATATCATTACCAGTAAATGTAATTGAAGTAGCACCACCAACTTCAACATAATTGTAGTCAATGCCAGGTTTTTGAAATACATTATTGATGAGTATGACACCAAAGTCAGTATTGATACCTGTCACATTTGAACCATTACTGGTTAGTGTAAACGTCTTACCTACGCCTGTGAAATTGTTTGAGATGTCATCAAGAATAGCGTTACTTCTGTAATCACCCCTTGTAAATGCTCTTCCCTGAAACTCACTACCGTCCACTACGTCTGCAACAAGGAGGTTATGTGTACCAATTCCAGCAGATGTAAGTGTGATACCCACACCAGTCAGAGCACTTGGTTTATCTTTTGCAAATGAGAAATCATTATTACCATTCTTGATTATGAAGTAATCACTATTACCTACAAGGGGTGCAGGTGGTGCAATACTTGATCTTAGTTTTACTTGTGTGCCAGTGCTGAATACCTCAGTCAGTGCTGTAAATCTACTTGCAGATACATTCACTGCACTTGATTGTATTCCAATCGTCTGTCTCGTACCACCAAAGGGTGTATCAGCAAAATGTATTTTATTTTTTCTTATATTATAATCTCCTCTAACCAAATTTACTGGATCATTTACTAAGTGTGCTTCTTCCTGTGTACCCATCCATGCACGATCCACAAGAACATTATCAGGCATTGTGCCAAACCCTATAACTTGTATTCTCATAATCTCATTACCCATTTTTATGAGATCGTAGTTCTTGAATTTGTTTACATCAGTAAATCGTGCCTCACGATTGAACATCGTGCTCTTTAATGGTGTTGATATATCAGTATTCTCAAGAAGAGGTGATTGTATTACATTGTCAATAGTGACAATACACCTTGTGTCTGGATTTTGTGATGTAAAACTCTGTGTTGTACCCACACCAACAGTCGTCAATCCTATTGGATCATTAGCTATGGCAAGATCTCTAGTGGCAGCAAGTTTGAATCTATTCTCACTCAACTTGATACAGAATACAGGTGAAGGAAGAGTGGTTGCAGCACCAATACCAGAACTATTATGATCAATTCCAATAGGTCTACCATCAAACGCTTCATAAGTAAGTTCCTCACCAGTGGTAAAGAAATGATTTTTTATATTGATTGCATCTTTACCAACTAAAACTGCAGATGAATCTGCTGAATCAAATTCATGAGAAAATAACAGATCTTGTTTATGTGTGAGTCTAAAAGATGTTTGAAAACTCTCACTCGCTGTATTGAATTGTTTATTGACTGACGCTAGTTGAAATGTCATTAGTACGTTATAGTTACATTGTTAGCGGTGGCATCTGGTTTATCAATCTTGAGTTCATATGTTCTTATCGTATATGCTTTATTTGCAACAGGTAAGAACTTAAGTTGTGTCTGTGTGCTAGTAATATGTATGCTGGTATTGTCCATATTTCTCTTCTCGCTATCATCAGTGTATAGGTTGTTGTATATGTTGAAGGTAGCATTACCACCAAATGAATTAGAACTAACAATGAATACAGAATATTCATCGTCTGTTGTGTTGTGAATTTGAACATGGAATCTACATGTGGTGTAAGTAGCGTACTCTTTTTGTACTATTATTTGTTCACTAGGTGATCCATTAGCAATTAATTGTACAAATGAACTGTCTAGACAAGTATCACCAACTTCATACTTATCTACGATACCTGAATTACCATGTGTTTGTGCTACACCCACTGCTCTTGTGAGAGATGATACTGTCACCGCCATACCCACAGGAGGTGTGTGCTGTAATTTTAGAACATCACTCACATTATCGATTGAGAATGTACCTATGTCAGTGTCAGCGTCCATCTTACCAGTGTTAGTAAACAAGACATTATTAGATCCATCTATCAACCATAAAAACTCATCAATTTCTTTTTCACCTAAAGGTCCTCTTGCCGATACAAGGATACTTCCAGACTTATACATGGTGGCATCCACCTCGTCAACATCCTGTAGTGTATTGCTTACTGCAAGGTTTTTAGTAATACCTTTATACTCCATCAATCCAAATGCAGTAGAAGCTAACCCTACACCGTTAGTAATGATCTCCTTATGGAATGTAATATCATATTCTAAAGCTGAATTTGTTGGCACGTATAGAACACTAGCAAGAGGTCCGTTTGTTTCTGTGATAAATTCACCTAAGTCATCAGAATCAGATAATTCTGAATATGTGTTTAGATACGCTTGTGTCCCATCATGGAAGACAACAAATTCTGAATACTGTGTTGCATTGAATGATATACCTGCTGATACATCTAGAGTGACTTGAGCGTAATATTTGATCGCACTGATACCGTCACCACCAGGTCCTCCTGTCAACATGTCAAATGTATCAAGTTCAACTGATCTTATAAGGTTTGGATCTGAATAGAACTGAGGACTTATATCATCAAGTGATAACACTCTATTATTTTTACAAACAAGACCATCACTAAACTTACCTGTTAGGAACTGCACCTCATCACTTATATTTTCATCAATATTTGTATTTTCACTTACAAGATCAAAATCAGATTTGTCAAATAGTGATGCTGTGGAGTCGATAACCACCACATTACCTGCACCTGATGATATACCAGCAGGTTGTGGAGCTGTGTCTGGCACAGAGTTGATGAGAAGATCTGAATGTTTCTTGAAACCTGCTATGTGAGCGAGAGAGTCAACTGGTTCACTCCAACTGTTGATACCTACGAAACTCTTGAGTGAGTATGCAAAGTTTTGATAATAGTCATTATCCTGTACTCTCTGATAGAATTCATTAAGTTTACCTGTGTCTCTTTCCCATCCAAATGTCTTCTCAGATGATGTGTCGAGAGTAAAGTAACCCTCATATGCTAGTGATGAGTCAATTGTACCACCTGCTTTGGAGAATTTACCTCTGATGGTGTTACCTGTATTGAATCCAACAAGAGAATCTATTCTTAGTACGTTTCTAGTTTTACCTTGACCTATAACAACTTTTGCTTCCCTACCTGATGATGAAATAACTGGTTCACCATTCAAGAATGTGCTTTCTACAAGATTTACTTTGAACTTAGCAAGATCTTTGTCTTTTACTACAACACCATACTTTCCAAGATCATGAACACCTGGATTAATATCTACTGGGTAGGTTATAGTCGCCTCATTTACATTACCAAACGCTGTACTGACACCACTAAGTGTAAATGATTTATATCCATGGTCAGCAGAGTTATATCCATTACCTGTAGATACACCTGTATTTTCTACAAATACCTTATCACCAACTTCAAATGGTAGTGGTACACCAGTGGTGAATCCTGTAATAGGTGTTTGTAACCTAAGTGTGACATTCGGTTCTGAGTATGTACAACTTATAATACCAACACCGTTAGTATTATTGACAGCAAATAATTCAACATCACCTGAGCTTAGATTACCACCCTCAGTTATGACTTTGACATTTGACACAGATCCACCAGTCAACTCTGCTTCAAATTCTGCACTTTGATTTACAGTATCTGTTTTACTGTTGTATACAACAAAATCTGGTGGTGTAAGATAATTTCTACCTGTAGACGTAATTGCTACACTGCCTACAGCAAAGTTATCTTTCAAGAATAATACTTGTGGCACTGCAGCTTGTGGTTGTAGTGTCAAGTCAGATGGATAATCGTATCCAGTATCAACTAACATCACCTTATCTAAGGCACCAATATTATCACCAAATCCCTTAAGGTTAGCAGAAGACCCTGTAGTAGATGCCACTGAAACCTGTGGAACGTCTTTATAATTTGACCCACCACCTTGTAGTAAGACTCTCGCAACACCACCTTTGACACTAGGTGAGTTTGTTGTGTAAGATATTTGTGATTCACTTGTATATCCTACTTTCTCAGGTACAGTAAATAAGTTCCAACTGAATGTATTTGTATCTTTTGATAGTATAGTATGACTACCTGTAAACTTACTTGGATTTACAAATATCTTAGAGTGATTTTTTATTTCCTTATTGATTTCAATTACTTTCGTATTCTGTAGTGGTAGAAACTTATAATATAAAATATTTGGAACACGATTAGTGAAGTGTATGGATGTCTTAGAACCTGCATTGCCAGGTATTCCTGTATTTTGAACTTCTATTGCTGATTTACCAGTGCCCACAAATGGTTTTTTGAATTCTTGATCAAGGAATATTTGAAGTTTAGTGTTTTCGAGAGATTCACTTGAAGTATCAATTTCTAATGTATCACCTGTGATGAGTGATATTGGTGGATTGACTGAAGAACCAATACTTACAAATCTGTTGCCAGGATCATACGCTGCTGTCACAGAACTTGTAGCAGATGAAACTATTGTAAGGTTTAGAATATCTCCTGTTTCAAAAGTGTGATTGGCTGATGTTGCTGTAGTATTGATTATTCTAAGTGTGCCTGTAATTACATCTTTCTTTGTCTTAAAGAAATGTGTATTTCCAATTCCAACATTACCACTAAACATAACTCTCTGTAGGTCAGAACTTATGCCTGTTTGTGTAGTGACAATACCTATAAGATTGTTATCTATAGATTGCACGAACAATTCAGAAGGTAGTGGAGATTTGAATCCGCTAGCCACACGCTTCATGGCATCTGTTTGATATGTCAGAGATGTACCTGCACCAGGATTGTACTCTACTCTATCACCTGTCTTGAATGGGTGATTTGGTAGATATATTGATCTTGTTGGTATGAATATGTCTTTTACTTCATTATTGAAGAATGATACTATTTGATGACCACCTCTTCCAGCTACTGATACTGTAGTTCCGATTCCTACACCAAAGGTGCTACCTGTACCGACCACTTTCTCAGCGTTGAAATAATATGTTTCGTCTTCTGGTGTTGTGAGGTTTAGCGGCTTATCTAAATTGTAAGTAAATTCATTTTCGAGTCTTGTAATTGTAGTTCCATATGAGTGTCCAGCACCTGCAGTGCCATTCTGTTCTCTTAGTAATTCTAGCCTGTTATTTTTTACGTCAAAATTTATTATCTTTAGTTGCTCACTATCAATCTGCAATATGTCATTCAATTTGAACTTATATGATTTCAGAACATCAGGTAACCAATCAGTAATAAGCACACTGGTGGTCAATCCCGATACTGTGGTTGATGCCATGGTCATACCGAGACCAGTTCTTGTTGACTTTATCTTAATTCTTGTATTACGTGCACTTATGTTAGCGTGTGAGGTCGTTACACCTATTATCTCCACATAAGATAGATCTGCAATTCCAAGAGGTCCTGTGTGTATACCTGTTACTGTAGATCCATTAGCAGTCAAGACTAAATCTTCTATCTCAGTTATAGATGATGTGACGTTGGTGATTGGATTTCCTTCAACAAAATTTACCTTTCCTATGGCACCAAATCCACCAGTTAGATTATTATCAAAAACAAGTTTGTCACCTACATTGTAATTTTTACCTGCAGTAATAATATCAATTCTGTCTATACCACCTTTTCTTGTGGTTGCTACTTTGGAGTTTATAAGTGTATTCCTATTTGCCTGTGCTACGTACTCATACTCATTGATGTTGTATGGTTCTGTATTTCTTACGAGACCAAGAGAGGGGAGATTTAGATCTTGATCAGATTCATACGCTACGTTGAAATTTTGTAATTTAGAATAGTATGTGTCACCCACAATATATGGGAACAGTGGTGTTCTGGCACCGTTGAATGGACTTGTAGGGTTGTTTACTTCTGTTTCTTCTAAAGTTGTATAGTATGCATAGACACCGTTTGGAAACTCAGGTGTAGGAGCAAATCTACCATTGTGCTCATCAAGATCACCTGTGCCCTCAACATATGTAAAGTCTTCAACAAAGAATCCAGCAGGGTATTGACTGATATTGGGTCCGTCAACCCTTTGACCTGCTAACTTACGATAACTTGATTCAATATACTTTTTCTTACCATCTACAACAGCAACAGGTCCGTAGATGGGATTTCCGTCATATGCATAACCTAGGATAGGAGAGTGATCCTGTCCTAAATCACCCAAGAAGTTTCTTAGGTTACGAGGAACATAATAATTTACGTATGGATTACCTAATTCACTATCTCTAGGTGTCTCTAGGAATCCATCATCATCTTGTACATCATTGAACTTGGCATATCTCTCCACTTGATTGATATTCCACTTCTTGACATCACTAGAGAAGATTGCACCTTGACCAGGTGTCTTTGCTTCTGCAGTTGTACCAAATTGTGTATATCCATCACCCTTTGTTATCATGTCAATTTTTGTTATGACACCGTTAGTGAGTGTTGCTTTTGCTTTTGCACCAACACCATCACCTGTTATCACAATGTCAGCACTATAGAAGTTTTGACCACCATCTTTGATTATGATTTGATCTACTCTTCCATCTACAATGAATGGTTGTAAGAAAGCATACTGACCAGTAGTAGGTTGTATAACAGGTTTAAAGTTGTCGTTTATTACAGTTGACCCATAGTCACTACCCTTGTCATATACGTGGACTGCAGTTATTTTCCCTCTTATTATTGGTATGGCAGTTGTAAGATTTGTATCTCTTTGTCTACCACTTATATTTACTGATATAGGAGGATCTTGGAATATGTGTACACCAAGACCATCATCTGTCAAACTCTTGAATGATGTAAGATCTTTATCACTTGATAATCTAAAATTATCATTATCTATTTTTTCAACAAAATACTCAGTATTATTTGCAAGACCACCTATGGCAGATACTGTAGATGAATATTTAACAATCTCAGAATTATCAAATCCATGAGATTGTATATTGATTGTATCAGTAAATGTATTGATTCCTGTGCTTGTACGCACCTCTCTATTCTTGAATAGACCAGCATCTTCAACTAATATCTTATCAACTTTCTTTCTTCTAGATACACTTCTCAATCTATGTAATCCACCACCATTTATAGTGAAGGGAATTGAGTTTATGCCAGCAAGAGCATCATCTCTATTATCAGACAAAGAGATGGTGTCAGTAGTTCTTTTTATGACAAAGTATGGTGCAGTGTCAACCAGATTACCTGGTGTTACACCTATACCTATTGGGTCAGATCCAAGAGTTTCATAAATTACCTGCTCACCAGCTATAAAGTTGTGAGGAGCAGGGAATTGCAAGTCGTTGGTAGATGTGTTTACGACTCCTCCAGTAGAGGTTGCATCAAATTCCACAACTTGATGAGTAAACTTCATCTTTGCCCTTACTTTGGATGTTGTATTATTACCACCGATAACTTTTACGGTTGGAGGTTCTTCAAAATCAGATCCCTCATTATCCACTAAGACTTCTTCTAAAAATCCATCTACTTGTGCGATTACAGACGCTGCTGCACCTACAGTTCCGTCCTGTGATACTGTCAATATAGGTGGAGTTACAACATCAAACCCAGAACCAGAATTCAATACCTCTACACTTTGTAAAGGTCCAAAATATATGATATCAGATGACTTGTATGAGTATGCCTCAACTCCATTTGCAAACAATCCTACGCCACCCTGAACTGTCTTATCCTTTACATCACTAAATTCAGGTTGACTGAACTTTCTAAGAATTTTTTGTGCACCTATATCAGTGCCATATAGGTTAGATGGTGTAAGAGAGTGTGATGTCTGCGATCCAATGTCGTCACCTACGAAAGCAGTAATGAACTGTCCTCTTCTTACGTTCTCTCCTGTGTAAGCTAACTTGACTGTATTAGTATCTACTCTCTTTATGTAATATGATTCACCATCATTCAAATTAGTCAATGTGCCTATACCTGATGAGGAATATGTAACTAAGTCACCATCATAAAGGTCATGGTCAGATACAAATATCTCAACCTGTGTGGTATTGACACCTACATTGGTAAATGGTCTGACTCTTTTCTGCGGATCAATGATCCAATGAGGTAAACTATTAGAAGCAACGTGCACAGACTCGCCATCATTGTATGTGTTCTGCACGTCAGCTGTGCTATTGCCTTGTATTTTTAGTTTTCTTCTTATCTTATATTTTTTGGTGGTATCAAGAGTAGGCACACTTACTGAGATTGATTCTACTTGATCTTGGTCAAATACGAAAGTTATCGTACCATTCAGTTTGTTATCAGGATCAGTTTGATCAATGACCTCTATCTCATCGCCCACATATAGTGAGAATTCATCAACTGCAAGTTTGAAGTCATAACTGTTTGTGCTCTTGAGTGTATATGTTTCAACAGCATAAGTTGCTGCTGTATTGTAAATCCATGTTTTGAACTTGAGATCATTTTCGATTCTACCTAATTGTTTGATATTAATTTCTGCATCTTCTTGTTGATTTATCGCAGATCCTACAAAACTATTGAGTACACCTAATACGTTGAATCTAACTGGCAATGATAAGTCACCATTTTCGTATGAAGTTGCAACAATACCAGACCTTACAGTTGAACCAATACCACAAGGAGATGTAAGTGTTGATATACCAGTAAATTGTGTAAGTGACTTACCAAGATATGATATCCTCCTATCTTCAAAATCAATAAAACCTGTAGCACCAAACCCTACTGTAGAGTCTACGTCTATGACTGTAGATCCAGTGGGTGCCGATCTTGTAATAAAAGTTTTACCAATCTGTTGAAACTTACCTATTATAGTTCCTTTTGATAGAGCAATCTTATAATATGTCTGATCACCAAAAACTGCCTTCTCGACACCAGTTATAGAACCACTGGTTTGAAGAGGTGTGGTTTCTTGTATAATACTTTCCCCATCTATTTTGAGTGGATTACCAGATATTAGTTCGCATATAAGAACCTCATTGACTCTATATTCTGCATCTGATGGACTCATGATATATTTTGACGGTTGAATCATTTCAACCTTTTCACCATACAACGCACCGAATAATATCTTGAATGCTTCTTCTGTGCCCTTCGATTTGTAAAAATCTTTTGCTTGTCTTATAAAGTTTGATTGATCGAGATTCTCGTCTAAATTTCTTTCAGCAAAACCTGGCAATACTTGTTTTTTGAGTTTCTTTAGAAACTCTTTTAAAAACACACTACTCAAGTTGTGAACTTTAGCACTTACAGCATGTGTAGATACACCACTATTAGTGAATGTAAGGTACTCTGGTGCATTTGTTCTACTGTTATTCTCTATACCACTAAAACCTCTTACACACCCTTCAAACGACGTAGAACCTATACCTGTATATGTGATTATCTCATTGTCAATCTTTAAGAGACCAAATTGTCTTGGCCATCCCTTTGTAGAGTCAACATATATTACGTCTTGAGCACCTGTTGTATATTGACTTACAGATGTGAATCCAATTAGATTTTCTGTGTTGAGAAAGTCTAAACTTTTGTACTCAACAAGGTTTTCAGCTATGTCAACTGATCCACCTTGATATTCTTGAGAGATATAATATTGTTTTAGGAATTCACCAAAACGAGGATTTTCAGCATCAATTACCTCTGGTAACTGACTTTGAACAACTTCATTTATTTGGACTTTTGTAAGTGATGTCTGAATCATTAATATCCACTACTACTTGATGATGATGATGAAGAAGGTGTTGATGTCGGAGACGATGACACAGGAGTTGATGAACTATCTATAGGACTTGTTGGGGTGCTTGTTATGACTGTACTATCAGGTGAGTGACTAGATCCTGTCATTTTATTACCATTTGCCATAATATGGAATGCACCATAGTATGGTTGACCATTTACGTATCCTACAAGTGTCCTTGCACTTGATGTGCTCGTGATAATATCACCCCTTACTTTTGCACCATTACTATAACTTGATTGAGGATTATACCTTGTACCAGATGTGTTTGCACCAGTTGATATGGGATCTTCTCTCATATAAAAATTACTATTTGAAACATCAAATTGTAAGTACAATTCTTTTCTTGCTAAAATATCATTTGATTGAGGTATCGCTTGAATCTCAATAATATTGTCATCTAAAACAGTGCCTGTAATATTTACTGTGTCTATTATTACTTCACCTTTTTTGTAATCAACAGATCCAAAAGAAGCAGAAAGGATTTTGACATTTGTGTCTGAATCAAGTTGGAATAAGAACAAATTACCTGTGTCACCAGATACGAATTGATCAGAGAAGTAACATGTGCCCTCTACACCAGATATTGAAAAACCAGTAGACTTGATATTATAACTTGCCTCATTTCTATGAAATGTGTTGTCGAAACAAATCTCATACTGACTAAACAAGTTTAGCACCGCTACTAAGTTTCTTCTCATTCTAATAGTGGTAATATTAGAAGTGATAGAGTCACTTACTCTGTCAATCAATGATAAAACTTTACTATACTTGAATCTACCACCAAACTTATTCAATTCTGTGCCACTTGCAAACACAGTCATGGCGTTTACAACATCTGTTTTCAGATTTTGTGTGTCACCCACGAAGTTTGAGTTATAGTAAACATGACTGTCAAGTTCAACATATAAAAACTTCAAGTCAATCATCTCAGGCACAATACCTGCGACAGAATAACTCTTGAGTGATGTTAGTATCTGTTTTTTAGTAAACTCAGAAAGGAATGAACCATTATTTGGTTTCGCAGCAATGAATACCCTACCATATCTTGGGGGATCAAGTTCTTCTCCACCAAATGCACTTACTGATTCTATATTTGGAAATACAGATGGTAAAATCGCTTCATAGTCACTCGCTGTGACAGCTCTGTGTTGTGACGAGTAGAGTCTTGGAGCATAGTATCTTACGCTTCTTAGATCCTCTATATCATCTCCACCTTCAGCAGGGAATTGAGGACGTAAGGATGCGATGATACCAGTTTCTGTCACATCATCCTGATCTGTGACTACACCAGAGAAGTTCAACCTTGCTACACCATTACCATTCCTACCCTCTGTCTTAATATATGAAATATCAATTACATTACCATTTTGTAATTTTGCTCCGAATATACCATCACCAAATAAGATCTCATACTTTTCATCTGTAGTCTCTTGTATAAGATATATGTTTGATATTGATGTTATTCCAATAATATTATCAACTACCTTATATTCAGTTGCAGTTGTGCTAGAATTATTCTCTTTGACACTGACTCTGATTGTAGATGTATCTACGCCATTATTAGGGAGAATGTACCTTTGATTAGGAAGAGAGTCATTTACAACAAAACGACTTTCTAGATATTGACCCTGAAATACCTCTAAAGATCCAACTGCCTCACCGTCTAAAGATGTGGCTGTTACTTTTTGCGGAATAGAAAATAAGTAGTCGATGCTTGACACACTACCGTTACCAAACAAACCAGGTTGGAATGTGATAGTTGTTGTGCTTGTGCTAATCCCTGTTATGCTGTAATCAATGAGCGTTTTTGCTGCTCTCTTAGAACGTGGAACATATCCTATATTTCTTGCTAACGACACTACGTTTTCTCTTAGTGTCGCACTATCGATAAAAGTTTCGTTTACTACTGCGTTTGTATTATATGCTGTTGTGTATGAGTTATATGCAAGCACATTTACCAGAACAGACAGGTTTGAACCCTCAAAATCCATGTCTGAAAAATTAGAGTTTTGTCTTAGATAATCTTTGATTGAGGTTTTGATGTCCTCAAAATTTAGATTGGTAAACTGTTGCAGTGCCATTATAACCTTGTTGGTTCTAGAACGAATGTGACTTGTTGTGACGGAGCAGACATACCAATGATGTCATAAAATATGCTTACCTCAAGAGAATTTTGATCAGGTGTCGCTACGAATGCGACATCTGTAAGTCTTACTCTTGGTTCAAAGTTCTTTAGAGTTGTCTCTATTTCCGATTTCATAGGATCAGTAAAATCTGAGGTTGCTAACTCAAATAGTGATCCTGTAACATTTGTGCCTAATAATCTATTGAAAAATACCTCACCAAAATTGATACGTACTAAATTTTGCACAGAACGTTTTATGGCATCCTCATTCTTTAGAACAAGAACGTCATTCGTTACTGGATGCTTTTTGAAGGATAAAGAAATATCTTTGAATCCTTGTGAAAAAGTCTGTGCTGGCACTAGATATTTGTAGTCTGGGTATATTTATCATTATTTAGAGCAAAAAAAAGACCCTCTATTGAGGGTCGTCTTCATGACCGAGGTATCTGACCTCTATTTCATCAGGATGTGGGAACCCTTCTTTGTAGTAATCGTCTGCCAATTCTTGCACTTTATCCTCCATCTCTTCTTCTGTAATTGATTTGAACTCTAGCGATCCTTTGATGTAGATATCATATAATTCCATATTAGCAATGTTTATCATCATCGCTATCTATATGATTCTAGTTTTCTCATGTCCAACTCTACACTGTGGATCTATCCATATTTCAAACCCTGCTTTGATAGCATCAAGACAGAATGATACGTCCTCACCACACATATCCTGTACCTCACCAGAATCAAAAACCTGCATCTGTGGTGCAAACCAAGGATACTTAATCTCTTTGTGTTCAAATACACCATTCTTGATTAGCAACCAACCAAACCCAGTATAATCAACAGTAAATGGTTTGCGTCTCTTTACAATACCATCAACCATTTCATGATTCATTACACCACCATTCTCTTTGAAATCATCCTCTTCTAACCAATGTGCACATGATGTAGTGGTTCCATCTTCTGTAGCATACCATCCACCTGCAATATCTTTATCCATTGCAAGAACACGATAGAAACTTTCAACATTGAAAACGATGTCACTATCGATCCATAGTTGATAATCATAGTTTAGTTTGCCATCCCAAGGTAGTTGGTCAGGTCCTCGTAAAACATTAGCACCAAGACACTTACATCTAGCAAAGTTCACCATGGAACTGTAATCTTGAGATATTTGTATATTTGCTCCGTTCTGTACCAACTCGAAACAGAGTGATACGAAATTCTTTAGAAAGATATATGAGACACCTCTACCTGGTAAACAAAATACAACACTTTTACCTTTGAGGAGTTCTTTTGCCTTTTCAATATCAAAAGCACCTTCTTTCGCAGTTGGTGATTTAGACACCACCTTAAATCCTTTAGCCATAATTAGAGTTCAGTCATAATCATTATAACACTTTATATAGCGTCTATCAACTCAATCATTTTATCTGTTATTTTTATGTGACCTTCCGCACTTGGATGCCCACCTTTCTTTCCTTGAGCGTAGTTTTCTGGGTGTTGATCGGACGTTCCTAATAAATCTTTTTGAAGAAAGACTGGATTGTAGTCTTTACACATCTTTCTCCAATATCCAATCTTATTATTATAATACTTCTCAGGTTTCACAATCACCCGTTCAAAATGATCTGCAATGAATGAAACATACTTTTGATTGATACTTTTACAAAAAGAGTCAAACAGAAAAATATTTTTCCACATATTTTCATTACCCACAAGTTCATTGTAGTGTGTGACATAATAATTTCTACTCTTTCTGAACTTATTGAGACTCTGTGGTGTCCAATTTTCAATAGTGTCATTCTCAGTGAAATATTCTATTCTGGGATGAACAGTAAACTGAATGACTACTATGTCTGGATTTGTATTTTGAATATTATTAATAGTAGACCTTACAATAGAATCATTACTAATACCACACTGAGATAGATTGAAGTGTCTGCTATCATAATGTTTTGATACAAGTGTACTATATCTCTCTGAATATCTATTTTTTAATTCATCACCCCATGTGATACTACATCCACTAAAACACAGTGACATCATACTTCATCTCAAATAATTTTGCATCTCCGATGGTATTTACCATAGGTTTACCCTTGATGTTCAAGGATGTATTCA
>MDTC01065886.1_pt1 | contig 15498 bp, 16 predicted proteins | sample 811181 | NCBI WGS metagenome assembly MDTC01 (sample SAMN05326644, study PRJNA326480) | marine metagenome | isolation source: seawater | place: Pacific Ocean: North | collected 2011
AGCATCCAAGGCGCTTGTTGCTTCATCGAGCAACAAGCATCTGGGATGGGACAGCAACGCCCGCGCGATCGCCAATCGCTGACGTTGACCACCAGACAATCCAACACCGTTTTCGCCTACCCGGGTATCCACCCCTTCAGGCAATGCTTCGATAAATTCACTGGCGTGCACAAGGTCCAGCGCTTCGGTGACTTCGTCCACCGTGGCGTAAGGCCGTCCATAAGTTAAGTTGTCGCGCAATGTGCCAGAAAACAAAACGGGGTCTTGCGGCACGAAGCCAAACGCCGCACGCACCGACTCCAGCGAGCGCTCGCGCACATCGATACTGTCGAGCAGTATTGACCCGCTGTCAGGGTCATAAAACCGCTGCAGCAAATCAAACAAAGTGCTCTTTCCAGCACCCGATGGCCCAACGATGGCCACCATTTCTCCTGGTTCCACACCAAGGTTGAGGCCGTCCAAGGCTCTGTATTGGGGTCTCGACGGATAACTGAAAGACAAGTCGCGCATGTGCAGTGACGCGGAGGGCTGGCTAACCGAATCTTGCTCATAAGTCGAATGGGGCCCGTCATCGAGTTCATTAGACGCGTGCAACAACTCAATCAATCGTTCGGTAGCGCCTGCAGCACGCTGCAAATCGCCCCAGACGTCTGAGATTGTGCCCACGGCCCCTGCAACGATAAAGGCGTAAAAAATAAACGCCGCCAAGTCACCCGGCGACGTGCGACCTGCCAGCACATCTTGGCCACCCACCCACAACAGCGTCGCAACAGCGCCAAAAACCATTAACATGACGACTGCGACCAGTACTGCGCGGTGCCAGATACGCTGCAAGGCTACTTTGAGAGCACGGTCAATACGCTCACCAAACTGCGCGATGTCAGTGCCTTGATGGTTGAACGACTGCACGGTCTTTATATGTCGAAAGCTTTCACTCACTTGGCTGCCGACATCCGCAAGCCGGTCTTGGCTAGAACGCGACAGCACACGCACCCGTCGGCCAAATATCACTACCGGCAAGACCACGAAGGGCACGCTGCCGAGCACCAGCAAAGACAGTTTGGGGTTAGTAATGACGAGCAAAATCAGGCCACCGACAAACATCAGCGCATTACGCAATGCAATCGACACTGACGAGCCTATGACGGTTTGCAGCAACGTTGTGTCGGTGGTAATGCGAGACTGAATTTCACTTGGAATGTTGGTTTCGAAAAAACCCGGATGCATATGAATAAGGTGATTAAACACCGCTTGGCGAATGTCATTGCTGACTCTTTCGCCAACCCAGGACACGAAGTAGAAGCGCACAAAGGTACCAACGGTCAAAACGACCACAAAAACCACAAACAGACTCAGAGACTCGGTGAGCAAAGCGGTTTCGCCACTTGCAAAGCCACTGTCAATAACCATGCGAATGCCCTGGCCCAAAAGCAGCATAGTGGCGGCAGTAATACACAGGGCGACACTGGCCAGTGTCACCTGCAACCGGTAGGGCCTGAGAAAACTTAAAGCAGGCGTCAAACGCCGCATATTGCGCGAGGTTTCACGATGTTCTGGGTATTCGGTCATCTAGATTGTGCCATTAAGGTGTTCGAGCGCAGGCGGCTTGACCCCGCGCCCAGCGTCCGCACCGTACTTGGCCTTGGGCAGTAAGGTCAACATATTGTCTTTCGATTCCGCTCCAACACCGTTGAAATCTCCGCGTAAATGCAGCTAAGGTGCCGTCGACCAAACTTGGACAGGCCTAATGGCAGATAATTTGAACCCTTCCGCACTGGAATGCTTGCGGCGTGAAACCGCAGACAACCCAACGGCTAGCGTAATTTGGCTGCATGGCCTAGGCGCAGACGCCACCGACTTCGAACCATTGGTACCGATGCTAGATCTCAGCGCCCGCGTACGGTTTATTTTTCCAAACGCACCCGTGCGTCCCGTCACTATAAATGGCGGCATGGAAATGCGCGCTTGGTACGACATCGATCCCGGTGCGCCACTTGCCGGTGGCAATGACATAAGAAATTCCGTCAACGCCATCCGCTCAATCGTCGAAGAAGAAATGGCCGCAGGCATTCCCAGCGAACGAATTGCCTTAGCGGGCTTTTCTCAAGGTGGCGTAGTCGCCCTAGAACTGGGCTTGAGTTTTAGCCAGCCTTTGGCGGGCATCATGGCGCTCTCCACTTATCTTCACGATCATGAGCAAGTCACCGAACGCCTCGCACTAGCGAATGTCGACACGCCGATTTTTATGGCCCATGGCATATCGGATCCTGTCATTCCTATCACTCGTGCGATCACATCACGCGAAGCGTTAATCCAACTCAACTACCGAGTGCAGTGGCATGAATACGCCATGGGCCATCAGGTTTGTCCGCAAGAAATAACCCATATAAGTCAATGGCTGTCGTCGATTTATCCCAACTAAGCCCGCTCGCGGCAACACCCGCTGGCTGGCTCGAAACGGTGCTGGCCAATTTCGATGATTTTCTGATGGATCATGCGTCCGCAGAGAAAAAAGCATCGGGTATGGCTATGAGTATGGTTTCTCACTACCCAGACCAGCCGTCAATTGTGCGCGCCATGGTAGAACTGGCGGTCGAGGAGTTGAACCACTATCGAGAGGTGATGCGACTGATCCTTGACCGCCAATTGACCCCAGCAGCCGACCTCAAAGACCCTTATATTCATGCCTTGAACGGCCAAGTGCGCAAAGCAGCCGAACATTTTTTGCTCGACCGCCTAGTGGTCGCAGCAGTGGTCGAACGACGCGGCGCTGAACGCTTTGCCCTAATTGCAGATAACTTAGACCGCGACCCCGCTTTAGCGCGCTTCTATCGTGCCATTGCGATCAGCGAAAAACGCCACTGGGAATTATTTCTAGATCTGGCGATAAAACACTTTGATGAGCAAGTCGTAATCGAGCGCTTTAACGAGTTAACCGAAAGAGAAGCGCAGGTCATCAAGACTTTGCCGCTGCGCGCTGCGCTGCACTAGCGCGCTATGGGTCGGGTCATCGATCAATATCTCCAGCGCCATGCAGAACCAGAGGCGTTCTGCTCGAGCTTAGGCGCGCAACCCGCTCTTGCAAAAAAACAGCGCTATCAGAATGTGCTGGTCATTCCTGCATTTGCAGAATCAGAACGCTTTTTAGCCGCCGTGCTTAGCCACTGCATGGATGCCGATCTGCTGAGCATTGTCGTCGTCAACGCCCCCGAGCAACCCACTGCTACAGAGCAGCAAATAAAATCGACTCTCAAATTACTTAGCAGCTTAAAGCACAGCGAACAAACCCCGTTGCTGGTGATTGATCGGGCCAGCCTAGGACAACGCATACCGTCTAAACAAGGCGTAGGCCTAGCGCGAAAAATAGGCACAGACATCGCCTTGCGCTTGCATCGTGACGGCCAAATTGCCTCGCCTTGGCTGTATCAAACCGACGCCGATGCGCGCCTACCCAAAGACTACTTTTCTGCTATTTCACCCCAACAACAGGGCACCGTTGTGTTTAGCCATCAGCACGTAAGCGAAGACCCAATACTTGCTCAGGCGGCAGAACTGTATGACGCGCACATGCAGTATTACGTTCAGGCCCTTGCTGCTCAGGGCAGTGCTTATGCGTATCCAACACTTGGCAGCACCATCGCAGTACACGCAGACATGTACGCCAAAGCCCGAGGTTTCCCGAAACGCAACGCCGGGGAAGACTTTCACCTGCTAAATAAGCTCAACAAGCTTGCAGCCATTACCTGGCTCAGACAGCCGACCATCGAAGTTCAGGCTCGAAGATCAACGCGGGTAGTTTTTGGCACCGGGCCCGCTTTAGAGAAAATCGCCGCGCTTCTAGAGGACGATCCCAGCGGTCACAATTATATGAGCTATGACCATCGGTGCTTTGAGCTATTGGGCAAAGCATTAAACTACCTGAGACAGAGCAGTCTCGGCAAAGAGCCCTATTCCATTAATCCAATCAACGATCCTGACCACGCGCGGGTAATGCAAATTTTGCAGCAATTGGGGCTGCAAAAAATCGTGAACGACAAACTTTACCAGCAGCCAAACGCCGCGCAACGCCAGCGTTTGGTCACCGATTGGTTTGATGCGCTGAAGACACTGAGATTTGTGCATCTTGCGCGCAGCTATTTTCCCGACACAAGCCTACGCCAAACCTTGGCACAGTTGCCTGCTCCGCTGCGCAACGAAATTACGTTCTAGGCCGGAATAGTTTAGACTCAGCGCGTTTTTTCAACGGCTTATAGTTGGGCACAGATGTGGTTCAAGCTATAGCGGTGAACCCAGTGCTCTTTCTTACGCGTACAAAGCACATCGGCATTTTAACCATGGCAACAATTTTTATCGACGGACAGGCCGGCACCACGGGCATTGAGATTGCCACCCGTCTGCGTGGGCACAGCAATCTTAAGCTCTTGCATATCGCCGACGAACAGCGCAAAGATCCAGCCATCCGCGAGCAAATGTTCCAGCAAGCCGATGTCGCAATTCTGTGCCTGCCGGACGACGCCGCCATCGCAGCCTACGCTCTGGCAAAGGGTCACTGCCGGATACTTGATGCCAGTAGCGCGCATCGCGTTGACCCTGACTGGGCCTATGGGCTACCCGAACTGACTGCCAACAATCGCGAGGCCATTGCTGATGCTGAACAGGTCAGCAATCCAGGGTGTTACCCACAGGGCTTTATACTGAGCGTTCTTCCGCTTATTGAAGCCGGCTTATTAGATGCGGCCACACCACTGCGTTGCTCCGCCGTGTCTGGTTATTCAGGCGGCGGTCGCCAGATGATCGAGTCATTCCGCGACTTTACGCCGGAGCAGGCTGACACATTCAACACCCAAGCCTACGGTTTGACCCAAAGCCACAAGCATCTGCCAGAAATGCAGCGCTACAGCGGTACCAACGTCGCACCGATCTTTATGCCAACGGTCGCCAATTACTACAAAGGCATGGTTACCAGCATCGCGCTATTTGCCAGTGAACTAAATCACGCGACACCGGCCGAGGTTCAGGCCACTCTGGCACAGCGCTACGCCGATGAACGGTTCATTCATGTTGCTCCGGTTAACGCACCCGAGCATCTGGTGAACGGGTATTTGAACCCCACCGCGTGCAATGGTACGAACAATCTGGAATTGATGGTATTTGGCGATGCACAACGCATCGTGATCAATGCGCGCTATGACAACTTAGGCAAAGGCGCCGCTGGCGCCGCCATACAAAACCTGAACATTATGCTTGGATTACAAGAGGAACTTGGACTATGACTGCTGGTGAATCAGGGCAGCCCCTGGCAAATCTGCCACACTCGGACTTACAGGCACTAGAGCGCGCTTGGTCAGACGCATTAGAAAAAGTCAGCGGTGCCAATCAACAACTGGACTTGAGCCGTGGCAAGCCAGGCGCCGAACAGTTAAGCCTTAGCGATGCTCTGGAAGCCACAATCGCTGGCAACTACATCAGCGCCGACGGCACCGATACACGGAACTACGGCGGCTTAATGGGCATTACCGAAGCCCGCGATCTGGGCGCAGAAATAATGGGCGTGCCCGCAGCGGAGATCATGGCGGCAGGCAATTCGAGCCTGAATCTCATGCATCTCGTTTTAAGCACTGCCCTAACTCTAGGCTTGTGGGGCGACGATCGTAAATGGCGCAACAGCGAAACAGTCAAAGTACTGACGCCGGTGCCCGGCTACGATCGACACTTCGTCCTGTGCCAACACTTCGGTATGGAAATGGTCAATATCCCCATGCTTGAAAACGGTCCAGACATGCAACGCGCCGCGGAACTCGCCGCCGCCGACCCCAGCATAAAAGCAATCTGGTGCGTACCGAAATACGCTAACCCTACCGGTAACACTTATTCGGATGACGTGGTGACGGCCTTGGCCGAATTGCCGAATCGAGCGGCTGCAAACGACTTTATTGTGCTCTGGGACAACGCTTACGCGGTTCACCACTTGGAGCAACCGGGCGACACCTTGGCAAGTATTCGCGACGCCGCCACAACCGCCGCAACCGACGAACATGTTGTACAGTTCGCGTCCACCTCGAAAATCACCTTCGCTGGAGCCGGCGTCGGTTTTGTCGCCTCGGGCGCCAAAGTGCTGCAAAACCTTATGGCGCACCTAAGTGTTCAAACTGTCGGACCCGACAAAGTAAACCAATTGCGTCATGCACGCTTTCTCAATGGCAGAGTCGCTGAGCATATGGCGGCGCATGCAGAGATTCTGCGCCCTAAATTCGCACTGGTAGAAGAGATATTAACGGAGCAACTCGGCGATCTGGCGATCGCCGAGTGGACCCAACCCAAGGGCGGATATTTCGTGTCCCTAGATCTGCTGCCCGGTCTCGCCAAACAAGTTGTGACCATGGCCAAAGAATCCGGCCTGGCGCTAACCCCCGCGGGTGCAACGTTCCCTTACGGCATCGACCCCGATGACCGCAACGTGCGCATCGCGCCTACTTTTGGCAGTTTGCCAGAATTGGCCGGTGCCATGGAGATACTCACTTTATGCGTAAAACTCGCTAGTGCGCGTCAACTGCTCGCACAATCTTAGGAAAACTATGACCGATTCCACACCGGCTACTGACATCGAAAACTCAGCAACGACGGCCCCAATAGAGCGCGATCGATTTCAAGACTATGCCCTACCCGAACCGTTGATGCGTGCCATCGACGACCTTGGCTTTGAGTTTTGTACGCCGATCCAAGGCCGAGCCCTACCGTTCAGTTTGGCAGACTACGACGTTACGGGGCAGGCGCAGACGGGTACGGGCAAAACCGCCGCGTTCCTCATCGCCCTGCTGACCAGATTCTGGGAAAACCCATTACCACAACCACTGCCAAGGGGCACTCCACGCGCCCTCGTGCTTGCACCAACAAGAGAGTTAGCACTGCAAATTGAAGGTGACGCAGAAGGCCTAGCGAAATATATGGGCGCCACTACTGTGAGTGTCGTTGGCGGCATGGATTTCACCAAACAACAGGAACGCTTAGCGGCAAAACCAGTGGACATATTAGTAGCCACACCCGGGCGGCTAATCGATTTCTTAGAACGACGACACGTGAACTTGAGCAAAGTCGAAAGCTTAGTCATCGACGAGGCGGACCGCATGCTGGACATGGGATTCATTCCCGATGTTCGACGTATCGTTTACCAAACGCCTCACAAACGCCATCGCCAAACTTTGTTCTTTTCAGCGACCTTTAATGAGACAGTTATGCGACTGGCACAATCTTGGACCATCGACCCGGAACACATCGTCGTCGAGCCCGATAGTGTCGCCACCGACACCGTAGATCAAAAATTCTGGCTGATCAGCGGCAACAAGCGCCAACAACTACTGCGCGACTTTCTATTAGTAAAACAGCCCAAACGCGCCATCATCTTTGCCAATCGCCGCGACCAAACGCACCGACTAGTCAGCTATCTAAGCCAAAAAGGCATTCAATGCGAGGGCTTGGCCGGGGATATCCCGCAAAAGAAGCGGCTGTCGACACTCAATCGATTTAAGGAAGGCAAGCTGCAATACCTTATCGCTACCGACGTGGCTGGCCGTGGCATCCATGTTGATGGCGTCACCCATGTGATCAACTTTGAGCTTCCAGAGGACCCAGAGGATTACGTTCACCGTATCGGTCGAACCGGTCGTGCCGGTGCTGAGGGCGTTGCAATTAGCTTTGTCTCTGAAGACGACGCGTTCAACTTGCCCGCGTTAGAGGAGTACTTAGGCAACCAAATCAAATGTGTTCAACCAGAAGACCTAAGCGATGCCACAGCGACTGAATAAGGTCAGCGCGGTGCAATCGTCGACCTCAAGCAACGATGTCTAGCGACACTCCAACAAAGGTTGCAGTTGTTCAGCACAACGCCGGGGTAGACGTCGAAGCCAATCTCAGCACGCTGACCCTACTGAGCCGCCAAGCGGCTGCAGAGGGCGCACAATTGATCACATGGGCAGAGGCGTTCGCCTACCTTGGTCGACACGAGGGCAAACAAGAGATCCTCGAAGCCTTGCCCGAAGGCGGCCCCATTTTGCGCCGCTGCCAAGAATTGGCCCAACAACTCAACTGCGCTTTGCTGCTCGGTGGATTTCATGAAGCGATCCCTGAGGATACACAACGTTGCTATAACACCAGCGTTTACCTAGATGAAACAGGTGCCGTAAAAGCGCTGTATCGAAAAATTCACCTATTTGACGTCAACATCGTGGACGGCCCGCAACTGCAGGAGTCACGCCAGACTGCCGCCGGCGACCGCAGCGTCATTACCGAAGCAGCATTCGGCACACTCGGTCTTACCATTTGCTACGACCTGCGTTTTCCCGCGCTGTATCAGGCGCTGACAGATCAAGGCGCGATCGCTCATAGCGTGCCATCAGCATTTACTGCGACAACCGGCGATGCCCACTGGCATGCGTTGTTGCGGGCCCGTGCAATAGAAAACCAGAGCTACGTTATCGCACCCGCACAACACGGCCAACACAGCGCCAACCGCTCATCCTATGGACATTCGGTAATCATCGACCCCTGGGGGCGTGTGCTCGCAGAAGTCGATGACGGCGACGGTTACGCCATAGCGACCATAGACCCAGCAGCCGTTACACAGGTGCGCGAACAACTGCCCAGTCTTAAGAATCGCCAGCCGTTCAGCTAACAACAGGACGCGACCATGCCAGCCGAAAAACAAAATCGCACCACCAACAGTTTATTGTTACTCGCTGCTCTGATCATTATTGCTGCGGGCCTAAAGTCTGCCCAAGCGCTGGTGGTACCGTTTCTGCTGTCCGTATTTATCGCCACCATCGCCGCGACCCCACTGTTTTGGCTGCGCGAGCGAGGGCTGAATAGCAATATTGCCCTGCCCACAGTCATCGTTGGCATCATTACGATACTTGCGGTACTCGGCGGTCTACTGGCGTCATCAACGTCTGCGTTCGCAGCAAAGTTACCCTTTTATCAGGAACGCTTGGCGCTGCTGCAAGCGCAGTTCATAGCCGTTCTTCAGGACTTTGATATCCCGTTAGACTTAGCCAACATGGTGACAAATCTATCACCAGGGTCCGCATTGAATTTCGCCAGTGCCACTTTGGCCGGCATTGGCGCCGTACTCAGCGACAGCCTGCTGATTACCCTGACCGTCGTCTTCATTCTTGCCGAAGCGACAAGTTTCCCGAGCAAACTAAGGCATGTTCTTGTCAACCCGCAACGCGATTTACCGTTGTTTTCTCAATTCACCGCTAATATGAACCGTTACATCGCCATTAAAACCAGTGTCAGCATCGCTACCGGCATAGTCGTCACGGTGGTGCTTTGGGCGCTGGGCGTGGACTTTCCACTGCTGTGGGGTTTATTGGCCATGCTTTTGAACTTCATCCCAACCATCGGCTCTATTATCGCAGCAGTGCCACCGATTTTGCTGGCCGTTGTGCAAGCCGGACCAGCCACTGCAGGCGCCGTTGCAGGCAGCTTTTTTCTGATAAATCTGGTTATGGGCAACGTTGTGGAACCCCGTTTTATGGGCCGTGGCCTGGGACTCTCCACACTGGTGGTATTCCTTTCCTTAGTGTTATGGGGCTGGTTACTGGGCCCGGTGGGAATGCTGCTGTCTGTACCTTTGACGATGAGCGCCAAGATTGCTCTGGAAGCGAACCCAAACACGACTTGGATCGCCTACCTTTTAGGGCCTGCAGGATCCGAGGCTGCCCTAACATCCGACCTAGAACCGTCTGACGACACGGAACCGCCCACAGCAACCCCATGAGCAAATTCCAACGACCCAACATTCAACGCATGCAAGGGTATAGCTGGGGCGAACAGCCTCTAGATGTACAGACCATCAAGCTAAACACCAACGAAAACCCCTACCCACCCAGCCCGGCTGTGACCGATGCGCTAAGCGCATTCGCTGCGGACAGTTTACGTACCTACCCACAGCCTACCGCCGATGCCTTACGCGAGCAGATCGCCGAACTGCATGGACTCAGTAAAAACCAAGTTGTGGTCACCCACGCGGGCGACGAAGCATTGCGTCTTGCGGTTACCGCCTACGTCAGCCCAGGCGGAACCTTCGCCGGTACCGACCCCAGTTATTCGCTCTATCCAGTACTTGCACAAATACAAGACGCGCAAACATTTAACATAGATTTAGAGGCCAATTGGTCTATCCCTACCGACTTCGCCGCGCGCGCCAGCGCGGAGAACGCACAACTTACCTGCCTCGTTAATCCACACGCGCCTAGCGGTCGGTTCACCCATGCCGAAGATTTGCACCAGATCGCAAGAACCATCAGCGGTGTATTGCTGATCGATGAAGCCTACGCCGACTTCATTGATCCAGAGATCGGTTACAGCAGTCGCGAGTTCGTAGAGCAGCACGACAACGTTTTGATATTGCGCACCTTCAGTAAGGGTTACAGCCTTGCTGGCTTACGACTGGGCTATTTGCTTGGCGATCAGGAACTGATCACGCCCATTTTGGAAAAAACCCGCGACAGTTATAACGTTGACGCCATTAGTCAGAGCCTCGGCATCGCCGCATTAAAGGATCAAACCTACGCGCGCTCCACCTGGAAAAAGGTGCGCGAACAACGCCAACTGCTGGCGCAACAGCTCGCCGCACTCGGCTGGTCGTGCCTTGCCAGCGAAGCCAACTTTTTGCTGACAACACCGCCGAGCGACAGCATCGGCGCCGAAGCCATCTATAAGACGCTCAAAACCGAAAATATATTGGTGCGTTATTTCGATCATCCGCGCCTGAATGACAAATTGCGCATCAGCATTGGCACAGAAAAACAAAACCAAATACTGCTGAAGAACCTCCGGCGCTTTAGTAGTTGACCGTGAGGCAACTCAACCATGAGCAAACATCTACTGCACGCCACCGACATTGCGACCATGCCGGTCGAACGCATGCAACAGTAATTTAATAACCATGCGATCCGACTGACCCGATCTCTCAGCGAGGTGGCGGGACTCCAGAGCCTGCACAATAATTCCGCAAAGGATCCGGTTTATCTTACGGGTGGCGAATCCGCAGCGGTAGACGTCGTTCATTACCCAGATATCGACCAAGTCGCGTGGTCGCCGCAGGTCCAGCGACTGGGATGATATTCACGAAGTGACTTCTCGAGGCCGCTAGAGTTTGGCCTTAGGTACTAAGTCGAGTACCCTGTTTTTTTACGAATTTTGGAGGGATATATGACGCAATTACCTGCAGTGAGTTTAGCCGCCGTTCCGGGCCGCAGGCTCAAAACTATAGAGATAGCCCAAGAAATAGAACGTCGGGGTTTCCCGGGCATCTTCGGCCCCAGCCTCGGGGACAGTTTATCGCTGTGCAATGCCATAGCACTGAGCACTAGTGACGTCATGATCGGCACCAGCATTACCCCGATCTATACCCGCAATGTGACAGAATTTGCACAAACCGCAGCGTTTCTCCACGAAGTGTCCAATGGCAGATTTCGTTTTGGTGTGGGCGTCAGTCACGCGCCTGCGCTCAACCGCATGGGCATCACTGCAGGCAAGCCGCTCGGCGATATGCGCCAGTTTGTCGAAGATATGCACGCGGTACCCCGAGTGGGCGATCTCCCACCGATCGTGCTGGCGACGCTGCGCGACAAAATGATTCAACTGGCTGAAGAAATAGGTGGCGGCATGGTATTTGCCAATGGCGCGCGCTCTTATATGGGACACTCTCTGGGAAACTTAAGTGCCGAAACCAAAGCCAGCGAGGACTTCTTTATCGGTAACATGGTGCCCACCTGCATCAGCGATGACAAAGCGGCAGCCGCCGCGGTGAATCGTAAAACGCTGACCAGCTACGCGTTCTTACCCAACTATCGTAACTACTGGAAACAAGCCGGTTACGAGGAAGAAATGAACGCCGTTGAAGTCGCTATTGCTGAAAAGGATTACGACCGTGTGCCTGAGTGCTTGTCAGATCGTTGGCTCGCCGACACCACTTTATTCGGCAGCGCCAACGAGGTTCGCGAAGGCATCGAGGCATGGTTTGATGCGGGCATAAAGACCCCTATTGTTGTGCCTTCGTCCGCTGCGGGCGGTCAAATCCAAGCACTTGAGGAGTTCTTTGCACTCTGGGATTAATGGTCACACGCACCCTTACGCTTCTGCGCCACGGCGATGCCTTAACAGCAACGCCCGGCGCAGGGGATTACCATCGACAGCTCAGCGAGCGCGGCACCGACGATATACAGCGCTTGTTGAAGAAATGTTTGCACATAAACCTGCGCGCCGACTGGATCTATGCCAGCCCAGCGGCACGCACTCGGTCGAGCGCGCAACCCTTTAAAAGTGCTTGGAATTGCATAAGCGTCGAGAACGCAGACCTATACCTTGCGCACGAAGATCAGTTGCTGAGCACCTTGCGACAAACACCTGCAGACGTCGCGCACGTTCTAATGGTGGGACATAACCCCGGTTTGAGTTATCTCGCAAGCTTACTGAACAACGAGCACCAACTCATTGAACTGCCCACCGCCGCATTGGCTAGCTTCCAAACCTCTGCCGAATGGTTAAACCTCGCACACCGCAGCGCTGCGCTGACCCTAAAGTTAGCCCCAGCCGATTACTGAGGCTTAGCGATGTACGCCAGATAAAATCCGTCCCAGGGGCCATCGGGCATAATGCGCACCGTATGGTTCAGCTGCGAATGCAGATCTTTACCCATCCAGCACGTGAGCCCCGGCATCGCGTTTTTAGGCGCGTTATCGATCGGCAACAGCAACGCATCGCTTTTCTTGAGCAACGCATTAACCACCAACTCATTTTCTTCAGGCGCAAAGCTGCAGGTGCAATACACCAGCACACCACCGGGCTTTAATGCAGCGTAGGCGGAGCGCAGCAAACTTTTCTGCTTGCGTTGCGCCTCGCGAACTTTACGCAAGCTCCAATGCGCAAAGCTTTGTGCGTCGTGCCAGCGCATGCGTGACTCTGACGAGCACGGCGCGTCCAACAAAACACGGTCAAACCGGTCGGGAACCGCACGGCCAACGCCGCGACCGTCACGCTGATAAAATTGCACATTAGTGACACCACAGCGCCGAAGATTCGCCTGCATACGATGAAATCGTCCGCGAATAGGCTCCACCGCAGCGATGCGTCCGGTATTCTGCATCCGCGCGGCCATGGCCAAAGTCTTGCCGCCGGGCGCTGCCGCGAGATCCAGCACTTCCTCATCCAACACGGGCGCAAGGGTTTTTACTGCAAAGTAACTGGACGGGTTTTGAATGTAGATCGCGCCCTCAGTGGCCGCAGGATGTTGCGCAATGGGATGGTCAACAGACACCTGATACAGCTCCGCAAGACCCATTACCGGCTCTCCTCCCAAGTCGGCAGCCCGCAGTTGCGAGGTCTGTAAGGGGTTTAGCCAATAGCAGCGATACGGGGTCTCCGACATTTTTCGCAGTATTGCGCTGGCTTGAGCACCGCCATAAATGTCCTGCAGCCGCGAGCAAAAAGCTTCTCGGTCAGCCAATGCGCTGGGCACACAGTCATTCAGCGCCTGCACAAGTGAAGCGTGCAGCGCGGGTTGCACGTTCTTAGTTATCGCCATGCTAGGCTCTGTAAAAATTCAAGGAAAACAGGATGCAACTTGTAAAACCTGCTCTAGACGTCGGTCTTTATACCAATGATCTGGATCCTATGTTGACCTTCTGGCAACAACAAGCAGGGATAACGTTTACCGAATTGTTGCCGGTCGGAGGCGGCGTACACCAGCACCGTCATGCCATCGGCAACAGCGTGCTAAAGATCAATCACAGTCGCACACCACTCCCAGCAGCACCCTCTGGATTAGCCCAACTGGCCTTATTCAACAACCAGGCCGCCGAACCCCAGCAACTCCTCGACCCAGACGGCAACGCGGTTGAACTGAATCCACACCACGATCTGGCACCGAATCTACGGCTCACATTGCGGGTTAATAATCGAGCTGCGAGCGAACAGTTCTACGCCAAGGCCTTAGGCCTCGAGCACAACAACCTAGGGGCTTTCCTCGTTGGCGCATCCGAGATCGTGCTGCGCGAAGGCGCTGTAGGCGAGGTTGTGCAGAAAGCGACCGGTTTGCGATACATGACCTTTCAGGTCGCCGACGTAGTCCGCGAGCACCATTCAATTATTGCCAATGGTGGTCGCGAAGGCATGGCACCGGTGCGTCTAGGCGATGTGGCCTACATCTCTTTCGTACGCGATCCCGACGGCAACTGGATTGAAATCAGCCAGCGCAAATCCATAACCGGTTCACTGGAGTGATTTCTGAGCTGCATCACAGTGTCAGAACTAGACACCATATGGTCGCCGCTATACCTTAACAACACTCAAACCGGAGCGAACCCATGAGCTTTCTATCCTTCGTTATCTTAGTTGTTATCGCCTACCTAATTTGGCGTATCAGTGATCAACTCCCGGATGTCTTGTTTCGTCTGAGCGAAATCCAAAGAGACATTGCCGATATTCGTAAAGGTCAAAACGCCGAATCAGCTGCTGACGACCCCAAGACGGACTGACCTATGCGCTTTAAATTATCAATGGCGCGAACCCTGAAAACGCTGTGTCGCATCATGCCGCTGGTCGCTTTGAGCACAGGGGCATCGGCTGCAGACCGTTTCGCAAAGGTGGAAATCAAGGCGCAGCAGGTTCGAGATCATGTGTACATGCTGACCGGGTCCGGCGGTAACATCGGCGTGAGCATAGGCAACGACGCGACGATGATCATTGATGATCAATTCGCCCCACTTAGTGAAAAAATTCTCGCGGCTCTGCAAAAACTCGGTGGCGGTCGGCCCGCAATGATTCTGAACACCCACCTACACGGTGATCACACCGGAGGTAACCCGTTCTTTGGTCAAACCGGTACCATTATCGCCCACGACAACGTGCGCCAGCGCTTAGCCGCACAAGGCCAACTGCCGACGATTGGCTTACCCAAAATCACTTATCAACAACAGTTGCAGCTGCATATCAATGATGAGCGCGTAAGGGTCCGCCATATGCCGGCGGGGCACACCGATGGGGACAGTGTTGTCTTGTTCGAAAACGCCAACGTGGTACATATGGGCGACCATTTCTTCAACGGCGCGTTTCCGTATATCGACATTGCCAACGGTGGCAGCGTCAACGGATTTGTACGCAATCTGCACGAGCTGCTGGCCACCTTACCGCAAGACGTTTTAATCATTCCTGGCCATGGCCAAATGGGTAATGTCGATGATTTACGCAGCGCGCTCGAGACGATTGAAACCACTCAGGCCATCATTAACAGTGGGATCAACGAGCAACTCTCCGATGCACAGATCGCCGAAAATTTGCGTGCCTACAACAGTTGGGGGCAAGGCTTTATCAGTGTCCAGCGCTGGATAGATATTATCCGGGCAGACCGACAAGCCTATCCAAGCGCATCATGAATTCGCCACTGGAGTTGTTTCAGATTGATCGGGCGCGCGCTCGAGAGGCCGGTGACCCAATGGC
>MDTC01270325.1_pt1 | contig 15495 bp, 20 predicted proteins | sample 811181 | NCBI WGS metagenome assembly MDTC01 (sample SAMN05326644, study PRJNA326480) | marine metagenome | isolation source: seawater | place: Pacific Ocean: North | collected 2011
AGATTATTTGGAAGAGTGATGATTGGATTCATCAACAAGCATATGATAATGCATATGAACATATGTTAGAGTATCTTGAAATAGGAAGTGAAGATGAACTAACTAAGGAACACTTACAAGAATGTGAAACATTAATTGATTACTTAGAAGCACCTCATGACAAAGGTGGAATGGGTCAAGATATGAATGGTCATAGTGCGACATACTATGCATACTATCGAGTCATGATGGATTGGATAGAGAACTTTGACCTAGAACATTATGAAGGAGCACCAATCGTATGATAACAAGAAAAGAATTTACAGAACAAGTCGAAAGATTGTTAGTAGGAAACAAAACAGATGTAATGAGTGCTATACTCAAAGTTTGTGAAGTGAATGGTGTAGAACCAGAAGGTGCAAAAAGACTTCTATCTCCACCTTTAAAAGAAAAACTTACTGCTGAGGCAGAGAGGTTAAAATTAATCAATGTTGAGAAGTCTAGTAGAGGCTCTCTCACATCTTTTTATACGGAGTCGAAATGAAGATAAATGATATCGTAAGTGTAGTCACAATGAACGGCGAGTTTATTGGCAAGATGAAAAGTGTCGACCCTTTAGTATTAGAAAACCCAAGAATGATTGTTCAAGCATCAGAGGGCAAAATGGGTTTCGCTAGAGGTGTTGCAATGACTGGTGAAGAGAATCCAACTGAAGCAAGATTCTATACAGTATCTTTAGTTGTACCAACTAATGACCAAATAGAAGAAGCATGGAGAACTGCTACAGGTGCCTTAGTTGTACCTAAGAAAAAGAAGGTCATCGTAGGCGGTGAGTAGTAGAGAAGGATTTGATAGTTATAAACTGTACCTTGGAATAAAATTACATTTTCATTCTAAGGACTACGACTTTAATCAATACAATGGTAAAGTTAAAGCAGAACTATCTTCCTTTCTCAAACGAAATGATAGATTTCACTTCGCTAAATTGGCACGACTATATAAAGAAGAGTTAAAAGATTTCTATGTTGCTAATCTATGTACATCAGATATGTGGGTTGGCGACATGACTGAAAACGAAGCGAAGAAAACTTTTATCGATTGGAAGAAAAGAAATCAGAAACTAACTTATCTATTTGAGAATGAAGTTAGTGGTCTTTTAAAGAAGAAGACAATACAAGAGGTGTTAGAAGTAAAGAACGGACAACACCCATATCTACTTAAACAGTTTATGGGTAAGAAGATATCAATCGAAACAATGGTAATGTTATGTGAGATAACACAATGCCAAAAGAAATGGGATAACCTCATAAGTGATAATTTAATTTATCCGGAGGTTATAAACAAGATAAATAAGTATAAGTCATTCATAAATTATGACTATAACAAGTTTAAACAGAAGTTAATACAATTATGCTCTACATAGTAGGAAACGGACCATCAAGAAATAATTACGATTTATCCACACTAGAAAGATGGTGGGGTATGAATATGTGTTATAAAGATGCAATGCCAGACATGTTGTTTACTGCTGATGTTGCCCCTATGTCACATGCAATCGATGATGAAGTCTATAAGACAACACCTCATTGTGTTGGTGGTTCATTCAATCCAATTGATTTAGACGAAGACCAACATTCATGGGATATGTTGCACGAAGGTATGAAAGTGGGACATGCAGAAGAGTTTGTATACTTTGATATAAGAAAAGAGGGTGATGATAAATTCGTTGTGATGAGTGAATCTTATCATAAAGAATTGAGACACTATTTCATGGCTTATAGCTCTGCCCATGAAGATAACATAGTTATATATGAAAAAGATGAGTTCAAGAATTTACTTTGTGGTCTATATGCATTAGGTTATGCTGTAGAACATGGAGAAACAGAGATTTGTCTTGTAGGGTTTGACTCTTTAGAGTTTGATGTTGTTGATAACATCTATGACCATCGAGATTGTCATACATACAATGACGAATACACTTCTAGTTCCGGAGTGGGCAATGTTCAAAAATTGCAGTTTCTATCCCTTTTAAAATGGATAGAAGAGAACTATCCAGATATCAATGTTTATTTCAAAAACACGGTAGACGGATTCGATAAAATTGAGTATAATAATATACTAAATAGGTATGAGTCTGAGGGACTTAATACCGAAGACGAGTGGGTATTGATTGAAGCTTGCTTTAAGAGTGAAATTACATCTCTTTAAGTAGACGCCATCCCAATACCTTTACATAAAATGCTAATACAATGCGATACAATAGGAGAATACAATGTCGACATCATTAGATAAACTAAGAGCAGCTATGGAGTCTGCTTCACCTGAACAAGGTGCAAAAAAATCCTACTCAGATGATAATTTCTGGAAACCAGAACTTGATAAATCAGGCAACGGTTACGCAATTATCAGATTCCTCCCAACACCAGAAGACGAAGAGATGCCATGGGTATCTTACTTCGACCATGGCTTTCAAGGCCCAGGTGGTTGGTATATCGAAAAGTCTTTGACTACCATTGGTAAAAAAGACCCTGTTAGTGAATACAACACTTCGTTGTGGAACACTAACATTGAAGCAAACAGAGAACAGGCTCGTAAACAGAAGCGTAGACTTCATTATGTGTCTAACATCTATGTTGTTTCAGACCCTAAAAATCCTGATAATGAAGGTAAAGTATTTCAATACCGTTATGGTAAGAAAATCTTTGAAATGTTAAAAGAGGCAATCTCACCAGCATTCGAAGATGAAAGTGCTATTAATCCTTTTGACCTCAGAGAAGAAGGTGCTAACTTTAAAATTAAAATTAGAAAAGTTGATGGTTATTGGAACTACGACAAATCTGAGTTTGATTCACAAGCACCATTATTTACTGATGAAAATCAGTTAAATGACATATATACTTCACTGAGTCCATTATCCTCTATCATTGCACCAGACCAGTTCAAGTCTTATGACGAACTGAAAGAGAAACTTGATAGAGTGTTAGGGACAACAGGTGTATCAAACTCTACTGCTGAGTCAGTTGCAGAAGACCTAGAAGAAGTGCCTTGGTCAAATGTAAACACTGAAACAGTGGCAGAAGAACCTGTAATCGCATCAGCAGACTCTTCATCAGTAGGTGATTCGAGTGAAGACGAAGCGATGGATTACTTTAAGAAGTTAGCAAACGACTAACTTCGATATTGGGTGTAGTCGTGCTTAAACATGTGTCCTTGAATGCGACTACAGAACTGAGACCGTGGAATAGGGGGAACTCAGTAGGGGAAAAATTGATTAGTTTAAATGCGGAATCAATTGGTGTAGAGCGGGTTGCTGTAAAGTGCTGGGGCGACTACACATCTTTTTTAAAAACCACTATACAATAACTATACTTTTTTATTATAATATAAACATGACTCAGGTAAAACCAAGAATAAATCCGAAGACAAAGAATGTCGAACCATTCGATAGAATGTTAAGGAGATTTAAAAAGGCATGTGATAGAAAAGGTATTGTCAAAGAGTGTAGAGATAGGGAGTATTTTGAGAAACCTGCCTCTAAACGAAATCAAAGAAACCAAGAAATCAAACGCCAGAAAAAACTCAACGCCAAACGAGCAGCGATGAAAGGTTATCGTAGAGTATAATGAGTAATAAACACGGTATAAATTGGTCGCCGAGAAGAGCACCAAGATTAACTAATAGGGAGAAAAGAATAAGAAGACAAAGAATTATCTCTGCTCTTTTAGGGGCAGTTCTTCTAATTGGTTGTGGTTTATTATTCTATTATACAAGATGAGCAATTGGCACGGTGGCAAAGGCAGTAAAAGACGAAACTCAAACGAGCAGTTATATGCTGACAATTGGGAAAAAATCTTTGGTAAGAAAAAACCTGTAGTTAAATCTCGTAAAGAAACACCTTCACATGCATCTACTCAGGTGCATAAAGACAAAACGAAAGTAATACCTCGGAAAGCAAAGTATAAATCTTAGTCGAAAGGATTCCACCAAGTATTCTTAGATGAATAACCCATTTGACCGTCATTCATTCCTACTTGACCTGTAGAATAGTGTTCTTCGATAACCTGTTGTGATTGGTCAACAACAGTTGGTGCGCTTACAGATGTGCCTCCGCCTTCTACTTTAGCGTCAGCGATTTCGGCATTTGCAGATTCTAATTGTTCAGAGTTCATGTAATTTTTAGCTGCTGATACAATACCTGCATCTAACTCATTTACATTATCAACACCCATACCTGCTTCAGCAATCTCAGTAGCAGCTTTATCTCCTGCTTTACCACCGAACCAACCTCCGATTACTGCACCGATAATACCACCTGCGATTGTTCCGACAACTGGTACAACTGAACCGATACTTGCCCCTAGAGCGGCACCACCAGCGGCACCTCCGAATGAACCAGCCGCCTTACCTGTAGAACCGGCGATTGATGCTTTATAAATTTGTTCTTGTTCTTTGAATTCTTCTTCTGTTAGAGGTCTAGAACCACCATCTGCTGTAGGTACGATTGGTGCATTGTTTTCATATGCCTCTTTAATAGCGGCAAACTTCTTAGCATTATCATTAGCATCGATACCACCTTCAACTAAGGCACCAACAAGAGGTAATCTTTTGATTAACGCCTTACCTGCACCTTTGACGACTGCACCTGCTTTACTTGCCTTTTCAGCAACAACTTTTGCACCTGATTTAACTTTATCGATTGCACCACCAGCAGCAGATTTGATACCCGAACCTACTTTTTGGAAGAAACTCTTACCTTTTTCTAAACCACCTTTAACTACATCTTTAACTTTAGTAGCGGCAGCTTTTACTTTCTCAGTTGCTTGTGGGAATCTTTTTTGCAGACCTTTAGCGACATCATCAGCAGTCTTAGCAAACTTATCTCTTAATTTAGTTGCACCATCTTTGACTGCTTTAACTGAATCATCGATACCATTCTTAATCGCTCTACCAATCTCGCCACCCTTAGTTGCAATATCTTTAGCGATACGACCTAATGCACCGAATAGATTATTGTTGATTGCAAACAGAATCGCCATGATAGCGGCGATGACAAGAATAAGTCCCATATTGAACTTGTTGAAACCTTTGGTCATTTTGTTTCGTTCTTTAGTTTCATCGTCACCTGCTTGTTCTAACAGTTTGATGTTTTCATGCATCGCTTCTGTTGCTTCTACAGTTGCTTCTGTATGTTCTTCTGTTGCTTCGGTATTCTCTTCTTTTGCTTTCTCTTCGTCATTACCACCGAATAGTCCTTTGACGAAATTAAAAGCGCCACCTATTGAATTAACAATAAGTGAACCGACACCTTTTACAATTTGAAGTACACCTGTGACTTTTTCGAACAAGTCTTTAGCGACAGATACGATTGGTCCTAGAACTCCAAGACCTTGACCAAGTTTATTGAAACCTGCTTGTATATCACTACCACCTGCATCTTTTATCACATCAGTCATCGCTGATATCGATTCTCTAAATCTTTGAATCAGACCAACAGTGACAGGGTCATCGATAGTTTCTCCCCCACCTGTGTCAGTAGGGTCGAGTGGGTCTACAGGTGTTTCACCACTTGGTGCACCTGCTCCCTTACCAAGACTTCGAATCTCACCAATCTGTGCTGAAAACCCTTTCATTAAAACTAATGAAATCTGGTCTAGTTTTTGTAAGATAGGGTTGCCTGTATCGTCTTTAGAACTGATTACTTCAACCATCAAGGGTTCATTTGAACCCAAACTTGCAACTGGTAATGTGTTTGCCATTTAGTTAACCTTTATTTTCCGCCGAATGCTTTACCTGCTTCACTGATACCAAATGCACCCAATGTCACTACAACAAATGAGGTGTAAATAGTTTCAGATACTTTCAAGTCCATGTCCCACATCAGCGCTGTGACTAAATCGGTAATACCGAATATAGTCATTAGTCCGAACGAGATAAAACCAATAATTGATTTCTCGTTTATATCGTTATCGTCAAGGAACAAGTCAATCATTTTTCTTTTAGGAGGTGCAAGTTGAGCGGCAGCTTTCTTTGCCTCTTCTTGCATCTCTTTGATTTGGTCTTCTTGTTCATCAAGTTTATTGATGAGTTCCATGTACTTATCCAAATCAATTTCTACTTCATTCCTGTCCATGTTTGCAGAATCTTCTTTAGCCATTATCTTCTCCTAGCATTTCTTTGTTTTTGCCTTTCTTTTTCTTCTTCAAGGTGATTTAATAATAACTTTATGTAAATCTCCCTTTCCCATGGAATCATACCTTCTAATTCTGTTAACGAATATTTGTGATGTTGCATCATCTGAAAGTTAGTATTGATATAGTTTACTAAACTTTCATGCGAAAGGGCGACTAAAAAAAACTGTTAAGTCCTTCTAAAGTTCTGCTACAGTGTGTTTTACAGACACCACATGAATATTCTACATCATGTTTTAGTGTCGGTAGATTAGTAAACCAATCAGATATCTTTTCAAATTGTGAAACAGTAAGACTCTCAATGAAGTCATCGATTTCTGAATCTCTATACTCAGCGAGTTCGTATACATTTTCATCATCGAAGATTCTAGTCATACAAGCACGAAGCATTGGTTTGATTGCTTCTGCTTCTTCGACACCTTCCATTTTTAATGCAACTGATGTAGCAGGTGATTGCATTTCTACAATTAGATTTTCAGATAATTCGACTCTATTGTCATCTAAACCTGAAACATCAACCTCTACTTCATTCAAGTCAATACTTGTTTGACCGAATCCATTGCATTCTTTATCTGTACATGCCAGAGAAATCTCTGCTGTTTCTCCTACAGATTTTGCTCTAATCTGTAAAAAAAGATATTCTAAGTCAGCGACAGGCAACTTCATTGCATCGACTTTGCCATTTGTCACACTACTAATCATATCACATACTGCTTCAAATACATCACTTGTATTGTCACTTTCTTTTGCTAACAACAAACTTCTTTGTTCTTTAACAAGAAAAGGTCTGTATGAAACCTTTTTATTTGTTATCGGAAGCGTCAAGTTATACTTGGGCGCCGCCTGAATTGGTAATGCCATAATTTATCCTCTAATCAAATATACCTGAAATCTTAGCGAGTCTATCACTAAATTTCTGAATTTTACCAGATACTTTCTTACCTCTACTGCCGAATAAACCAGCAATATCAGCATAAGCATCTAATATCCTTCTTCCTCTATTTAGTCCATCTAAATTAGATGGATTTGCATATTCAGTGGAGAAGGTTTTGAATGCAAATGTACATTCAAATTTCATTATATCATCTGTTGTACCTGAGTCTAACTCCTGTGGTTCAAATGATACAGGGTATGCCCCATATAAGACATACTTTAATGAATCTTTATCACTATGAGTTATTTGTTGAATATGAACTTCACCAACATAATCATTGTAATATCTAAACTGTGGGTTGACTGCTGAACCGCCTAGATTCAATCCGTCACCTGCTGGACCGTTGCCGTCAAAGATAGCACCGTTCCATGCTTCTATTAAAAATCTATCAGCAAATGTTGAGTCACATAAGAAAGTCATACTTACATTACCACCATCATTACCGACTTGATATGGCATCTTACGAGTGATACCATACTCTGAAAATTCTTGTGTTTCTAATTGACGACCAGGTAAACTACATTGTAATACTCTTAGACCTTCGAAGTTGATACCGAGAGGTGGGCAAAAGAAATCGACATTGAATCGATTTGGTCTTGCACCTTGGTCAAAGTTGTATTTAATCCTGTCGATATTTAATCGACCGCCATATGTTTTTTGTGTTGTATTAGGTCTTTTTGGGTCTTCTATTATTGCCATTATGCATTTACCATTTTTCTAGCATCTCTGTAAACAGTAGATGTTGTTGTTTTTTCCCATTGAGCAGTTGGCAACATTGCCATGATATCCCAATATTTGGGTACTACTTCTAATGCTCTTCCGAATATCTTGTCGTATCGATATCTTTTCAAACAAGGTTTGAAGAATCTTAATTTTGTTATTGCAGTTAAAAGTCTATAGTTCATACGAATTCTATTTGCATCAAAACTATCTACACCGAGACCTCGCAATTCTTGGTCATCAATTTCCTTTTCATCTTTTTCTTCGTATATAGCAAATTCAAACAACTCGTATAATAGTTTAACTCTCATTCTAGGTGGAATGTAATGAAAATTCAAACCTAGAAATCCGTTCTGATATCTTTCGATTATCAGTACGCAAGGAAATCTATCGTAATAAGGTAGTTTATTGGCGTATTCTGGATTATAAAAGTAAGTGTAGAAACGACCATCTATGTACTTGTTAACTCTAGGAAGGTCAGATTGTTTATAGAATCTCTCAGAAGTAATCTTCAATCTTCTGGTGTTTTTTCTAAACCACTCTAATGATTCTCTACTTCTTCGTTCAAGTTCCTTAGGTGATTCACTATCTAACTTTTCTAATAGACTTTTCATGCCTATTATTTATGTTTATTTTACATAAACTTTAAAGTTTTCTGTTTCAAAAGATTCAGATGATTCTGGATAAAGTGATAATATGTGGCATAAATCAAGTTTGTTTATCTTATGGTCACCGATAGTTTCAAAGAATACACCCTTATCACCTTCTGTTCTAAAGTATTTTTCGACTTCTTCTTCACATTCGCCGATGAGTACAGGTGGTTTTCTATCAAACATATCTTTGATGTTTTCTGTTGATATTAAGATTTGTGGTCTATCTTCTTCCATATGCATTTCCATAATCTTGCCGTTGATATTAGCACCGAAGATGTTTTTGCCTTCTATTCTATCAAAGATTTCAAACCATTCATCGAATGTTAGGGGTGTTTTATCTTTTACTATATTGTGATTATCCCATAAGATTAAAACATCTTCTGGATTTGCCATGTAGTAATAAGCATGTATACGAGAGAAACCAGGGTGTACAAACATTTGGGTCCCGCCGCTCTCGGTAACTGCCTGCATTGTTGAATATAGACCAACTGTTTTGTATTGGTCTATGAGATACATTGTTTTACATGTATGATAACATTGATTCGTTTTTGTATCATTACCTGTAAGTTCAAAGAAGTTTTCTTTATTGAGTTCAGGTCCATCAATGTAATCTATTAGATATGTGACCTTTTTGAATATCTCCTCAGAATTGTATCTACTGTTCTCAGGTCCCATTAGTTTTAAATCAACTAATTCTTCTAGTGTGAGAAGATAAGGTGTTGAATTGTTTTCTACAATCCAATGCCAGTGTTCTTTCATCTCCTCATAAACAGGGCCCTTTTCATTACCATCGTCATGCAACATAAAATGTTTACAAGAAGGTTCGTATGTTTTAACCTCTTCTGCTTTTTTCGGTGTCACTACAACATCTTCATCATGAATACGCATTGATATGTTCCTCTACTCTTTTTAAATCTTCGATGGTGTCTACGGATAAACCTTCATCGTCTACTTCTATCATTTTCACATCGTAACCATTTTCTATGAATCTCAACATCTCTACTGATTCTGCTTTTTCAACATCACCAGGTTTTAAAGTGCCGAATAATTCTAACATTTCTCGATTGAAAACATATAACCCCATTTGTTGTTTGTATGCGGTCTCTTCTTTTTGATGGAATGGAATGCCTAATCTAGAATAGTAGATTGCATTGGAAACTTTGTCAGTGACGACCTTGACAACATTTCTATCGTGTAATCTATCATCATCTACATAGACATAAGAGTTAGACACTCCTATTCTTCTATCATGTTTATCTATTAAGGTATCTATTGCATCAGGATTGATAAGTGGTTCATCTCCTTGAATATTGACAAACAAGTCGCCGTCAAGGAGCTCTAGTGCTTTCGCACACCTGTCTGTTCCGGTCAGACAATCATCTTCAACTACTATACATCGTATTTCGTTTACAGCACAATATTGTCTGATACGACCATCATCAGTTAAGACTACAATAGTATCTAAGTTATTACACATTCTCGCACGGTCATAGACTCGTTGAATCATTGGAACGCCTTTGATTAATGCTAGAGGTTTGCCTTCGAAACGAGTCGAATGCCATCTTGCTGGTATTAATCCTACAGTGAGAGGATTTGTTCTATCTGGTTCACTGAGAGTTCGCATTTCACTTGTCCATATCCATAGTTTGCATGTATAAAGTCTACACCTGCTCTGTTAGCACAAAACATATCTGATTCCATATCTCCGATATAGTATGTATCATGTGGGTCTTCATTACAGAATGCAATAGTATTTAGTAGTTGGTCTGGTGCTGGTTTTCCTCTTAGACCTTGTTTAGGGGCACATACCCAATCAAACTTCGGCATCTTTTTGCCGTCTAGTATCAAACTAGCAATAACATGATGAACTCTTTTAATGTCTTTTGATGTGCAAATTGCAATCTTACAACCTTTTGATTTGAGTTCTTCTAGTGTTTCGATAACACCTGGGTATATTTTTATTTCAGTGCCTTGAATAGACGCTTCATCATAAGTCAGTTTGATTCTTTCTTGGTCTTCGTGTATACCGATTTCAGTCAGTATATCGTAGAAAGGTTTGCCGATATGTTTTGCGTATTCAGAAAAGGGAACATCTATATTATGGTGTAATTTTACGACACCCCAAGACATTTCCATGTTTGGTAGAGAATCGATTAGAACTCCGTCTAAATCGAATACATATAATTTCTTCATTTCTTCTTCTTTGGAACCAAGTGGTCTTCTGTTAAGATTCTGAAACCTAGTTTTCTATCATCGCAGTACTCCTGAGCTGCTTTGAACTTTGCCTGGTTCACCATATATGTAGTGACTTCGTTCAAGTATCTTTGAGTTCTTCTTTTTGGTTCTTTAGGTGGTTTGAGTTGTTTCTTAGGTTTAACTTCGATAATCTCTCGCACCACTTGTTTATCCTTATTAATATATTTTATATAAAAATCTGGAAAATATCTATGGACTTTTCTATCTAATGGCGACCTGTAAGGTATGATTGTTTCTTCACTACCCCATTCGATAATCTTATCGTTGTTATCACAATAGACCATGAATCTTCTCTCCCATAATGAGCGATAGAAGATTTTTGTAGGGTCGCCCCTATATTTTTTGTAGTTCTTCGGTTTGAACTTACCACTGTACGACATAAATAACAATAAACCCTTTTAGGATTATTTATACTCATGGCATACATAGACAAATTACTCAAAAAATTTCAAAAAGCAAAGAACGCTATAAACTCGATTAAAGGTATTGCAAGTCAGATACAAGCGATAAATTTTGAAAGTGCATTAGATGAACTAGGTGAAGCAAAAGATAAAGCATCAGAAATATTAGACAGAAGAAGAACGAGTCTTAAAAACTCATTAAACTATGATGGTGCAAAAGGTAAAAGTTATTCAAAAAGATTACCTGATGGTAGTGAACCTCAAATTATATATCCGATACATGATAGACTTGCAAACTATCTAGTATTCGATATTAGACCTAGAAGAGCAAGAGGTTCATCTCAATTTGCAGACAAATCTCGTTCTATTGCATTGTATGTTCCAGACCAAATTATATCACAAGCAACAGTTCAATATACACAAACAGGTGTAAATTCATTCACTAGAGGTCTAGAGAGAATCAGTAATGCTTTAATGTCACCAGAAAAAGATTTAATGGATGTGGGTGCAGAAGAAGGTAAGAAAATGGCAAACGCATTCGTTAAAGATACACTGAATAAAATGACAGGTGGTTTATCAAACCTTAGAGCAGGTCGAGCAGTCAATCCACAAAACGAACAAATACTAGATGGCATACCTTTCAGGTCATGGGACTTTACATATGACTTTTATCCAAGGTCGCAAGATGAGGCAAAGAATGTCTTAAAGATTATCGAAACATTCAGAATGGCGATGTTACCTGATACATATTCAGATAAATCAATATTAGGTGGTGAAGATGTAATAAGACCAGAAGATAATCCAAACGCAAACTTTTTTAACTATCCAAACATATTCGATATCTACTTTGACGGACCTATGGGCAATAAAGTAGATGGTTTCTTACCTGCTGTTTGTTCAAACGCACAGGTTGATTACACAGGTGGGCAGAAGTTTTCAACATTTGAAGATGGTATGCCTGTACACATACAGTTAACATTACAGTTCTTAGAAATCAAAATTCTTACGCAAGGAAATTATCAAGCGATTAAAGCAGAGTCGCAAGACTTTAGATTTGAGCATGAGTATGGCGTATCAGATAGTATATTCGAAAGGGCGGCAATTAGTGATGTGGATCCAGACGATGATTAAGGGGTATATAAATGGCTAGTCAATTTTTTCAAAACTTTCCAGAAATTCAATATAAGTTAGATGACGGTAAAGTCATTTTCATTAAAGACTTTTTTCGTAAGTCTAAGATAGAACAAGAAGCAGTCGAATCAATTGTTGATTACACTTTCTATCACATAGAAGATGGAGAGAGACCTGATGTTGTCGCAACTAAACTATATGGTAATCCAGATTTACATTGGACTTTCTTTTTAGTTAACGAGATAGAAAACTATTACGATTGGCATAAAGATAGTGAAACATTTGAGAGATATATGACTGCAAAATATCCAGGTCAATATGCAGTTGCCTTGACTCAGGCAGAGATAGTTAGTGCTAAGACAGCAGTTGCAGATGTGTCAAATAAATATCTCTTAGGTGAGAAGGTAACGAGTGTATCAAGCGAAGGAAGAATCACTAGAGTAGAACCAGAACATCATAGAATCGCAATTGAAGGTGGTGATTTTAAATCTAATGAACTTATCACAGGTGCAGTATCAACTAGAACATTTACACCAACAAGTGTAGTTGAAGAGAGAGATGGTGTCGCATACTATATCAATGCAGAAGGTCTAAAAAGAAATTGTCCAGCAACAGGGTTTACTGCTGTGTCGCATGATATAAATGAACAGAACATCAATGAGGAAAAAAGAAAAATCAAAGTCATCAGACCTAGTTTAATCGATACGATAGTCAGAAGATTTGAAAAAGTAATGAGAGCATGAGTAATTTACAACAAGGAGAACTTGTTGTTGATGCCCTTACTATAGTCAATCCAGAAGGAGATACGATTGACATATCAGGCATAACAACAAGCATTAAAATATTTGAATCGATAGACAAACCTTTCTTATCAGGTAGATTGTCTATTGTCGATGGTCTAGACTTAATCAAAAACTTCAAACTTGTTGGTCAAGAATCTCTTACAATGAAGATAAGACAAAGAGAAGGTTCGTCTGGTGAATTTTCAAATACAGAAAACTCAATTGATAAAGTATTCAGAATCTACAGTTTAACAAATGTTCAACCAGTCAACAATTTAACAAAGTCTTACATTCTTCATATCGTAGACCCAAAATTCTTTACATGTCAAAAGACTGTATTGAGTAAAACATTCAGAGGTTCTTATTCTAGTATCTTACTTAAAGCATTAAGAGAAGATGGTGGGTTTGGTAAACTCAGAAGTGTAAACGACTTATCTGATTTTTGGGAAGAATCTAAACCTGAAAATCATCAATTCATTTGCCCTAATTGGAATCTAAATCAAGTAATTAAATATTGTACTGAAAATGCAAACTATGGTTCAGATGCTAGTTGGCAAAATAGTATGTTCTTTTATCAGACACTAAATGGTAGTTTTAGATTTACATCTTTTGATACTATGTGCCAAGAGATGGAGTTTCCATTACGATTTAGTTATTATCCTAGAAACGCAACATTAGATACAGAAGAGATAGATATCAATGCACCAGATGTAGGTTTGAATAGTCAGATATTAGATTATCAGTATCCACAAAAATTCAATACAATGAAAGGTGTTCAAGATGGTGCGTATGCATCTATGTTAAAGACATATGACCCTATTCGTAAACTCGAAGAGGAGAATGTATATTCTATAACAAAAGTTTTTGATAGAAAAGGACCTCATGTATCAGGTTTTCCTTTAATTCGTGCCTCAGAGTTAGAAACAATATACGAAGCAGAAGAGATGTTAGATGTCACAACTAATCCTGACTCGCAAGAAGCATTCGTAGATTTAGCACCTGACCAAGCATGGGAAACAACAACAATGTATAAAGTCAATCCGACTAATGCATTTTCAGATGAAGCAAAGTTGATTGATGCAACTGATGACAAATCAACAACACAACCTAGAGGTAATGAATATAGAGATACAGGTGTATTAGAGAGAAGAGCATTGTTATCTCTCTTTGAACAAAATGTCATCAAAGCAACAATACCTTTTAGAAGTGATATATCAGTTGGTACAGTTGTTAGACTTACATTACCATCGACTGAGATTAAAACAGACGATAACGATGGTGATAAACTAGAAGACGGAAAATACTTAATCGGTAAACTCGTTTTCTTCATTGACCCAATTAACAGTAAAGGCACCGTGACTATGCAAACAATCAAAGAGAGTTATGGTGTAGATATTAAATCATATCAACCATTGCAACAAGCAAGCGGACCTGAGGAAGTATAATGTTATTTTATTATGGTATAGTAGAAGATAGAAATGACCCATTGAAGATTGGTCGTGTCAGAGTTCGTGTTCATGGTTTACATACAGACAACAAATCATTAATCGCAACACCTGATTTACCTTGGTCGCAAGTAATCATGCCAGCAACAACAGCAGGTTTGGGTGGATTCGGAACTCAACATTCTATAGTTGAAGGTACAACAGTGTATGGTCACTTTAGAGATATGGACCAACAAGACTTTGTAGTCTTAGGTGTTGGTCAAGGTATATCTCAGAAAGGTTTTAAAGAAACAGTATCAGACGAGTTGCTGTCTAGAACAGTGACACCACTTAGAGGTTTTAACGACCCAAGAAGAGCAACACAGGCAGATTATGAAGGAACTGATGATGGTTTAAATCCACCATCAGGCGCTAGACCAAATGCTCTTTCTCTATCTTTAGAAACTTCACCACAACTCCCAAAAGAAGTTCAAATAGAATATACAGGTGCAGGTTCAAAGATTACAGAATTCGAAGAATCAGAAAAAACATTACCTTATTATCCATTAGTCACTGATGCAAGTGACATTAATGTATTCTCAACAGGCGATGCAATCTACACAGGTCGAGATATGAGCGAAGTGTCAGATGATTTAAAAGGTGCGAAGTCAAACGCAACGCCAATGTATCCGTTCAATAAGGCGCTATATACAGAGTCAGGACATATACTAGAATTAGATGACACTAGAGGTAATGAGAGAATATCTTTAGAACATAGAACAGGAACATTCTATGAAATTGATAAAGATGGTAATCAGATTCATAGAGTAGTCAATGATAATTATACAGTCATATGTAAGAACAATGAAGTATACATTGGTGGTAAAGTAAACATTAAAGTATTGGGCGATGCGAAGATTCATGCAAATGGAAAAGTAGATATTAAATCATATAATGATACTAAGATAGATGCATCAGGTAAGATTGACTTAGAAGCAGGTGATGATATTAACATCAAGTCTGCTAA